>Ga0209573_1000190_pt1 | contig 154272 bp, 130 predicted proteins | sample TNRBio252014_DNA_FD_185870 | JGI IMG/M metagenome (GOLD analysis project Ga0209573, IMG submission 185870) | Wastewater treatment Type I Accumulibacter community from EBPR Bioreactor in Madison, WI, USA - TNR Reactor_6/25/2014_ DNA (SPAdes)... | ecosystem: Engineered > Bioreactor > EBPR >...
GCATTGTCAGCTAGACTTAAAGGGGAACCTGTAGTACCGTTTCCATTGATTGTCGCGTCAGTATTAACTGAACTTTCAGCTACTACAACTTCGCCAGAAGCATTAACAGCAATATTACGTGTGCCTGCACCTGTTAAGTTACCTAATGTTGTTACACCAGTTGCAGTTAATGTTCCAGGAATAGTTACTCCACTTGATGTAGCTAAGATAGCATCTGTAGCATCAACTTGTATATGTGCTGTATTTGTTGTTGTATTATAGCTTAGAGCTAATTCAGTATTATTTAATTCTCCATCAGCTGGTCCAATGTGCATTGTACTTTCTTCTACATACACATCACTCCATCTATTTCCATCTGATCCTACACTTCCTGCACCACTTTCAACTGGAGTCAAATTACCTTCTATATCAAGAACTCCGCCTTGACTTTGTGATAATAGTAGATTATCAAGTCTGTATTGAGCAACAAGTGAACCGCCAACATATACGTCAAGTATATGATAATTAGTAACTGTATTAGATGCAATAGCAGTCCACCCAGCACCAGATATGTTAGCTATAATTATACCTGATCCATTTGGAGTATAATTAGCTGCTGGCTGAGTGTAAAGCAGTGTGGCAGTGCCACCATTGTAATTATTTAATCTAATTTCTACACTAACTGGTGCAGTGCCAGTATTAACTATTGCCACTTTGATTGGGTCTAAAGCGGAAGCAGTACTAAGAGTCAGTAAAGCTACTGCAATTAGTAAAAAGATTCTTTTCATAAGGTCATACCTTGAATTAATTAATAGAATAAGAATTATATCAAAAGACAAAAATAGATAATTTACTTGAATTGTAAGAACATCATTAACTAATTTTAACTAATTTTGTAAAATCACAATAAATTTTAATCTAAAAATGGATAACAAATGAAATACTTACTATTTTTTTTAGTAGCTTTTAATACAATATATTCAGTAAACAGTAAGGAATTTATTGATCAAGATAAAATGGAACCAACAATAAATAAGTCGGAATTAAATTTTGTTGGCTATGTAAAAGATGAAAAGAATATCAATTTAGGTTTGTGTTTTGCTATAAATGAAAATACTGTTGTTACTAATGCGAGTTCGTTACAGACTAGAATATTAATACCTGATACATTATTTGTAAATGGACAACAGATTATTTCTAAAAAGGAAATTGGAAGAAAATGGGTGGATAGTTCAAAATTAACTCTAACAATAGAAGGCACTACATATGATATAGAAAAAGTAATTCCTCATCCTGATTATAATGAAAGTAACTCTTATCTGCCTGATATAGCGATGATTATAACAAAAAATAGTATTAGTTGCAATTATCCTCAGAGAAGTAGCACATCAATAGTTAAGAATTTGTTTTGTGGTGTAATAGGAAGTGAAAATTCGATTTTTTACAGAAGAGTTAAAGTTAGTGAAACATTTAATACAAAAAGTTATAACTACTGTAATGTATTACTAGATACAAACGATAACAAAAATTCAATTAAAAATGAATTCAAATTTGATACAAACGATTTAGGATCTGTTTTAGTAAAAGAATCTGAAAATGACGTTGTAATAATTGGTTTAATTCAGAAACATCAAACTGATGATAAGAAAGCGGTATATTTAGATTTATTTGGTCTAGATGAATGGCTTAATTCTAATGCCGTTAGTCAAATTACAAAGTAGAATTTAACTTATATCTTATTTAAGAAATTATTTTAGTTTTTTTAGCTTTAACATTTTACTATATTGCAGCGATTAATTTGTAAAAATCTCATCCAAGTATATAACACATTTTAAATATTTAGGCACACCCCTCTTATCAAAAATGACTTGGATGAGTTTTTTTTTGAACACAAATTTTGGGTATCCTAATAATAAATTAGTTGAAGATATTACTCAGGATGTCTGTAGAGAAAGCCAGCATTATGAATTTATTCATAATTAATCCTATCCATTTGGACTTTTTCATTTATTTTAGATTACTAATTCAAATATATAATTCCATTTTGCCTTCATTTAATTTCTTGGTTCAATTTTATAATTCAGGAGCATTTACTTGATAATGATGCACTTTATCAAGCTTCAGGTAATTAAAGATAATTAAATTAGATAATTATGGGTATGAGGATTTAGTAAATGATGCGGCTAGTCTTTTTTATAAAACTGATTTCAATACTTAAGTTAGTTTTAGGCAACTTAATAATCTTGATTATATATATAAAAGTAAAAATTTCAAATCTCTAGTAGTTGAATTTATAAACAAATTTGGCATTAAAGTGGGCAAAATAAATACTGCAACTATATTTGATTTAAAGAAGCGAATTTTTCTGAAAACGAAATCTCTACCAAGATTAATAAGGGTGCTATAGGTAGATGATTCAGTTCCAATGTATTTTTTAATATAAAAGATTAGAAATTCAATTAAATAAAATGCCCCATTATCAGATAATAGGGCATAAGTTTAGTACTGTTAATTATAAATTATTTCTTTAATATAACAATTCCTTTGTGTATATTCTTTTCAATAATTTTTTGGTTAGCTGTATTAGGCTCTAATATTACATTTTCTGATAGAAAAATTAATGTAGGATCGATATCAAATAGTAAAGTATTTAGATTATCATCAGATAATGATATTTTCTCTTTAAAATTGATACTTAAGTTTTCTGTTTGATCACTTGTAAAGTTAAATTCAATTGCATCACCTTCGATATAATAAATACCTCTAATAATTATTGTATTCTTATCTTCAGTTGCAAAATCTCCGAATAGAGTATCACCCACATAATTGGTTCTTTCTGATTCTGAAAATCTATGGATTTCAAATTTAATCTTATCATAATCACCCTCAGGAACGTTTGCTTTTGATACGAAGTATAAGTTGCGTGTTGAGTCTGCTTTTATTAATAGAGGTTCCAATTTTAAATCTTGTTCATTCGAGCCGTTACCTAACTTAAGTCTAGAAATAAGAATTCTAAAGTCATTTACAACCAAAGAATCAATTTCGACATTTTTGAAAGAAAAGGTATTTAATTTGTAAACAGTACTGTTTTCAAAGTTTGAAATAACCTCAACCTGAGCCATACCGTCTGGGCTTGTTGCATCATCACTACAAGATGCAATTAATATTGCAATCAAGATAATTAATACTTTTTTCATAATTCGTAACCTTATAGTTTTTTTAATAAAAGTGTATAGTAATTCTTTAATCTACGGATAAAATCTAAAACCAATTGCATCTTCCATATCTGCTCCTAGACCTGCTTATAATTCAAAATCTCTGCGGTTAAAAGTATATTGTAAGTTGAATGTATGAATACTATCAAATCTAGCACCACCATAATGACTTTTAAGACCTATATTAAATATCAAATCATTATTTGAATGAGCTCTTGACTTTAATCTAATACCTTAAGGTTTACCTACAATTAAACCAAACCCAAAAAACTGATTTAGAACTCTAGCTAATTAAAACAACAATCAGAAGAATAATATTTTTTTCAATTTGCTAACCTATAATTAGTTTATAAATAATTTTAATCATACTTAATATACGATCTTAATTTATAAATGGATTTATGGAACTAAATCTTATTGCAGTAATTAATATGTATATATCTCTTCAAAGCTTTCTCGAATACAAAATTATGGCACGCCTCTCTTATTGAAAATGACTTGGATGGGTATTTTTTCGAAAATAAAAATTGATATCCTAATAATTAATTTATAAATTAGTTGAAGATAGTACAAAGGATATCTAAAGAGAAAGCCCACATTATGAATTCATTCATAATTAATCCTATCTATTTGGGCTTTTTCATTAATTTTTAAAGGATTTTAAATTATGCAACACATAATTATTCTGCCTCTTATTTCATAGCCCATTTTAGAACCTATAAATTTAGCACTCCGTTTATAACTTTTTTATTTTGGGCTAAAAGAGGTTAACAATTGTAATTTATTTGACACTCTACATTGTTTTATATATATTTGTTTTAATGACTTTCATATTAGAGTTCTATTAATAATAATTCATAGTACTACGGCAAAAATGAATATATACTTAATCGAAAATATTGGTGGTAAAAATTACTACTTTAAAAAGAAGCATGAAATGAGAAACTTCTTTATATTTGATGGTGACATACTTTTCGACGTGTTAGACAGATATAAAATTATTGAGATGAACGAAGAAGAATATGCTGGGTTATCAAATAAACGAGATAATTTGATATTTGGTGTTAATCTGACATCAGAACTAAATTTAAGGCAATTGCATAATTTTAATATGTTAAGAAAAAGCGTAAACTTTAATAATTTACTAATTGAATTCATAGATAGTTCAGGCTTAAAGGAGGTTAATATTACTGAAGATGCAATTTTCGCTTTGAAAAAAAAACTCCTAGTAAAGTCAAAATCATTACCCAATCTATTGAGGGCTCTAGAAGTAGATGATTCTATACTGAAATATTTTCTTATTAAAACTATTAAGAAATATAGTTAGTCTCTTAATAATCAAATTGTTCCTAGTATATTTCCATACCGTAGCTAAACTTTACAAGTTTGTTACGGTTTTTTATTTCTCTATATTCCTTTATATTGTAGTATCAACACTATGAAATTAATCGAACTATTATGGCATTATTCCAAAAATCAGTACTTAACAAATACTTGCGTGAGATAGACGACAATCGAATTGCTGAACTTTACTCTTCTTACGGCTCATATTTTTTAAATCTTGAGATACAACAGAACATTCGTGATAGCAAGGAAGAGCAATTCCAAGAAGGTTTCCTGCGTGAGCTATTTGTCAATGTACTTGGTTATACCATAAACCCAAATCCAAACTATAACCTAACTACCGAACTAAAGAACGAGACTGGTGCCAAGAAAGCCGATGGTGCTATTATGGTCGGTGGTAAGGCAATAGGAGTGATAGAGCTAAAATCGACTTCTACGAAGGATTTGGAGAGCATACGACAACAAGCATTCGATTACAAAGCAAATCAATCTGAGTGTGTTTATGTGATTACATCTAACTTCGAGAAGCTACGATTCTATATAGATAATGCAGTAGATTTTGAAGAATTTGACTTATTTACTTTATCATTGGAACAGTTCAAACTGCTATACTTATGCCTTCATGTAGATAGTATAATGGCTGGAATACCGAAGACAGCGAAGATTGCATCGCTTGTAAAAGAAGAAAACGTAACTAAGAAACTATACGCTGATTATTCAATCTTCAAAGAGAAGCTGTTTAATTCAATAATATCGAATGATGAAAATATAGAATTAGCAAAAAAGAATGATGCTTCTACGGAGAGACTGCCACGTCCTTCCAGTCCTCGCAGTGACATCTCCGACAAAGAAGCGAAGTTAATACTATTCAAAAAGACACAAAAGTTAATGGATAGATTTCTATTCATTTTCTTTGCTGAGGACAGAGGTCTAATACCACCGAACACAATAAGTACTATCCTAACTGAATGGGAACAGCTAAAAACACTCAATGTATATGTACCTCTTTATACACGATTCAAAAATCACTTTAACTATATAAATACTGGTTGGAAGGGCGATAACTACGAAGTATTCGCTTACAATGGGGGCTTATTCTTACCTGATGAGATATTAGATAATATCACTATCTCCGATCAAGTTTTATTTGAGCAGACTACAATACTAACCAAATACGATTTTGACTCAGAAGTGGATGTGAATATTCTTGGTCATATATTCGAGCATTCACTCAACGAAATAGAGACTATGAATGCTGAGTTAGAAGGTCAGCAGATAGACCTAAAGAAAACTAAGCGTAAAAAAGATGGTGTATTCTATACTCCGAAGTACATAACCAAATACATAGTTGACAATACTATCGGTAAGCTATGCGAAGAGAAAAAAGAAGAGCTATCAATAGTCGAAGATGACTATCTGCGTGGTAAGAAAGGACGTAAAAAAGATACAGTAAAGCAACTAGAGAACAAGCTGACTGATTACCGAGATTGGCTATTACAAATAACAGTAGTTGACCCTGCCTGTGGTTCTGGTGCATTCCTAAATCAAGCGTTGGAATTTCTAATCCGTGAGCATAGATGGATAGACGAGATGACTGCCAAGCTGTTTGGTGGTGGTTTGGTGTTCCAAGATGTAGAAAATAGCATACTCGAAAACAACCTATACGGTGTAGATATAAACGAAGAATCCGTAGAAATAGCGAAGCTCTCTCTATGGTTACGGACAGCACATAAAGGGCGTAAACTAACCTCGCTGAACAATAACATAAAGTGCGGTAACTCGCTAATAGATGACCCCGAAGTAGCAGGAGATAAAGCCTTCAAATGGGAAGAAGAGTTCCCGAAGGTGTTTGCCAAAGGTGGTTTTGATGTAGTGATTGGGAATCCGCCTTATGTCGACATAAAGCAATTAGAAAATGATTTGGTTAAATACCTCTTTAGTAATTACAAAACGACGGAGAACAGAATTAATCTTTATTCAATCTTTGTTGAAATGGGTTATTCAGTTTTAAAAGATAATGGAAAATTTTCTTTTATTATCCCTAATTCATTATTGATGAATTCATCTTATATGAAACTTAGGAGTCTAGTACTAAATGATATATCAACCATCATAAAGTTACCTGATAACGTTTTTAGGGATGCATCAGTAGAGACAATCATATTTATTATTTGTAAACAAAACATCAATGAATATGTAAGGGTTCTTTTATACAAAAAATCAGAAATCATAAATGAAATTGAAGAAAATAGAATTGTAGTTAATGATAAAGAATATTGGAAAACAGATGATGAGTTCAGATTCAATATTTATTTGAATGATAGTCAAATAGATTTGATTAATAAAATTAAATTAAATTCAGTGGAATTAAATTCGATTGTTGATTTCACACTAGGAATTACACCTTATGATAAGTATAAAGGACACTCTCAAGAACTTATAAAAAACAAAGAATATCATTCAGATACAAAAATTGATAACAATTACAAACCATTAATAGGTGGCGGTAATGTAAACAGGTATCATGTAAATAACAAGTATAATGGTTTCATCAAATATGGTGAATGGTTAGGTGCGAAAAGAGATGAAAGATTTTTTAAAGAACCTAGAATAATAGTTAGACAAATAATTTCTGGAAATCCAGGTAGAATTTATGCAGGTTATACTGATGAAGAATTATATTTCACACAAATTGGTTTTGGTATAATTCCAAATAAAGGCATAGACATCCTATTTTTATTAGCTTTGCTAAATTCTAAATTGTTGAATTTTTATCATAGGTATTGTTTTCTTGATTTAGAAAAAGAGCTTTTCCAAAAAATATTAATAGCTAATTGTAAAAAATTACCAATTAAATTAAAAGAAGAAGAAGATTCAAATATTCGAAATTCGGTTAAAAATATTATCTCTTATAATAAAGGACTAGATAAATTAAATGATTCATTTATACAACTAGTTTCATCAAAATATGGAATAGAAGAAGATAAAAAATTCATTTCTAATTGGCACGAAATAGACTTCAAGCAGTTCATTACGGAACTAAAGAAAAAGAAAGTGGTATTATCACTTTCCGAAGAGGCAGAGTGGATGAGCTATTTCAACGAGAAGAAAGATGAAGCACAAGAACTAAAAGCTAAGATTGATGCCACAGACAACGAAATAGATTTGATGGTTTACAAGCTGTATGATTTGACTTATGACGAGGTGCGAATAGTTGACCCCGAGACTAGTATTAGTAGGGAGGTTTATGATGTGTGAGAGCTATAAAACATGTTATTTTTGTGGTGGAAGGGCAACATCTGACGAACACGTTCCACCAAAATCTTTGTTCCCAAAAGATAAAAGTATTATCAAAGAGAAATTTTTAATAAAAGTTCATAGCTGTAAAAAACATAACGAAAATTTCTCTAAAGATGATGAATACTTTGCCTTCGTCCATGCGTCAAAAAGAGGAAATGATGATAACCTTGAAAATCCAATACAAGATAAAATTCTACGTGCATTAAAAAGAAAACCACATCTCATTGATACTTTCTTTAGGAATAAGTCTAATGCGTTGATAAGGAATAACAAGACAGGTCTTTTTCTATATACATGGAAATTTGAAATTGATTATTTGCGAATAAAAAATATTATAATTAAAATTTCAAAAGCAATAATAAACTATGAGTTTGGTATAATAGTAACTTCAGATCCATTAATAATCGACTATGATATAATTAATAGACTAAATCTTGTTAACATTAAAGAAGTGATTGAAACTGCAATATTCTGTTCATCATATCCTAATATTTATAAATATTTTATTTCCTATGAAGGAAATGAGATTTATTTAATTATTTGTTTCTATGATAGCAGTTATTATGTAATTTCCTATGAGTATCATCATTTAATTGCTCCCGAGACTAATATTAGTTGGGAGTTGTTTGATGCATAAAAGAAGAGCACTAAAGCAATTACGAATTGGTAAAAACAGCTATTATTTTTTTAATCTCTATGGTCTAGAAATCCGAAGCAATAAGAGCTGGGGTGATTTCATTTTTAATGATGTTACTATTATCAATACTGAACAATTAAAATCACTTATTCGAATTGAGTTTTCAGATGTAAATTATGAAAATGTTACAAGAGGGTTAAATGGACACTCGATTCTATTGGTTAGAAAATTTGGTGTTAATTCTTTTAATAAATTAAAAGAAAATGATAAAGAAATGGAAGCTCACATTAGAGCTAAAGAAATTACATCCTTCATATTTTTAGTATTTTTTCAGCTTTCTGGTTTTAGATATGGGATAAGTTTAGATTCTGAACTCTATGGAAGTAGTGGATTTAATAGCTCATTAATTGACACTTCAGGTAACATTAGTTATAGGAGCAGTAATATTGGTGATGAATATTATATAACGCTACCTAAAAAACCATTTAATCTTTCAAAAACAATAATAATAAGCATTTTTAAAAGGTCTATCTTTCGTAATTTATATAACATAATTATAAATAGAAGTGAATCGAACAAACATTTAAGAAGTTCTCTACTAAATTATTACTTATCACTAAATACTCCGAGTCCCACTACACAATTTCTTGGGAGTATATCTTCCTTGGAATTACTTCTAAAGAATAAATCGAGTTATGAACAGTTCTTAAAAAGAAAAAGTTTACTACTATCTGGTAAATTAAAAGAAAAATTTTCAAATATAGATGAATATATTGGGAATAGACATAAAGTCGTTCATGCCGCTGCTTCAGTTGATTTAGATATTCTTCATATCCCTGTGTACTTATATTGTTATATACTACCAATTTACATTGAGTTATTTGTTACTCACTGTAGTAATGACCAAGTGCTCAAGTTCATAGATTTAGTTATACAAGAAAATAAAATTACATTGAAGGATTCTATTTATTATTTGAAAAAATTTGATAAAATATTATCAAAATACAAGTATCTAACGGATTTTAGCATTCTAAATATAATTCAGTTTTATAATCCCAATGAGCCTACTAACTATAATAGAGATATTTTACAAATTGTTTATTGTACCTCGAAAATGAATGGGATATCAGTCGAGAAAGCGTATTTGCTCATATCAAAGCATTTTTTAATATCTAAACCATTTAAAGATTTAGATGAATTTTTAACTGAATATGAATTAAACCTATCTAAATTTAAAGAACTGGCTGACACAGCAATAGATGATAAGTGGATCCGATAGGTTCAATTCTGGATACTAATATACTTAAACAATGAATCATAATACGGAGTAGTAATGGTTAATCGAGATGAAGCGAAAGAAATACTGTTGTCTAATAATCCAGAATATAAGATTCTTTACACAGAAGATGAAATAGATAAGATAGTAGATGGTATTTGCAAGGATGTTGAAAAAGTTCGCAAGTTTATAAAAGAATTATTTGAAATGATTGATGAGATAGAACAAATAGACCCAAAATTTGCAAAAATCCTCAGAGACTATTTTTACAATTTGGATGAAGATTAAGAAATATTATAACTTGTCACACTCCAATTTTAACATCGCCCTTAATCCTTACGAATTAATCTAAACAATGTCTTGTTCCTCTTCTTTAACATTGTTTCTTCAACCTCTTTGTTGGTTTATTATTCGTTCCATTAATTAAAGTTGATTTAATTTTATACAGTTATTTCATCTTGAAAACAAAATTTAATTCTAGTTCGTCCAAGGTTCTTTATCTTTAGCATTCATAATTGTTTGTCCGTCATAAATGCTTATTCCTTGCCAGCTTCCAAACCAAACTTGCCCTTTGTTATCTTCGAAGATACTTTGAACAACATTTGAAGTTAATCCATCTTCCGTTGTAAATTGGTCAAATTTTTTGCCATTATATCGGTAAACTCCATAACCTTCTGCTGTAAACCAAACATTCCCACGACTGTCCTCGTAAAAATTATAGGATTCATCTCCTTCAATAATACCATCTTTAGTGAAGTTATAATAGGACTGACCATCATATTTACTGACACCACCATAAAAAGTTCCAATCCATATGTTTCCTAGTCTGTCCTCTAAAATATCAGCAGTATTGTTATCAGTAAGTCCATTTTTGTTTGTTAAATGAGCAAACTTCCCGTTATTGTATTTAAAAATCCCATTTCCGTCAGTAGCAAACCACATAGCTCCATTTTTGTCCTCTATAATCTTAAAAACTAATTTTCTTGATAGCATAGGCTTTGGGTTTTCAACCATTGAGTCAGGTAAAGAAAACGGTATAAATTTTTCTCCGTCAAAATGACTAACCCCGTCTACCGAACCGACCCAAATAAGCCCATTTTTATCAATTGCTAAGCCCCAAATTTCCTCATCTTGCAATCCGTCATTTCTTGTAAATATAATAAACTCCTTCCCATCATATTTTATGAGACCTTCTGATGTACCAAACCATATATTTCCTACTTTGTCTTCTATTATCTCTAAAACTCTGAAATGAGGTCTAATATTAGCAATTGTAATTTTTTCAAGTATTTTTCCATTATAACGTATAATTCCATCTCCATTTGTACCGAACCAATAGTTTCCTTTTTTGTCTTGGTGCATTGTCCTAACAAATTCTCTTACCATACCATTTAAGTTAGTATGAATTTGAGGAAATGTTGTGTTTTGATTTGAAATTGTTGTTTGTGTATTTACTTTTTTATCTTTTACTTGCCCAGTGCAGACTATGATTTGAAATGAAAATAATATTAAAAGTAATATCTTTGCTTTAATTATTGTTTTAAGATTTATATTTTTCATAATGTTTTATCTTACTGTTACAATGTTTCCAAACATACGAGCATTTGTATAACAAAGTTATATTACAAACAATAAGAACATTGTCTTGTATTATAGCACCTTCCTCAAACCACGGTCTTGTTTCTCTTCTTTGGTATTGTGATTCCATCTTCATAGTTAATTTTGTTGTGCTGTTGGTTCCTCTATTCGTTTAAGTTGCTCAAATTGTCTTCAATTTCTGTCTATTCTTTGTCAAAACGCCTTATCTGAAGACATTAGAGGATAAAACATTGCGTTTAACGGTTAGGAGAAGATAGTTTATTACTTCTAACGTATTTGCGAAGATTCTAATACGCCGTCCAAACGATGAACAGTAAAGAATTGAGCGGACTTTGAGGGTTATTCCAATATAAAACTATCAATTTTCTACTAAATGGAAGTCAATTTAACATAAAAAGACAGACTACTAACGTTGATGCTAGTAACCTGCTTAATTGAACTACGCCTTATTCTACCTTTTTGCTAAATACTTGTGATATTTCTCAAATTCCCTGATATAGGATAGATTAAATACAGACTTAATATTAAACTATTATGCAACTAAAAAGCATTTCATTTGTTATTATTACGATACGCAATTTAATTTTATGAATTAGGAGCTCTTATGAAGTTATTTTTACTTACTTTGTTATTTTCAATGTATGGACTAAATCTATATAGTCAGGACTGTGGCACTTTTCATTTATTTAATTTCAAAGATACTTTAATTGATGATTGGGTTTGGGATGAGCCTAGAAAAGGATTTTATTTTGATATGAGTTATGATGAATTGACTGGAGATAACACAGGGTATATTAGCTTTGCCTTAGTTGATTTACAGGGAGATACACTTACAGATACAGAATATTACAGGTGGAGTTACTTTTTTCCTTTTGAAGCAGGTGACACTAATCGCTATAAAATGGTCTATAAGGAAGGTGTGACTTCTTTACCAATCAATTTTGAAGGATATTTAGTTACTCATAACCCAGAGTGCTCTATACCTATCAGTTTCGTAACTTCTGAAGTAATTGAAAGTTTGAATGATGAAGAGTTAGAATTATTTCCAAATCCAAGTGATGAGTATTTGAGTATCAGGAGTAATAAAGTAATTCAGAGAATCGAAATATTAGATGTAAATGGGATTAAGCAATTATCAGTTGTTAATTATAATAGTATTGATATAAGAAATCTAATGAGCGGTATATATATAATTAAACTAACCTATCATGACAATAGTCAGAGGTTCAGAAAATTTATCAAAAAATAATATTATTCTATTTTTTGTAGCCATTTCAACTTTGATGTGTTAATTCAGTTAGAAAAGATATTTTAACAATTATATAGGTGATTTTAGTGAAAAAATATTCAATAATTCTGATAGCATTACTAATTACAATGTCTCTGGCATCATGTGATTGGGATCCGACAGGACATGGAGATGGAAAAGGTGGTGGAGATAGAGATACAATAATAGATTTCGATTCTACAGATAGAGAAATAATGATACTAGATTTGAAAATTGGAGAAAACATTGAAATAGATGATTCAATAGTTTTACAATTACTTTTAGCAGCAAGTCCAGATGATTCAGGAAGAAACTATACAGTTGTTTTGAATTTGAGTAAAGATAATGGGATTTCATATAATGAAGTGATACTGACATCATCGAATCCTACTTATAATGACCAGGAAATAAATATAACAGTACTAAATGCTTACCCCAGAATTGGAGCAAGTATTAGAATGACTCTTTATTAAAAAATCAATAGTTATTCAATTAACAAAAGCCAACATTAAAAATGTTGGCTTTTTATAAATACTAAACTATCCTAACAATATTCTATACTTTCCTTTTTGCTAAATACTTGTTATACTTTTCAAGTTCTTTAGTATATGATTGATTAAATACAGCCTCACCTACTTGACTCTTGAGATATTCTACAATCAGTACTTTATCTCTAGGTGTAATTCTGTGTTCGCTAAACTTACCGCTAAGAAAATTCTTATTATTATTAGGATAAATATTTACGGATACTTCTGTTAATCTAATTCCTAAGTCATATATAGTATCTCGTAACAAAAAGAAGTTGTTTTCTATTATTTCTGTTATATTCATTTTAAACCTCCTAAGCTACTGCTTTTCTTCAATGAAGCAATTACTTCATTGTAGTCAAACAAAACAGTATTACCAGCCTTTATGAACGGTATTTCACCTTTTTTTCTTAACCTCCACAAAGTAGTGGATGAAATATTGAGATTATGACAAATCTCTGGGATAGTTTGTAATCGTTTTTCATTCGATTCCATCTTGACACCTATAAATAAGTTATTAAAAAAATAAATTCTTTGAATTGAATTATTATTAGGTGCAAAGTCGGTATTATTTGAAATCTTGATTGACTGGAAAAGGGGTAGAAAATATAGTAGTTATTAGCAGTAATTAGCAGTTTTCTATTATTTTTCAATTTTGAGAAAATTGAGGATATATTTTTCTAGGTTTGATTTAAACACTTTTAAATTTTTGTCTGAAGATTTTCCTTTTTTGATTTCTCTTTCTTTGTCACTTAAAGCTTTTAAAGCTTCAGAGTAATATATTTCTTGTGAGTTACTTTGCCCTCCGTATTTAAAAATTAGTCTTTTATGAAACCATATGTGCTTCTCAAAGAAATATTTGAAAATATAGCCAATCATATATTTTGTTAAATCTTTTCTCCAAAGATTAAAAGTATTACCACTTATAGTTACGTGAGAATGATTTTTATCAGAGATAAACTCATCCTTATCAACATCAATTTTAAAATGTAATGATAGAAAGTTAAAAATCTCTTCAATAGTTAATTCAAGTTTGGGCTGTACTAACTTTTCTACATTTGGATTTTTACTTATTCGAAGTTCCTTAATCCTATTATCTAAAAATTCATAAAACCAATCTTTCTTGGCTAAAGCTTGTAATATGAATTTTTGGTCTCCTCCAATATGCTCAACTATTCTACCTTTATCCCTTTCAGATAATACTGGATTCTTAACATCGGTGAAAGCAATTGTTGCTTCTATTGGATAACTATCTATATCTTCCACTTCAGGCATATTAAAATAGAAATCATCTAATTCTAATCTAAATTTTTCAAGTTCTTCTAAATTAGTAATCCCATCTAATGCTTTTTTTAGTTTTACTTTTGAAGCTCCAATTATATAGTTAAACCCAAACGAAAGCTCTTTTTCTTTAAGTGATAATGACATAGTGATTTCTTTTTTTTAACGAATGTCTATCTAGACAAAATACTATTTGTTTAAATTAAATAAATTCGTAATAAATTATACGTAGAATAATATAATTCTAAGAAGAATTTTATATATTATTGTTTACTATTATGTTAAAATATTAACATGTAAACTTATAACACCAGATATATTAATAAGTTATAATTGCTATTGTTACTACTGAACGAAACGCAGTGAAGTGCCTGTGCTTAGCAAAGCATCGCCGAAGTAAAGAATCCATGTAATAATAATTCCTTTTTTTTATCCCCCTCTTAGGGCCTGCTAAGCCAAAGGCATGGGTATTTATATAATAACCGTGCATTCGGCTCAGCAACCAGCGGAGTTGGACAAACTAATCAATCAAATTATTGTCAAAGTTCCGAGAATCTAAACCAATTAGGTTTAAACAAAGATGTAATAATTACTCGATTATAATTTTGTAGCTTTCTTTATAAATCCATCACTTCTGGATAATTTGTTAGTTGCTTCTTCCTTGGAACAGCTGAGTAAAGACATAACTATTGCTGTTTTTACGTGGTGTCCGCTATCCTCTAGTAATTGCGCAGCAGTATCATAATCTACATCGCAAATAGTCATTATTATTTTTTTTGAACGCTCTTTTAGCTTGGCATTTGTTTGTTTTAAATCAACCATCACGTTGCCGTAAGTTTTTCCCATCCTTATCATAGAGGCGGTTGTAAGCATATTCAGAACCATTTTCTGTGCAGAGCCAGATTTCATTCTAGTGGAACCAGAAACTACCTCTGGGCCCACGTTTGGTGAGATTATTACATCTGCTCTTATTCCCATTTCTTGTATAGCTGTATGTCCTGCTGTAGTTACTAATATAGTAAAGCAACCAATTTCTCTAGCTTTTTGTATAGCACCAAGTACATAAGGAGTTCTACCCGATGCTGCTATACCACAGCATATATCTTGTTCTTTTAGACCAGACATCACAACTTCATCGGCACCAGAATGTGGGTCATCCTCGGCACCTTCTTGCGCTACGAACATAGCATCTTTGCCACCAGCTATTCTCCCTTGTACCAAGTCAGGCTCAGAACCAAAGGTAGGAGGGCACTCAGAAGCATCTAGCACACCTAGTCTTCCACTTGTCCCAGCTCCAAAATAGAATAGTCTTCCTCCTCGTTTGAACCTCTCTACAATGCCATCCACAGCAACAGCTATATTGTCTAACTCTAACTCTACTGCTTCGGCTATTAACTTGTCTTGAGAGTTTATAATCTCAAGTATTTCGCGAGTAGTGGCTATGTCAATACTTGACGAAGCAGGATTATTCTGCTCCGTCGATAAAGATGTAATATGTTTAAATAATTCAGATTCTGCCATTAGTCAAGTATTACTTGTTTATTGTCAATTGCTTGATCGTTCATTGCTTCTATTACAGACTCATATTCTCTAGAAATTTCGTTGTTTTTCAATCCATTAATTACATAAGGATCGCTTATCACTACAGTACGAAAAGTAAATGATCGATTAATAGGTATAGTTCCTTCTGGATGAGTGTCAAAATACTCGATTCTAACATTGCCTAAGCTATAAGTAGGGTAAAACTCATTCGAATAAGTAACACCATTGTCATCAGTATATACTTGAGTCTGAGGTAGCTCACTATAAATAGGATTACTTTCAGTACCTATATTCATATATGTAATGAAATAACCATAACTAAGAATATCAGAAGTAATCTCGTTCGCTCTGATTTCCGAATAGAAGTAAGAACCGTCTTGTATCCAATTAGTAGGATTGATTGTATAAACAAATGTAGTATAATCAGATTTGTAAACAGCCGGATGACCGTGATCGTTGTTATAAGTACAAGCCGATAAACCGAGTAGTAAAGCAACAGATAGCAGTAGATATTTCATTTTCATACCTCTTTCAAATTTAGTTTAAAATAGTTACCTATTAAAACGATAAGAATGTAATTTGGTTATAGAATATCTAATAATATTCAAATATTTAGTAATATTATTACGCTAAGATACAATAAAATAAATATTTTAAGTAATAATACCTATTATTTAAAATCTTATATTTATTATTTTGTCTTTGTAAGCAGTCTTATTCATCAAAATACTTTAAAAATGTACGAGAATTTACCCAAAAGAATAGTCTGCCTTACGGAAGAAACAACTGAGACACTTTATAGTATTGGTGCAGAAGAATTAATAGTTGGCATAACTCAATTCGTGAAACGCCCAAAAAGAGCGAGGAAAGAAAAACCTGTTGTTTCTCGTTATATAGATGCCAAAATTGACAAGATACTCGAGTTAGAGCCAGATTTGATTATAGCTTGGTCTGACTTACAAGCTGATATATGTGCTGAACTAATTAAAGCTGGTCAAAATGTGATGTGTTTTAACCACAGGACAATTGCAGGTATATTAATATTCATAGAACAGCTAGGCGCATTAGTAGGCAGGTATGAAGATGCCCTTGCATTTGCTAATAGTATAAACGATAAATTAGAAATAGCAAAGGCAAAAGGCTTAAGTAGAAAACATAAACCTCGAGTATATTTCGAAGAATGGGATGATCCCATAATAACAGGAATATCATGGGTAAGTGAGATAATTGAGCTATGCGGTGGAACAGACGTCTACTCGGATTTGAGTTTCAAATTCCATGCTAAAGATAGAATATTAGATTCGCCTGATAGAGTACTAGAACGTGATGCCGATATTATGCTTGCATCTTGGTGTGGTAAAAAATTTAAAAAAGATACTGTCCTAAACCGAAATGGTTGGGAAAAACTCTCATTTGTAATAGATGATGAGATATACGAATTACCTTCAGAAATTATACTGCAGCCCGGGCCAGCAGCATTAACTGATGGTGTTGATTTACTAATGGAAATATTTGACAAATGGGAATCAAAACAAAAATAATACTATTATTGCTTTCTGCAACTATAGTAACTGCTCAACCTGAAGCACAAACTTGGTACTTTGGGATAGGTGCAGGTATAGACTTCACTTCTGGTAAACCAGAAATGATTTCTGGACCTCTAAAAACAAATGAAGGTTGTAGTATATTTTGCGATAGATTTGGTAAACCTATGTTCTTCACAGATGGACAAACTATCTGGAACCGAGAAAATAAGGTGATGCTAAATGGAACTGGACTTATGGGGCACCCATCCTCTACTCAGTCTGCCGTAGTAGTCGAAATCCCAAGCAATAAAAATCTATACTATGTTATTACAGCCCTAAACGTTGGCCGTAAACAAGGTCTTAACTATTCACTTGTTGATATGAGTTTGGATAATGGACGCGGTGCAGTGGTTAAAAAGAATATAAATCTACATGATAGAATTCATGAGAAAATTACTGTATGTGCCACTCCAGACTACAAGACTTATTGGCTAATAGCAACGGAATACGGTAGTAATAATTATTTAGCTTATAAAATAGATGCTACTGGTATTAATACTAATCCAGTTGTATCGCCTATTGGGTCATATAAAGACTCTCTCATTGTAAATAATTATGGATATATAAAAGCATCTCCTAATAGTAGATATATAATCAATGCACATCAGAATAATCATAAACTAGAGCTTTCTAAATTCGACTATAAAACTGGTAAAATAGAGTTGATAGAAGAAATAGAACTAGGCGAAGGATCATTGACTTATGGATTAGAATTTTCGCCGGATAGTAGGATTATATATGTTGGCTCTATATTTCCAGAATCAAAAGTGTATCAGATACTTCACCCTGCATTAGCTGAAGTTGATGATATAGAATTCTACGAATTAGGTGGGTGGTCCACAGAGTACATATTAGGCGCATTGCAATTAGGGCCGGATAAGAGACTCTATATAACGAATGATGCTGATAGTACATTGGGGGTAATTAATTACCCTTGGTTAGTAGGGGATGCGGCTAATTATCAAAAGAAAGCATTACAAACACTACCAGGTACTTATACTACTCGTGGTTTGCCTAACTTCCTGACTAATTATTTCTATGATCCATTACTTTGCGATGATTACCTATATGATGAAAGAAATGAGGATACTTCTAAAGTTAACCTTGTGCAAGAATTTCCGCCAGATGGTATAGATGTCGGTTACGCAATTAGGTGGATGAAAGGTGCTCTTTGGTCAGAAGAAATGATTCCTATTTCAGGTGGCTTTACCGCAGAATTTCAGGTACAATTGTCTAAAGGGGGTAAAGGCACTGAGTTTACGAACAGAGGAGGTACAGGATTTGCGTTTGTATTGCAGACTAAAAGTGGTTATGAATTAGGGACAGGAACAGATGGTCTTGCTTATGAGGGGTTAGAGAACTCTTTTGTAGTTGAGTTTGATCAGAATAAAGATATTCATGACAACAATGGTAATCATCTTTCTGTTATGGCATCTAGGGGTAAAATAACTACAGACTATAATATAAATGGTATCGATTACACTAACAATATCCCTGAAATAGAGCCAGATGACAATCTTTATAAATGTTTAGTTTCTTATCATAATAAACAGCTTAAAGTTTATATTTCACCAGAAAGCTATTATTTACTACCACAGTTGGTAATTAATGACTTTGATATTGAAGAATTTATTGATTTAGATAATGGGAAAGCATATATGGGTATTACTGCTGCCACAACAGAGATATTCCAACAAACAACTTTAAAATATTTCAGATATTGCTCCGAACCTCTTATAGATGTTGGCACTAGCTCTGTTTCTATCGACAACATAACTGATTACTCTATGCTAATTAGCCCAAATCCAGCGATTGATAATATAGTGATAGATTTAGAAAGGTCTTACGATATGAAAGAATATAAGATTTACAATCTCAAAGGCGGAATAGTCAAGCAAGAATCTCTCGATTACACAAGGTTACAGAATCTAAAATTAGATGTTGGAAATCTTACTAATGGTGTCTATATTATTAAGTTGGAACTTGAATCCGGTGTAAAAACTGGGAAGTTTATAATTAATAAATAAGACCTAACCAATGAATATTTACAATCGAATTATACTGCTATTTGCAGCTATATCACTTATTGCCTGTGGCAAATCTGAAGAAATACCCGAAGAAAAGATACAAGAAGTTAATGTATATACACACCGTCATTATGATACTGACAAACTACTATTCAAGCAATTTGAGGATGAGACAGGTATCAAAGTCAATGTAATAAATGCAAATGCTGATGAACTAATAACTAGAATGGAAAACGAAGGAGACCAATCACCAGCTGACGTATTAATAACAGTAGACGCAGGCCGATTACACAATGCAAAAGAAAAAGGTTTATTGCAACCTATAGAATCTGATTTATTAAAAAAGAATGTACCTACTCACTTAAAAGATGATGACAATTATTGGTATGGATTAACAAAAAGGGCAAGACTAATAGTTTACTCAAAAGATAGAGTAAAGGATGGTGAGCTGAAAAACTATTGGGATTTGACTAAAGAGAAATATAAAGGAAAAGTTCTTGTTAGAGCTAGTAGCAATATATATAATCAATCACTTCTAGCTTCATTTATAGCTCATTTCCCCGATAGCAACTATGCTGAACAATGGGCTAAAAGCATTGTAAACAATATGGCTCGTACACCAGCGGGTGGTGATAGAGACCAAGTTAAAGCTATTGCTGCTGGTTTAGGAGATATTGCTATTGTTAACTCATATTATATAGGTAATATGATAGAATCTGATGACAAATCAGATAGAGATGCTGTTGCTACTATATCAATATTGTATCCTAATCAAGATGGCAGAGGTACACATATAAACGTATCCGGAGCTGGTGTAGCAAAACACAGTAAAAACAAAGAGAATGCTATTAAATTTATCGAGTTTCTAACATCGAAAAAGGCACAAGGATTATTCTCCGAATCTAATTATGAGTATCCTGTCAATCCTGAAGTAGAAGCCTCTAAGCTATTGAAATCTTGGGGTGTATTCAAAGAAGATGAAATTAATCTATCGAAGCTTGGTGAGTACAACAGTGAAGCCGTAAAACTCTTCAATAAGGTAGGATGGAAATAATTCGTTAAAGTTATCTGAAAAATATTTCATTTATTATTTACTTTTCAATAAAGTATTTGCTAATTTCGTCTTTGAAAAATAGTAAATACTTTTTTTTATTATTAGAGGAAAAAAAATGATAGATTATTCAGAAGAGCTAAGACCTATACAAGGACTTAGTCAAAGTCAGGTACAAGCATCACAAGCCGCTTTCATGCAGAAAGTATATGGTTGGATGGTGGGTGGATTAGGCCTAACAGGTTTACTTGCTTACTATATCTACGATAGTGGGATGTGGATATCATTGGCACCTTACAATCTATTTATAGGTTTAGCAACCCTAGGTCTAGTGTTTTTCCTATCATTCAGAATAGATAAAATAACAGCAACAACTGCTACAGGCATTTTCATTGCTTATGCAGCACTTAATGGATTGTTTTTCTCATCTATTTTCGCTACCTATACGATGGGAGCTATTTATAATGCATTCTTCGTGAGTGCAGGTGCATTTGCAGCACTTAGCGTCTATGGATTTACAACAAAAAAGGATTTATCTGCATTTGGCAAATTCCTGTTTATGGGAGTAGTAGGTATTATATTAGTTACATTAATTAACTCATTTTTTGTGCAAAGTACTATGTTAGAGACTGGAGTTTCTATTCTAGGTGTACTATTATTTGCTGGATTAACTGCTTATGACACTCAAAGATTAAAAAACATGCACCATTATTATATGCAAAACAATGAACTTGCTCAAAAAGGTGCTGTTATGGGAGCTCTTGCTCTTTATTTAGATTTTATCAATATGTTCTTATTTATGCTTAGATTACTAGGTGGTAGAGACTAATGCACGAGATTGAACCTGCTTTTTTAGTAGAAGCAGAAAAACTATTGCAAGAAGGAAAATCGCGCGAAGCTGCGGTATTATGTACTCGGGGGTTAGCCAAATACCCCGAGTATTATACAGCTTATGCGGTGCTTATCCGTGCTTTGGAAGCCATGGGCGACTATGAGCAAATGCAAGAAGTCTATGATAGTGCTCCAAATGTAATTAAGTTTAACATAAAGAATAGCCGGTTAAAGAAAGATACTAGTGTGAAAGTTAGTCAAGCATTTGAAATTGAGAATGAAGAAAATACTGTTTCCGAAGAGGACAAGGAAGAAGAAAATAACGAGCCAGACGATATAGTTGAAATCGATACTAACGAACCTGATTCAGAAGTTATAAATGATGATGAAATAGAATCTGAAGTAGTCGTAGAAGAACAAAACAATGACTTGGAAAAAGAAATTCATCAAGCCATAAGAAACGATGATTTGAACCCTGAAATAGTTTCAGATCTGATTAAAAGTGAAAAATCAGAGCAAGAAGAAATTGATATTAAAGAAACCCTCACTTTAGCAAAAATCTACGAACAACAGGATGCATTCGAAGAAGCTCTGATTATATATAAGCAACTACAAGAAATCACCCCTGATAAATCAAAATATGCTGATAAAATATTAGAATTGCAGACTTTAGTAGACGAAGAAAAGAAATAATCTCAGATAAGCATCCTCTAAAGATAGTAGAATAATTACAATTAAAATTATTTCCACTTTTATCCGTTTTATGCACGTTACAAAAATTCATAAGCACAAGGCAGTTGGTGAAACAAGTAAATACGAACGAGAGTCGAGCCAAATTCATATCTGGCGATGTAGGTAAACAATTATTATTTGGTGCTATTCCGATGACTATTGGGATAGGAGCTGCTATAGGTTTCAACTTTGTGGATACAGTCTTTATAGCCAAGTTAGGAGTAAAACAACTGGCCGCAATTACTTATACTTTCCCCATGGTATTCGTAGTGATTGGTATAGCAATGGGTTTGGGCATAGGAGCTACTGCTGTTATATCCAAAGCTATTGGAGAAGGAGATGAGCATAGAGTAAAGCGATTAGCAACAGATTCTATCATATTAGCACTTATAGTAACTGCAATAACTATCATAGTTGGTATAGTCTTCATTGACCAGCTCTTTATGTCTATGGGTGCTGACGAATCAACGATGGTATATATACGGGAGTATATGTTCATCTGGCTTCCAGGAACTATATTTTTAATTGTTCCAATGGTCGGGAATTATGCTATCAGAGCCACTGGAGATATCAAGACCCCAAGCTATATAATGCTTGTAGCAGTTGCTATAAATATTATACTAGACCCAATCTTTATTTTTGGTTTTGGACCTGTCCCAGCTATGGGAATACAAGGTGCAGCAATAGCAACTCTGATTGGTAGAATAGTTACTCTGGTTGTAGCATTCAGACTACTATATTACAAATATGACATGATAACTTTCGAAGTGCCTACACTAAAAGAGATAATAGCTTCTTGGAAAGAGATACTGCACGTAGGACTACCTACAGCTGCAAGTAATATAATATTACCAGCTGGATTTGGTATTATCATAGATTTCACATCTGATTATGGCGAGGCAGCCGTAGCAGCACTAGGTGCCGCATCACGCATAGAATCCTTAGTACTCACTGTATTTATGGCTACAGCGGCTGTACTGAGCCCTTTTATAGGACAGAACTGGGGTGCATTGAAATTCGATAGAATTGATAAAGCTTTCAAGTTGGCAATTACATTTTGTTTCGTCTGGGGAGCAATAATGATTGGATTTTTTGAGTTATTCAAAGAACCTATATCCTGGTTTGTCAAATCTGATCCAGCTGTGGTAGAAGTTATGGTGCTTTACTTGAGTATTACTCCGTTTGCTATGGCGTTTAGGGGTATTCTAATGATAAGCACAAGCTCACTCAATGTACTCAAAAGACCATTAGAATCAGCTGCATTAACTACAGGGTATATGTTTGTATTCTTTGTCCCGTTAGCTTATTTCGGGTCTAAGTACTTTGGGTTAATTGGTATATTCTGGTCATTAGTAGTTGGTGCAGTAGCTACTGCAATTATTGGTTATTTCACTCTGAAACACAGGTACGGGCAAATAAAAGTCAGAGGGATAGCAGAGCTTGAAGCCAACGATTTGGATGTAATTGTTGCTGATTAGATCAGCGAAATTCATTTTGTCTTTAGAAGTGAAGGATAGTTCGTCCTTTTTTAATAATCTAAGAACAATACACCTAACCCTACTCTATCAGGTCAATCATTTTGGTGTAGAATGAATACCCTAGGGAAAGGTTAATAGAATTACCTTTGAATACATCATTGTTTACATCACTCACATAAAGACGTAATCTAATATTATGTTGATTAGAAAATTTACTACCACTGAAACCAGGTAATGATGTTATGTTTGCACTAGTGCTCAAATTAAAATCATAGCAGAATCCAAATATATAACTATACCTTGTTAGATTTATTCCTTCCATCTCATCTACACTATTAGAGACACTGATTTCGTGTACCCCAGCACCTAAAAATGGAACCAAACGATGTGTACTGTTGTCCAATATAGGGTAACCTAAACTTAGGTCGATAATCGCAGTAGTAGTCCCCATATCTGGCTCCCAAGTCTTTTCATAAATGAATGGCTTTTTAATATCACCATAAACCAGAGCAACTTGAAGGAAAAGAGTGAAATCACGATATGCGAGATCGCCACCATAGCTGAAGCCATAGTTATTAGTAAGAAATTCGCTCATTGTACCCGTATTAATACTACTATTAAGACCTACGTTTGCACCATAAGCCCAATTAGCATCTTTGACGTAAGGCAGCACTGGGCTTCTAGTCTGATTTAGCTTCATTGCATATAATGATTCCCATTTTAAGACTACATCTCTAAGAGTTCCCGATTCTGATTCTAAATTGAAACGCTGTATTTCCACACTACCTTTTTCGAAGTATGCATTATGCTTTTTAGTAAGGTGGTAAATTTCCTCAGTTTGATTTAGCTCTTTTTCTAGCTCTCTGCGGAAGTATTCGCGGATATCAAACATTACTTGGAAATAAGTTAGTGCTAAACCTGTTCTATGTCCATCAGAAACCCAAGCAGCACTTTTATTGAAGTAATTACTTGCTTTGATATATGTGAATGTAGTATCATTTCTTTCTTCTTCTTCGGGGTGATATTCCGATAAGAATCTGATTTGCGCTGTAATATTATTATTTTCTATTGGCTCACCCTGAAAGTCGTACCACGTTAGCGGCCCTTCTTCGTAATGACGTTCGTCCGTTATTTCTGAATATATGGTAATAGGTACAAGATTGAGCAGTAGTAAAGAAAGAATTAATTTCATATTCTAGTGTTTTGTATTTTAGATTGACTGTAAATATAAGAATAACCTCTTTGCAGAACAATTAAAAGAAAGCACAGACTTTTCCGTATCTTGCGTATAATAATATTGAAAATAGTAGAAGATTATGCTGAAAGGAAAGAACGTACTTATAACTGGTTCTACTCGTGGTATCGGTTGGGCAATAGCAACGAAGCTAGCAGATGAGGGTGCAAATGCAATAGTAACGGGTAGAGGCGAAACTGCCCCGTCTAATCTATCAAAAAATATGGTGTATTACCAAGTTGATTTTGCTAAATATGAGAACGTTCTTGAGTTCAGAGAGCAGTTAAAAAGCGATAATATTAGCATAGATATTCTCATCAATAATGCTGGTATCACAATCGTCAAGGACTATAAGGATATGTCAATCGAGGATTTCGATTCAGTGAATGACCTCAACTACCGCTCGGTCTTTGCTACTACTAGGTTGTTTTTAGATGATTTGATTTCTAACAAAGGCGGGATAATTAATATACTTTCGATTGCAGTTACTGATATTTTCACTGGCAATAGCTTGTACTCAGCGAGTAAATCTGCCGTTTCTACTATGATGAAAGTTCTAAGAGAAGAGCTAAGAGAAGATGAAGTGGATGTAGTCAATGTCTATCCTGGAGCTACTAGTACAGACCTATGGCCCGATGATTTGCGAAAAGAGCATGAACACAAGATGATGAAGCCAGTTGATGTCGCAAATGCAATACTACCAGCTATAGAAGCAATCACTGAACAAAGAACAACTATCGAAGAAATAGTATTAAGGCCAAAACAAGGCAACATATAAAATGGATCTTACTGACAAAATAGCAAACCTTCCCCAAAAGCCTGGAATTTACCAGTACAAAGACGCTACTGGTAAGATAATCTATGTGGGAAAAGCTATTAAGCTACGCAATAGAGTACGTTCCTATTTTAATAAGTTAAAACAACATGATGCTAAAACTCGTGCATTGGTTGGTAGAATAGAAGACGTAGAAGTCATAGTTACGGATTCCGAAGCGGAAGCACTAATACTAGAAGATACACTTATAAAAAAGCATAAACCACGTTATAATATAAATCTAAAAGATGACAAATCGTACCCCTATGTAAAAGTAACAAGTGAACCCTATCCACGAATATTCCAGACAAGGACGGTTGTGCGTGATGGCTCTAAATATTATGGCCCATTCACTAAGGTTGGTGATATGCATAGAGTATTGGACCTAATTCATAAGCTTTTCCGACTTCGAACTTGTAAGCTGAATATCACCGCTAATACTATATTAGAAAAAAAACATAAGGTCTGCCTAGAATTCCATATCAAAAAATGTGACGGCCCATGTGAAGGACTAATACCCTTACAAGAATATAACAAGTATGTAGATTATGCCAAGAGTATATTAAGCGGTAAAACTCGTGAACTAGAGATATATTTACGTGATAGAATGGAACAACTATCCGAAGAAATGAAGTTCGAGGAGGCTGCCGAGGCGCGAGACCAACTAGGAGCTATACGACAGTTTGTGTCACGACAGAAAGTAGTCACCGCTGATTTGATTGATAGAGACGTTTTTGGTATATACAGGGAAGAAAACACGGCTTGTTCTTTAGTCTTTACTGTGAGGGAAGGGAAATTAATAGGTCGTAAGCATTTTATAATCAAGAAAGCAGATGATTTGCCTGATGAGGAAATACTCCAACGTACATTAGATACCTGGTATTCAGAGCAAGAGTTCGTACCCAGAGAGATATTTTTGCCTACAGAACCAGAGGACATAGAAACTCTAAGTTCTATATTGGCAAAAAAGAGGAATGGCTCCGTAAGTATCAAAATCCCGAAAATAGGTGATAAGCGTCACTTAGTTGATTTGGCTGAAAATAATGCTCAATATATTCTAAAAGAATATCTACTTGCTATAACTAAACGTGAACAAACTGTACCACACGCAGTACAAGCTCTTCAGCGAGATTTGAGATTGAAAAAATTACCTCGAATAATAGAGTGTTTTGATAATTCACATTTGCAAGGAACTGAATTAGTAAGCTCTATGGTATGTTTTGAGGATGGTAAACCGAAGAAATCAGAATATAGAAAATTCAAAAATCAGACTGTAAATAAAAATGATGACTTCGCTGCTATGAGGGAAGCAGTACAGCGACGCTATACACGATTGATAAATGAGAATCAGAGATTGCCCGACCTTATAGTAATAGATGGTGGTAAAGGGCAACTATCGTCAGCAGTTGGTATATTAAAAGAGTTAGGTATCTTAGAAAAAGTTGCTGTTATAGGACTAGCTAAAAGATTAGAAGAAGTATTTTTCCCGGGGAACTCGGAAGCTCTTCTTTTACCTAGGACTTCAAGTTCATTGAGACTTATACAACAATTGCGAGACGAAGCCCATAGGTTTGCTATTACATATCACAGACAGCTACGGTCTAAGCGTACTTTCAGAACAGAGTTGACTGATATACCAGGTATCGGAGCTAAAACCGCTCAGAAGTTATTAAAAGAAGTAGGGTCAGTAGATGCTATTCGCAATAGTTCTATAGCTCAGTTGAAAGTCCATCTCAGCGAAAAACAAGCGAAGTCAATCCACAAGTACTTCGCCGAGAAAGAGAATAATAGTTTAGACGATTCCTCGGCTGAATCCGAGTCCTAATACCATCAATGTAATAGATATAAGAGTCAAAACCCAAATCAAAGTACTTGCGCTTGAGATATTACTATTATCAAGAACAGAAAGCGTTTTCTTTTTGAATACTACGAATAGTCCCATTGTTATTAGTATTAGAACTAACTTCCAAATGAAAAGTACAGCTAGGTGATTAGAAAAATCAAACAGTCCTTTCATACCGCCTGCGTATATCATAGCCAAACGGAATCCTGTTAGAAATTGAATCGTTAGAGCAATCATTCCTAATATATGAAATGAACCTTCGTAATTCTTAAGTAGTATTGCATCTTTAGCTTTTTTAGCTTTAGGTAATACCCCAAGAGCCATAATAAGCATTCCGCCTATCCAAATAGATGCACCCAATATGTGCAAAATTACTAATATACTTCTTTCAGATCCCATTATACTTCCCTTTATATTTGTTGTTATTGTTTCCTAATCCGAAATAAATACGGTCATTGAACGTATATATTGACAGTATGAAACCAAAAATCAGACATATTGGACTTTACTTACTAGTTGCTACTTTATTTAGCAATTTATTAGCATTGTCTTTGCAAGTGGATATGACATTTACTATTCCACTTTATATCATTTCAGTGATTCTGATATTCCTCGATGACAAATATATCGATAAATTCTTGAAAGAGATGACTCCAAGAACAATTCGTATTGATAAAGATAAAGATTAATATTAGTCTATAAGCACTTTCTTAGTTATTACATCATTTCCATTTCTTATTTCTAAGAAATAAACACCTGTAACTAGGTTGCTTCTGCTTATAGCGATTGTACTATTTCCGTTAGTATTTGATTTAGTCACAAATACTCTTCCGTTTATATCGAACAAGCTAATATCGTTAACTAATGTTCCCCCATTAGCGAGTGTAATCCTAATATTATCTTGATCTACTGTAACACTATATTGGCTATCAAACTCAGATTCGACAGATGATACTGAAGAAGGATCGATTATACTTATGTCGTCAACTTGGAATTCGGCCAAACATGTAGGTAATCCTTGTACTACTGCAAACCGGTTATTAGGGCTTACCCTTATAGCAAATTGGAATTGATTAGTAACAGAAACTAGCTCCTTGATTCTTATATAATGTTGGTTCCAGTTTTCTTTTGCTTCTGTTTCATCATCTAAACTGAAAGCTTCTACCCAATTTTTACCACCATCGGAACTAACAAAAATAAGTAAGTCCAAATCAGCAGAAGGATCCCTCGCTAATTTCGAATACCAAGTTTTAAATTTCAGTACAGGATACGAATAGTCCTCTATATTGTAAATAGGAGAATACCCATCTAATGTGGTATAAGGGACGCTATTGAAGTTAGTTTGCGTATTAGCACTAGCACCAGTTACAATAGATATACCATCTGAATCTTCCGAATCAGTTGACTGTTTTAGTGGGAAACCAAATATAGAATAATCAAATTCATCAGGTGAAGCAATCTCGAGCATAGCACCTCTGTTAGCCCCAATGCGTTCGAATTCCCACTCATTACTTAGCAAATCTTCTTTTTTCTTTTCTATAAAACCTAGCTCATAAGTAAATGAATTTTTCCCAGTATTAGTTCCTATCTTTTCTGTGATTTTACTTGTAGTTATATTTCTAACATTGAAATAGTAGTTAATAAGCGCAAATTTATTCGGAACGTTTAATTCGAAAATATATCCATTATTATTATATCCTAATCGGTTGTATTCAATTTCAGTCTGTGTTTTAAAACCATCGAATGAGTAGACCATAGAAAGCACGAGACTATCTTTATTGAAATTAGATTCGGCACGAACATTACTATATATAGTTAAGTTATTATTATCAGTAACAAGATCAACTTTTTGATTATGTAATAATCCTTTTCTAAGCATAATATCAAAACCAATATTATGATTATCAAAAGCAGTTATGATTTCTTGGCTATGCGGTGTACCATTGGTCAAATCTCCGTCATTATCATCAGCTATGAGCACCTCTATTAACCACTCGCTAAAACAAACATCATTATCAGCATCATCAGGAAGACCATATCTAGAAAAATGAGCCAGATTTCTAACCGTTTCCAAATCTGTCAGCTCACGTAAATCCCAAAATGCACCAGATAAAATCTGACCGTCGTGATGCGACTCTCCAATAATATCTTGTGGGTATTTGAAAGTATTTTTACAATTACGGATTATTTGATTGGGGTCAGCTGTAAAAGCACCATACCCAACCCTAGGGTCATCGACCATAAGAGCCGCAGTAATATCAGCTATTCCTTCGTTTGCGGCACCATTTATCATTCCTTCTCTTTGACCAAGCTCTTGGAATAGAAGTTTGTTGATACTATGACCATACTCGTGATACAATACTGTAGGAGTCTCTGCTAGTCTAGCAGTTGTGTAATTAAGCCCTACGAATCCAATAGTAGTACCACTCGAATATGCATTTGGTCCACCGAATATATCTCTCTTGTCAAATAAAAGTTCTAATTGAAAATCCATAGCTTTCTTTGTAGTGTCAAACTCTTTATAATAATCCCTAATTTTATTTAGATGATGAACTACCATTCTCTCTCGTAGGTCACTATTAGACTCATTCCATTCTAATACATTATCTTGACCTGGTTTTATAGTAGCCTCTATTTTTCCTTGTTCAAATACTTGATTCTCAAATTTGACCCAAGGACCTTCGAAATTAACTAAAACCTCTACGTCAATATTTGGAGTGAGGTCTAATTCAAATTTACCATCTAGTCCAGTAGTATAGCTTTTATTCCCTACTCGTATTGTTTGGTGAGCTGCAGGCACTCTAACCACGGGACTAAGTGCGCTTTCTTCTTTAATATTAGTATAGACTTCTACTGTAGTTTTTAATTCATGAGTTATATTTTTTCTGAATAGTGTTTGGCCATTAATAGATGATATATATACAGAGTATTCTATATTATCTACTTTGTACTCAGCTCTGTATGCAGCTTCTAATCTGTACTTTCCATTCTCTAAAATTGGGAATGCGTACAGGTCACCCGATTTTTCATTATTCATTACTTTGTTTTCTTTTGGATTCTGATTAGATTCTAGTTGATATGCTTGGCTAAATTCAATTTGAGGAATCAAATCTATCATTTCAGTTTCATAGTATTCTACGCCATAGGAGAAAATATGGGCGTTTTGATTAATTTTTAGTTCTATCCCAGAGAAAGCAACAATCATCCCATCTACAACTTGTTTCAAATGAACGTACCACTTACCCATTACAAAATTTGAATTGTGGTAAACAATTTGTGATATATCTACACCTAGTAATTGTTGATTATCTTGAATGAATTTCAATGAAAGTTCTTTTATATTTTCTTCACTAACTGTCGTGAAACCATCAACACTAATAGGTTTACCAAAAGCACGAAATGCTTTTTTTGTTGTGCTCTTTTTGAATTCAGTCCAATTATTAGTATTAATTGAGTTATCTATTTTGACTACGGCAGTAGCTGTACTCGAATTTATCTCTTCAAGATAAGTCTTACTGCTATGATCATCAATAGCAAAGGTAAAAGTGTAGGAAAATAAGATAATTCCTATTATTAGAAATCTGTTTTTCATAGGGTTCCCCTGAAAAATGAAAAGTGTATTCCGTCAATTTACAAAATGAATGGAATGTTTATTCTATTAACAATTCATTAGTCTGTTAAGTTACACTTAGGAGTAAATTTTTTCTTACTCCTCATAAATATAATCAAAACAATCCGAGAATTAACTATCTTTTACAACTCTGTTAATACCCCTCTTGATGGGTGGACTATACATCAGGACGAAGTGGTTAATTACTACTACTAATGTTGAACTCATTCGGAGCTCGCCTGAACTCTTCTATTACTTAACGGGTTATCAATGCAACTTAATCTCTAAAGGTTTTGGAAATTTGAGACGTCTTTACTTTAACATCTGCTTAGCTTAAACAATAAGTCTCTATAATCCAGCCAACCAGTGGTTCAAACAAAACAGACTGCCCTGCCCTTTCGAGTCTTCGGGTGACACATTCTAAATAATTTAGAGAAAGAGGGAAATATCGATTCTATCTGCTTATAATTACTAAAACGAATTATAGGACTTCTTCTAAAAACATTTTCTTATATTTGTAGTCTCTCGTAGAGACTAATGATAACAATATTACCTTAAGGAAATAAATAATGATTAACCCTATTATCCCTGCTTTCAGAACGCATAATATTCATTATGCAATTCGTGATATTATTTTACTGGCTCAAGGAGTTGCCAAAACAGGAATGGAAATGCATTACCTAAATATTGGTGACCCTAATGTATATGACTTTGATACTCCACCTCATCTAATCGAAAGTGTAGTAGAGGCTTTAAACACACGTAAAAATGGTTACGCTCCATCTTCGGGAATACCAGAAGCTATAGATGCTGTTCGTAAAGATGCTGAAGAAAGAAAAGGTATAAAAAATATTCAAGATATATGTATAACAACTGGTGCTGCGGAAGCAATAGAAATATGCATATCAGCGCTTTTAAACAAGGGTGAAAATTTTCTGATGCCTACACCTGGTTATCCTCTGTACAATGCTATAGAGGCAAAACTAGAGTTGGAACCAAATCCGTATTACTTAGATGAAAGTAATGGATGGTTACCAGATATAGATGATATAAAATCAAAAATAAATGATAAGACTAGAGCTATTGTTCTCATCAATCCTAATAATCCTACTGGAGCAGTATATCCTCGTGAATTACTAGAGCAAATAGTAGATATAGCCAGAGAGCATGGATTAATAATATTCTCAGATGAAATATACGATAAGTTGATATTCGATGATGCAGAAATGGTGTCAATAGCGTCGATTGATCCCGATCTACCTTGTGTGACCTTCTCAGGAATGTCCAAAAATTATATGGCTCCAGGATTTCGATTGGGTTGGGGAATAGTATCCGGCAAAAGTAGTCTTGTAAATGAGTATGTAGAAGCGATTAATAAAATGTTGCGTAGCCGAGTATCGGCGAATCATCCGCTTCAGTACTGTATAAAGCCTGCACTAGAAGGAGACCAATCGCATGTGGAGGAATCAATTCGTAAGCTAATATCTCGTAAGAATTTAATGATGGATAAAGTTAATCAGATAGATGGTATAGACTTAGTAGCGCCACAAGGTGCATTCTACGCATTTCCTTCTATAGATGTTGACAATGATTGGCATTTCTGTGAAGAATTACTCAAATCAACTGGTGTAGTCGTAGTACCAGGTAGTGGTTTCGGACAAAAGCCAGGAAGTTCACATTTCCGAATAGTTATTTGTCCAACTGAAAACACTATAGACAAAGCGTTCACACTGATTGGTGAGTTTTACGAGCAATACAAGAAATAAATAAAAATAAATTAGAATAATTTCATTATTTATAAAGATAAGCAGAAGTTCTATTTTTTGCTTATCTTTATTTTTTTATAATAGTACAAATCAAGGGCAAATATGACTAAAGAGTTACCAAAAATAGCCATAGTCGGCTATGGAGCGATGGGTAGGGTTATAGAGAAGTTAGCTAAGGATAAAGGGTATTTTATAACAGATATATTCGATCATGAAAATCCTATTGATCCTGATGAAGATTATGATTTCGATGTAGCTATAGATTTTACATATCCAGATACAGTTATCGATAATACTAGAATACTATCAGCAAAAGGAAAAGCAGTAGTAGTCGGAACGACTGGATGGTATGACAGAATAGATGAGATGAACGATATAGTGACTAAAAACAATACTGGTCTAGTATGGGGGTCAAACTTCTCCGTAGGAGTCCAGATGTACTTCAAAATAGTAAAATATGCCTCTAAACTTGTGAACTTTCTTGATTCGTATGATGTGATGGTTCATGAATTGCATCACAAACGCAAGAAAGATAGCCCTAGTGGTACCGCCGAGATAATGGCAAAAATAATCACAAACAATGTTGATAGAAAAACTGGAACTGAGTACAATGCGATAAATGGTGAAGTAGATAATAGCAAACTGCATGTATCCTCTACTAGGGGAGGCGAAATAACAGGTATCCATACTATGTATATAGACTCATTAGCTGACAGTATAGAACTAACTCATAATGCAAAGAACAGAACTGGTTTTGCACTTGGCTCACTTTTAGCTGCTAATTGGGTATATAATAAAAAAGGGTTCTATTCTTTTAGTGAAATCCTTACGGATATTTGGGAAAACATCCCAGAATAGAAGTTATGTTGTAACATTTTTAAATAAATATTGTTATTGTATTAGTAATGGGTTCAAAACTTGACAAATATAGTGACCCGGAGCTGTTTGAGTTAATACAATCTCGGGACAAGTTGGCAGATAGTGCCTTTTCGGAGTTGTATGATAGACATTCTCCTCGAGTTTTTGCCTATTGCCGTCGGTTCCTTGGTAATAAAGAAGAAGCACAGGATGTATTGCAAGAAACTTTCATACGATTGTATAAGAGCTCTAATAGTGACAGGGAGATGACTAACGTGCCGGCTTTTATTCTGACGATTGCACGTAATTTGTGCGTGAATTCTCAGAAAAAGAAAAAGCCATTAGTCAGCTTCGAAGATTATATGTTCGTCAGAGAAAATAAAAATGACGACAATGAGCTACTAGACCTTATTAAAATGGCTATGGAAACTTTACCTGAAGACTATAAAGAAGTATTTATACTTCGAGAGTATGAAGGGCTATCTTATCAAGATATTGCAGACATTACTGATACTTCACTTACTAATGTGAAGGTTCGAATTTATCGAGCTAAGCAAAAAATCAAGGACATATTAGAACCATATTTGGTTGATTTGAATAAACACGAAAAAGATGAATAATTTAACTAATAACGACTTCGAACTAATAACCCAACTGCTAGATGGGGAATTGTCGAGCGAGCAAGCAGCTGAAGTCACTAAGATGATAGAATCTAATCCTGAGATGCAGGCAGAGATGGATCGTCTTACTGAGATAAGTGCAGCTATTCGTAATGATGATGAACAGTTCGTACCACCTAAAAAGGCCAAAGACAATGTGTTTTTAGCCCTAGGTATTCCGTTGGCTGTTAGTGCACCTTCTCTTACTAGTATGTCATCTGAGATAGCAAATCTTATTTCTATTGGAGCAGCATTCACCGCTTCGCTTCTTACATTTACTATGTTCTACTCGCTCAATGATGTAGATACTAATAAAGCAAATACTAATGTACCTATTGTAAGTTCATATCATAAAGCAGAAAATAATAATATTATTATTGAAAATGAGCCAAAATCAATAGAAATAGAAGATAACTTTGTTGGTACTAGTAACCAAAATATCAGTTCAATAAATTCGAATCCTGACAGAGCAGTTAATAGAAGTATAACTTCTGCAAACAATTCGAATAATACAATACAAGAAAGAGATTTGACTAATAGTAGATATGTCGCTATTAATGAAAGTATAGAAAGAGAAAATACAAGTAGCAGTAAATCTGAAAGTATCGCTCTGAACACTAATAGTAAAAAGGAACTTACTACTGCATGGGAAGCTAATATAATAACTACAAGAAAAACTGGCCTTCAAACTAATAATAGTATTTTCCTTGAAGGAAATAAACTTAATAGTAACGGAGTTGTTTATACTCGAGACTATCTAACTATAATTCGTACTAAAGCTAGTTCGGGTAATTTTAATACAGGGTTATTTGATGTTAGTTTCTTAACTAATTACTTTACTACTGATGTTAGAGGTATAATTTCTGCAGGTATTTCTTGGTACGACCAAAACTCAAACCCTGATTTGAGAAATCCAGTTTTTGTGGGTGGTGGTATAGAGTACACTCCTACTTTTACAAGCTTACTAGCTAACGGATATTTCGATTCATTTATAAATGGACAACTCTTTTTAGGAAGCAACCCATCATACAAAATGGAAATTGGGTTGTCTACAACTTTTGGTGGTATGACGAATTTCCCTATTGTGATTGGTTATTCTAGAAACTATATTAGAGATTACCAATTTATTAGACAAGAGCTTAATGAAGGCCTTTTTGTAGGGACTGAGATTAGCTTCTAATTAAACAAGCAAATTACAACAACTAAATCCGATATTAGAAATAATACTCGGATTTTTTTATGCCTATTATTTGGTATTAGTATAGAAAAACCTACATTGGAATGAAAAAAAAATAATGCAATATTTATATCACTAGCCATTGAATAATAGGTAGTTACAGCTGCTTTAGATTTGATGTCATTCTAATATTATTAATTATTTACTATTTAGTAATTATATTTAATTTTACTTAATAGTTTAAAGTTGTATGTTTGGAGAGATATATAATAATAACTTAATAAATGTGTGTCATAATGAAGAATTTATTTATTTATATATCGCTACTTATTGCTGCAACTACTCTGGGCTATTCTTTAGCTCCAGTGACTGTCGTACTCAATAATGATGGCGATAATCTTACTGCTCAACTTAACGACTATACATCTGGCTCACCTGTTGCCGTAGATGGTATTGGGGCAATTACTGTGCCAACTGTAACTGCAAATGGTTCAGGCTATTCATCATTTGTTGTAGGTGAAGGCGATCCTGATTGGGGAGACATTACATCTTCGAAAGTTAATAGTAATGTTATTCTAGATATATTTGACGATGGTACTTTAGTAGCTCAGTTCAGATTAGATGAGTTAATAGAAGTAACAGCTCGAAATGAACGATTACCATCTAATGTAGTTATAGGAGAAGAACTAAAAGTTGAAGGTGAAGCTAAATTTGATGGCGATGCAACTTTCAACGGAGAAAGTACTTTCAAAGAGAAATCAACTTTTGATGGTCAAGTAACTATTACGTCAGTATTGACACTTGCATCAAATGAATTTACAGATACTGAAGAACTAGGTGATATTACTTCTAATATTATGGTTTTCGTAGGTGAAACTGATATTGACATTGAAGAATCTAACTTTAGCTCTGATTTGGTAAATGGTGCAACATACACCATAGTAAACAATGGAGATGATTACTTTACTATTGAATTAGATAATGGCGGTATGTATTATATTTATGAAAATCAAGTAGTCACAATTATTAAAATTGGTGGTAAACTGTATTACGTATCTACACCTGGATTTGGTGAAGGATAGAATTGAGTAACTACTTTTAGATTATAAAATCCCATCTGTTTTTCAGGTGGGATTTTTTTTATTAAAATGCGTATAACTGACACTTGTTATGTTAATTTGATTGGTTGTTTATGTAACTAAGTTTAGAATTTCTTGTTATTGTATCATATAAACTTTTCAAATAATAGGATTTTTTTTATGGATTTTTATAGACAACATTTAGTAAAAATAAACTCACTTTTCTTTTTGCTTTTTATAGCTGGACTTACGTACACAGCAATTTCAAATAGCACGGGAAAAACTGGACAGACTCAAGATGGTTGTTCTTGTCACGGCTCTGCAAATAGCAGTACTAAAGTAACGCTAACAAGCGCTAGTGGTTCATTCACTTTCGAGCCAGGCTCTACAACCAAATTCACAGTTGCAGTAGATAATTCTTCAATGATTAAAGCTGGTATGAATGTTGGGGTCAAAACATCAGAGACTGGTGGATCTAATATTGGGACTTTGGCAGCAGGTTCAGGAACGAAAATAGAAAGTGGTGAGGTAACTCATAATGGGGAACAATCACTTGACAATGGAAAGTTTGATTTTACATTTGATTGGACTGCACCTACTTCTCATGGAGAGTATTGGATTCGTGGTGTTGCAAATGCTGTTAATGATAATAGTGGTACTTCTGGGGATCAATGGAATAAATTCACAACTCAGAAAATAATAGTTGCAGGAGTTACTGTAACAGCACCAAATGGGGGTGAAAATTGGTGTGTTGGTACTACTCAAAATATTACATGGAAATCAAATGGTATTGAGAATGTTAAACTAGAATACTCTACAAATGGAGGCTCAAGTTGGAATGTTATTTCTGCAAGTACTCAAGCCTCTGCAGGAAGCTTCAGTTGGGCTATCCCAAATGGATTAACTCCTGGTACGAACAATCAAATCCGAATTAGTGATGCTTCCAAAGCTACAAGAAATGATTTATCAAATAATTCATTTACTTTAGTAGGCGAAGTGAACATCACTACACAACCTTTGGCTGATGAAACTTGCACTGGGCAATCATTTGCTATGTCTGTAGTAGTCACTGGATCTGGACACCAATATCAATGGAGAAGAAACGGTAATCCGATTAGTGGAGCTACACAAGCTACATATAGTCGTTCGAGTGCGGTGTTAGGCGATGCTGGTGATTATGATTGTCAGATAACTACCTCATGTGGAGTGCTAATAACTTCTGCTAAAGCTAAGTTAGATGTTTTCCAAGCGCCAAATATAGCAACACAACCTAATAGTAAATCGGGATGTGAGGGTAGTGCGATTACTCTTAGCGCTGTTGTAGGAGGTGAATTTACATCGCTCCAATGGAGAAAAAATGGTCAGCCTATAACAGGAGCTACTAACTCAACTTATGTTATAAATAGTCTAAAAGCTTCAGATGAAGGTGACTATACCCTATTAGTAAAAAGCGATAAATGTGGAAATGAAATTACTTCTTCAGTTGCAAAAGTAGTGCTTAATAAGGAACCAAAATTTGTATCACAACCTAGTTCTATTAAGGCTTGCGAAGGAAGTGAAGTTGAATTCACAGCTCAAGTAGAAGGTTCAATTACGGGTTTTCAATGGTATAAAAATGATACAAAGATAGCTAACGCTACATCACGCGAATATACAATAACCGAAGTTGTAGCTGCAGATGCAGGTAACTATAAACTCGAATTGATAGGTTCTTGTGGTACCAAAATGTTCTCAGATGCAGTAGTATTATCTGTTAATTCTACTCCAAGTATTTCATCGCAACCAACTAATAAAGAAGTATTTGTAGATGAGTCATTTACTCTATCTGTGACAGCAGAGAATCCAGGAGGAGAGCAAAAGGATTTGACTTATCAATGGAAAAAGAACGGAAACGCTTTAGCAAATGCTAAGGCAAGTACTTTTACTATTAATAAAGTAACATTAGATGATGGTGGGAAGTACTCTGTAGAAATCAAGAATACTTGTGATTTATCAATTTCCTCAAATGAAGTTGAAGTAAAAGTACTTGAGAACAATGGTGGTCCTTCTATATCTACTAACCTTGATATATTGGAATTAGGTAATGTAAATATAGGTGAAAAGAAATCAGAAACATTTGCAAGCTTAATAAAAAATGTTGGAGATGAGGATTTGGTGATAACTGGTATTACTATCAGTGGTGCTGATGCAAGTGCTTTTATTATAACATCTCCTACATTCCCACAAACCTTAAAACCAGATTCGAGTTTAGATTTAGCAATAGAGTTTTTACCTAATAAAATCGGACCAAACGAAGCAAATATTATAATTGAGAGTAACTCAGTTAATAATGTAAGCATGGTATTGAAAGGAAATGGTATTGACAAAGGTACTCTTGTTACTAGTGTTAGTTCTCTAAGTTTTGGAAGTGCTGTTTTGAATGAAGAAATAGAACGTAAATTCGACATAGAAAATCCTACGACTAAGAGTATTACTATAGTTGAAATCAACAGCAGTTCAAGTGATTTCGTAACGAATGATATTTCGAATAAAACTATAGACCCTGAAGGTAGCGAAGAAGTAATAGTTACATTTACCCCTACTAAGGAAGAAGATTATAATGAAATATTATCAATAAAATTAGATGACGGTAATACGATTGAAATACCTATGTCAGCTAAAGGTATAAAATCTTCAGTTTGGGATGGGATACCAACTATAACGAATGCTAAATCTTATCCTAATCCTGGAGAAAGTAATATTACATTGGAATTGACTTTTGATGAAGTAAACAATTACCAAATAAGAATTGTGGATTTAAAAGGAATATTGATTAGGTCTTTCGACGGGTACTCTGTGATAGGCAGTAACAGAATAATATGGGATGGTAGAGACTTAGCAAACAATAAAGTTGCTAGTGGAACCTATTACGCTATTATCAAAGTTGGTGATAAAATACAAACTATACACTTAATAATTCATTAAAATAAACTGAAAGATATTTAAATTCAAAGCCACACAATTCCTCAAATGTGTGGCTTTTTTTATATATACTAATTTTTTGATTTTACCCCTTTCACGATAAAAATAATTATATTTGAGATTGTGGAATTTCACTTATCTAAGAAAATAAATGTCGATAAAACTTTATAATACTCTTTCAAAAGAAATAGAAACTTTTAAACCTATTAAACGTGGCGAAGCTAAGATATATAGCTGTGGTCCTACGGTCTATAACTATGCTCATATCGGTAATTTACGAGCTTTCTTGTGTGCTGATTTACTCCAAAGAACACTAAAAGTAATTGAAGGTTATAAAGTCACTTGGGTTATGAATATAACAGATATTGATGATAAGACCATCAAGAATGTAAACGATGATAAGGCATGGAAACCAGAAATGGGTATCAAAGGTGACGATATAATTGAAAATCTAAAACAATTCACTAGTTATTACAAAGATGAATTTCAAAAAGATATTCGATTATTAGGCTTTAGTATGAGTCATTTTCACGATTTTCCTCGAGCAACAGACTATATAGATGGAATGAAAAAGCTGATATTATTGATTGCAGAAAATGGTTTCGCTTATGAGTCTGGTGGCTCTATTTACTTCAATGTAGGTAAATGGAAAGATGCTGATAAATATGGTAAACTTAAAAACTTAGACTTTGATAATTTTCGTACTGGTGATAGAATTGATACAGACGAATACGAAAGAGAGCAAGTAAGTGATTTTGTATTGTGGAAGGCTAAAAAAGAAGGTGAACCAAGTTGGGAGTTTGAATTCCATGGAAAGACTTTAGTCGGAAGACCTGGCTGGCATTTGGAATGTTCGGTTATGGAAAAAGAGATATTAGAACTTCCTTTCGACATACATACTGGTGGTATTGATTTGCAGTTCCCTCATCACGAAGATGAGATAGCACAATCGAAAGCGGGTTATGGTATAGAGCCTACTAATTATTGGTTCCACAACGAATTTTTGCAAGTTGAAGGTCAGAAGATGAGTAAATCTTTGGGTAATTTTTATACTCTAAGAGACTTAATTGATAAAGGATTAGACCCAATCGATATTCGATTTGCTATGTTATCATCCCATTATCGTTCAAAGTATAATTTCACGTTTGATGATGTAGAAGCGGCAAGTAAATCAAGAAAACGCTTACAAAGATATGTATATGACCTAATTAGCAACAACGTTGGACATGATTATATTGATGTAACATTATTTAGTGAGAAATTCTTCGAACATCTTAAAAATGACCTACACACACCAAAGGCACTGGGAGAACTGTTCACTTTTATAAATCAAAATTCGGCCGTCGTGATGGGTAAAAATACTCGCGATGAAATGTTAGAATTCTTTAGTGAATTTAACGAGATATTTGGAATTCTTACATTTGATATGCCAGATGAAGACATACCTGAAGAAGTGATTATGCTTGCAAAGAAGAGAGTAGAAGCAAAAAAATCGAAGAATTTCGATTTGGCAGATATGCTTAGGATAGAGATTAATAATCGTGGATTTGTTATAAAAGATACTGTCGAAGGATTTGAGATAGAGAAATTATGATAAAAGCTACTATAATAGGAGCCGGTAATGTTGGTGTGACTTTGGCTAAAAAGTTAGACCAAGTCGGTGATTATGAGATGATTGCTCACTCTAATAAGAGTAGATATAATGCATTAGAAAATGGTTTACAAGCAATCAAATTAACTGACTGGAGTAATGCAGAATTTGAGGGCGAAATAATAATTATCTGTGTAAAAGATAGTAATATAGATGAAGTGGTCAGACAACTAGTTGAAAAATATTCTGATCAATTAAATAATAAGTTAGTGTTCCACACATCGGGTACATTAGCCAAAGAATGTTTGAATAAATTATTGGTATATGGTGCCAGAATAGCATCGGCACACCCTTTTCAAACTTTTTATTTTAATGAAGCTAAAGTTTTGAATAATATTGCGTGGGGAATTGATTCAGAAAAAAAAGATTTCGAAGAAATATCGAGATTTATAAAAGTTATAGATGGGAAAGCTATTAAACTATCTGCAGAATCTGTTAATAAAAAAGCACTATATCACATATCTGCAGTAGCAGCATCAAACTTTATGGCATTGTCAATAGACCTAGCTAAGGAAATCGCCGAAGATGCAAACATAGATGCTAGTTTATTTCTTCCTCAAATATTAGAAACTACATTACAAAATAACCTTAGACAATTAGGTAATGAAAACTCAGCAATTACAGGTCCAGTAGTTCGAGGCGAAGTAGAGACAATTAAAAGGCATATAGAAGCTCTAGGTCAATCTATCAATGCTGTTATATACAAGAATATGTGTGAGTCACTAGCTTTGACAGCTTTTGATAAAGGGCTTTTAACAGGTGAAAAGTTTGAACAGATTATGGAAATATTGGATTAGCAGATGAGCATATTAGAAGCAATAATAATTGGTCTTGTACAGGGACTCTCTGAGTTTATACCTATAAGCAGTACTGCACACATGACAATTGCTGGTCAACTAATGGATGTGATAAGTAATCAAAGCCCTGAGAAGTGGACTTCATTTATTGCTACTGTGCAACTTGGTACATTGGCAGCTGTGTTTGTCTACTTTAGAAAAGATATTAAAGAGATTCTATTATCTTTTCTGACAGAAAATATAACAAAACGCAAACCCTTTAGCGAACAATCACAAAACTCTAAACTAGGTTGGTATATTGCAATTGGGTCCTTACCAATAGCTGTCATAGGTCTTACTCTAAAAGATTTTATTCGATCAAGTTTTACAAAAGAGCCTATAGTAATAGGCACTTCGTTAATAGTGTTTGCATTAATTTTGTGGTTGGCAGAGGTTATTTATAAAGAAAGAAAAGATATGGAATCAATAGGTTGGAAAGAAACCTTAGCTATGGGATTTGGGCAAGTCTTTGCACTTATACCTGGTGCTTCTAGATCTGGTACTACTATAACAAGTGGATTATTTATGGGGCTCAACCGTGAATCTGCTGCAAGGTTTTCGTTTTTACTAAGTATTCCGGCTATATTAGGAAGTGGATTATTAGAGTTTTTGCAGGCAACAGCGTATCTTACGAGCGATATGTACGTAACTATATTTGTAGCAACTGTAGTAGCAGGAATAAGTGGATATTTGTCAATTGCATTTTTATTGAATTTTTTAAGAAAGAACACAACAAAACTTTTTATATTTTACAGAATTGCTCTGGGAGCAATTGTATTATTTTTCTTCATTTAACACAATTAAGGAGTATATATAATGAAAAAACTTACTATATTTTTATCACTAATGATGTTAGCAATTACTATGAGTACAACAGCACAAGCGGGCGACAAAAGACTAGAAAAAACTAAAAATTACATAATAGAAGCCAAAGTAGAAGGCAAGTCTATTGGGAAAATTAAAATTTCACTTTGGCCAGATTTGGCACCTAAGACTGTAGCAAACTTTGATAGTTTGGTAAAAGTGGGTGCTTATGATGGTACTGCATTCCATAGAGTAATACCTGGATTTATGATCCAAGGTGGAGATCCGAACTCTAAGAACAAACCTAAAAACACTTGGGGTATGGGTGATCCTTCACAAAAGAAAGTACCTGCTGAATTTAGTGACGTACCTCACGAAAGAGGAATATTGTCTATGGCAAGAAGTCAAGATATCAATAGCGCAAGTTCACAATTCTTCATTTGTCATGGAGATGCTACTTTCTTAGACAACCAATACACTGTTTTTGGTAAAGCAACAAGTGGTTTGGACGTTGTAGATAAGATTGTAAATATGCCTAGAGATGAACGTGATAATCCTAATCAAAAAGTAGAGATGTTCATCACTGTGGATAAAGGAACTTCAAAATAGTGAAGAAAACTTATTTCCAAGCAGAATTTAAAATAGGTGCCGTCAGTAAGGAGCAATTCCAAAATGACGGCTTACCTGAAATAGCATTTGCAGGACGCTCCAACGTTGGAAAGTCTTCGCTAATTAATAGTATAGTATTCCGAAAAAATCTAGCTCGTACTTCAAGCACCCCTGGTAAAACTCAAGAAATTAATTTCTATCTAGTCGATGAGAACTGGTATTTAGTAGACATGCCGGGATTTGGGTTTGCTACTAAAGGGAAACAATACAGAGACAAGTGGGAAGCATTTAATCTAGAATATCTCTCAAATAGTCAGGATCTTTTGTTCGTTGCTATGTTATTAGATAGCCGACATGACCCGATGGAGAGAGATTTAGCTATAATCGAAGTATTAGAAAATGCTGGTATAAATTATGTTATAGTATTAACTAAAACCGATAAACTTTCTAAGAAAGCAATAACTGAGCGTGAAGAACAAATAAGAGATGTTGTTTCGCAATGTAATCATGTAATTGATGTGTTACCTTATTCTTCAGTTACTAGAGAAGGCAGAGATCAGTTAATTGGAATTATAAACCGAAGTTTAAAAGATGCAAAGAAAAAATAGTATAACAGAAGAGATAACTCAAAGCATAGAAGCAAAACAAAAGCTGATGCAGTATTGTACAGATGAGATATATAATATTGCTATAAAACTAGCTGATGTAATTAAGTCTGGTAATAAGATAATGCTATGTGGCAATGGTGGCAGTGCCGCGGATAGTCAGCATATAGCTGCGGAACTAGTAGTCCGTCTCAGAAGTGAGGTTAACCGACCAGCAATACCTGCTATGGCACTCACCGTAGATACTTCAATATTAACTGCTGGAGGTAACGACATAGGGTTTGATAATATCTTTGCGAGAGGTGTAGAAGCATTTGGTCAGCCAGGTGATGCTTTGATAGCTATTAGTACAAGTGGTAATTCGGAAAACGTAATTAGAGCCGTTGATATGGCAAAGAAAAAAGGTGTGATATCCATAGGATTATTGGGTAACGAAGGTGGAAAGTTAAAAGCCGAGTGCGACGATTTTGTGGTAGTGCCTAGTAATGTCACTGCTAGAATCCAAGAATGTCATATACTTATAGGTCATATCTGGTGCAGAATAATCGAAGAAATAAATTATTTGTAAAAAAAGCACAAAAAAGTGAAAAATAATTTGGTTTGTATGTATAAAAAGTCTTAATTTTGCATTCTAAATTTAAGCCGCCTTAGCTCAGTTGGTAGAGCAGCTGATTTGTAATCAGCAGGTCATTGGTTCGAATCCGATAGGCGGCTCATAAAGAAAAGCTTCATTCCTCAAAGAATGAAGCTTTTTTTTGTTTTAGTACATTGTTAATCTAGCTTGAAAAAAGCAGTTAGATATATGAAACATAAAAAAAGCCATCTTGCAATAGTACAAGATGGCTTTATAATTTTCGATAGATTATAGAATATTATTCTACTATCAATGTTCCTCTCATCATAGCCCAGTGGCCAGGGAATGAACAAATAAACTCATAAGACCCTGCAGCTGGAGCAGTGAATTCAACTGTAGTTGTTTCGCCTCCACCTATAAGACCTGTATGTGCTATTACAGCGTTGCCTTCAGTTGGTATATAGTCGTTAGATTCGCCAGCTGATACTGCTTTCTCAGCGAAAGTAGCTACATCAGTACCAGGAGTTAATAATACCCAGTTATGACCCATAGCTGCTTTAGCCATTGTGCCAGTATGTTTCAAAGTTAAAGTCACTTTTTGTCCTGCCTTTACTGTCAATTCTTTTTTGTCGAATTGCATCTGATCATTACCAGCTATAGATAATGTCGCTTCGTTACTTTCTTCAGCCATTGTTTCTGTATTAGTTTCTGGCTCTTTCTCTGCTTCACTATTACCGCCACCGCATGCCGTCAATAGAGACAAGCCAAATAGTATTGCAATTATTGATTTTAACATATCACTCATCACATTATTTAATGATTAAAAATAAACTGAATTCAAACTTAACTAATTAGACTATTATCTTAAAATCTAAAAGTAGATTTTAATCTTAAATTGATTCTATTTTCTCTTCCATTTCAGATTTCCAGCCCTTTGGAGCATATTCGGTTATTCTATCAAATTCTTTTCCATCTTTCAAGAATATCACAGTTGGAACTCTTGTTATTCTGTATTCGGCGATTCTGTCTGCTGGCTCTGTTTTAAATGCATTAACATTTATTATTTCTATAGTACTCTCATCTATATTATTTGCGGAGACGTATTGGGCTATCTGTGGCATTGCAGATACACACATAGGACACCAACTTCCTTGGAAAACTAGAGTTTTTATATTGTTATTTTCAATTTTTTCTTTGATGCTCATAATTTCTCTATACTTTTATTTTACCAGATTTTTGGACGATTTTTACTACCGAATAGTATATAACCGCTACTACTAAAGCCCATGTCCACATATTCTGGCCTAATGAAAATGTGTCAAACAATATATATCCAGCTATTACTTTAAATAGGAAAATAGTTAGAAAAATGTTCAATATCCCCGATTTTTCTTGTTTAATTACTTTCCATAAACTAAAAGTACCTTCTGGTTTTCTCCATTTGTTGAAGCTAGGTATTATTGCGGGTGTTCTTTCCGCCCATTCTACATAAGTGTTACCATATTTCTCACGTAAGAATTCTTCTTCCGCATACATTATTCGCTCATAGTATAACCAATACATAAATAGGAATGCGATTATAAACCAGAAATTGGCAGTGAATAATGCAATACCAAGCCACATAAAGAAATTCCCTAAGTAAAGTGGGTGTCTGACTATTGAGTATATACCAGTACTATTGAGTGAGTCAGCTACTTGGCCAACTGAAGTATTTCTACCAGAAGTGTTTTTAGCAGCAAAACCCACTGAATAAGCTCGAATGAATTGTCCAAAAAAAGCGACAAATAAATAAATCAACTCAATATTATAATTATTGAATTGCTCAATTGTAGTTTCATTCGAATCTAGTGTATATATATATACCGCTAACCCAACTGCAACTATAATAAGGGGTAAGTAACTTCTGTGTTTGAAAAGAAAATTTCCATGTGACCTAAATTCTTCTTTTAATGGCATAAAATCCTACTGAAGAGTGTATCAAAGAAGTAAACTACAAAATATTTGAGATTAATTTAAATAACAATAATTAAACATAAGATAGTATTAGGACTGCAACTCCTAATACTAGAATGCTACATTAACTCCACCATATATCATTCTACCTGGTGATACAATAGCTATTTTGTCTAATCTAACTTGGTCTAGGATGTTGTTAGCACGGATGAAAACTGTATAAAGATTCTTGTTATAAACGGTTTTATAACTTAATCTAAGATTGAAAAGAGTTGTAGCTTCAATTGGTACCAAACCGCCAATAAAATCAGAAATTCCGAATTGATTACCCATTAAGTCAACCTCAGCTAAAAAATCTAAACCACCATAAACTCTCCAATCAGCTTGTAAGAAAGCGATAATCTCTGGTCTGTATTCTAAGTTCTGCTCAATACCATCTACTGTTCCTTTGCTATTCATAAATGTAAAATGACCCGTCAAATCAAAATCATTAGTTACGTAATATTTCAATAATACTTCGGCGCCGACTATACTCGCTTTATCTAGATTTACTCTTTGTTTTCTATATAAACTATCGCCAGGAACTGTTTCTCTAGTTATTAGGTCTGAGTAATTATTTGCAAATATAGAAAGTGTGGCGTCTATATCAGTTCCACTGTAATCTATACCTATTTCTGAGAGTAAACCAGTCTCCGGTTTTAAATCTGGATTGATAACAAATTTACCTAAAGCTGCTGAATACGATTCACGTAAAGTTGGAAAACGGCTTTTCTTACCAAAGTTTATAAACAAATCAGTTGACTCATTCACTCTATAGGTAGCGCCCAATACACCTGCTATATCATCGAATAAACTTCCCTCTGCCTCAGTAAACACTCCTGCTTTGTTAATATCAAATCTGTCATAAGAACTACCGACCGTTAAAACCCAATCACCTAGAAATCTTTTATATTCTAATCCAAAACTACTTGTCATTTGAGAATATTCGTTGACTAATGAAGTACCTTGTAAATCATTAATCTCTTCTGTATGAGTGGTGTTAAAACCGTTTATTGCAAAATTTAGTTTATCATAATCTGATAAATCAAAACTAAAATTCAGTCTTAGCCCAGTAGTGATATCTTCATCAAATTGCTTCTCATTCATATCACGGAAATCTACAGTTTTATAATCTTCTATAGTTTGATTAAATTTATCTATCCATATTGCACTTTTCACTGATATTATTTCAGATAATTTGAATTCACCGTTCAGAGTAGCAATGCTTCTTAACCATTCAGGGTATTTCCAGAACCTATTTGTAATACCTTCCGGATAATTTTCTGGAATAGTACCTTGCTGACCATCTATATGATTATAAGAAGCTCCAATCCTATTGTCATCATCAATTTCGTACTCACCTCGTAGGTATGCGGTTATTCTATCACTATAGCTATTAGTGATAAGAGTTTGAGTTTTGTTTAGATTAAAGTCAAAACTATCATCCTCAGGAGTTTTGAGGCCGTCACGTGTCAGAAAGGAGAGATTACCAATATAGTTGAACTTTCCATCTTTTCCTTCTAATTTTACACTACTATATTTACGTCCACCTTCACCCAATTGTAGACCAACATTACCACCTATGCCTTCTTGGTCTCGCTCGGTAGTTGTTATATTTACAGCACCACCCATTACATTAGCACCATATAGCACTGAGTTGGCACCTGAACTTACCTTAAGATTTCCTATTATATCAGTCGGAATCATACTAAGATCCACCCTATTATCCCACGGTACATTGAAATACATACCATCAAAGAATAAAGCAATGGATCTTTCCCCCGCACCCCTTAAATAAAGTAAAGACTCTCCTCGTGAATTGGTCTGAATAAACCCACCAGGAATTATTGCATTTAGGTCTTCCATGTTTACAGCGTCTTGTTCTTTTATTTCGTGGTATTTGATTTCTTTGATTTTAGTAGGTTGGATTTTCTGAAACCCTTTTGCTCCCTCAGCTACAATCTCACCAAGTCTATAAACTCTAATAGTATCTTTTGTAGATTGGGCAGAGCTAATTGAAGTTATAATTAAAAATATAAGTAATATTGATTTGTACATAGTCATAAATGTGGTTTATAAGATTTTCCAACTGACGTTGGTTACAAATATAATTGTATTCAACAATAATTTTGAATATTACTAAGATTAAGTTAGTTTTGAATAATTGAAATTTCGATGGTGTGTGGGAATTCCGTGAGATTCGGAAACGGTTCCGCCGCTGTAACAAGTTACAACCAAAGTCAAGCAAATCAGCAGTCACTGCTATTACTAGTGGGAAGGCGACTTTGGAAGGCCAGATACTTGGAGTCAGAATACCAGCCATTGATACTCATTGGTATATTTGTGAAAACGAATAGAACATCTGCGGACAACAGATGCTTTGGGGTGAACCGCTTCTCGATTGGAAATCCATCCATGACTGTGCCTTTTACCTCTGCTAAGTGTTTATTACTTAGAATATAAAACATATAACTATTTAAAATTATTAGGAGTCCTTTATGAAAAAGTTAATATTAACTTTGGCATTAATTCTGTGCGGTTACGCTATATCGAACGCGTCTATCCTCACTAAACAATCAGTAGTGCTGGCAGTAGGTAGCAACCCCGTAAGCATATTAGAGAACCCAAGCGATGGAATGATTCATATATTCTGTGCGGGTATAGATGCTAATGACAATAACGTGTATGACGAAGGCGAAGACGAAAAGCCAAGTTGGTGGACTTATAATCCTACTGGTAGCAGTTCAGAAGCTAATAAGGTAAAGGAATTTGACAATTACTTTGTTAGTCCGTTTAAGCCGAGTATCGGGACTGGTCTAATAAGCATTACTTTCAAAAGTGATGAGATGAATAATGAATTTGTTGGAAATACTAAATTTGAGGTTTATAGTATTGCAAATTTAAGTTTACTCTATGATGATGTTGTAAGTAAATCTGAAGTTCTGACTACAAAATACTATATAGACAATGCTATAACACTAAGTAGATTGAATGGCTCTGATTTATTATCTTACACCGATATTGCAGCCAATGAAACCAGCAGTATTGAAGTGGATGGTGATATTACTGATTTCACTTTCCTTGATTTGGACGGCGATGGAGTAGATGAAATCGCGATTTTAATTGACAATAAAAAGTTAGCATTTTACAAATTTGGAGAAACTATTCAATTAATAACGGTATCTGATTTAACACTAATAGATGACTATACAGGTGAGTTTGGACATTTGTACTCAAAAGGAGGTATTGTTTATACAACACTTGGTAATAAAGGATCTTTATTAAAAGTCAGTTTAACACTTTCTGGTGCTTCGTCGTTTGATGTAAGTAGTTATTATAGTTTGGATGAGTTGTCTTATCCGACATCATTCTATCCAGTTGATGAAAATACTTCAATTATCACTAACTCAATTAACAACTTAATTGTAAGAAATGAAAATGCCGTTATTGAAATGCACCGTACAGCTAGTCCAACTGACTTTGTATATTCGAATAAGGCTACAGCTTATATAACTGGAGAGAATAGCGTCTATATCTATAACATAAGTAATGAAAAAAATCATGACCCAAGTCTAAAATCGTTTGGATATTTTGGGTTTCAACCACTTGACATTTTACCTTTTGAAGAACATTTATATTCTGTAAATTTGGGAGTAGATTTCAATTTCGATGGTGAAATAGATGAACTAGTTGGAGACCAATACCCTTCTATTAATCAATTTGACTTAAAAAATCCCGATTATTTATTCGCAAACAACTTCAATAGAATCAACCTAGATTTCCCAATCAACTTCCCATTGAATACTAACATTTCTTCAGACGGAGATATTACTATTCCATCAGGCAACTCAGTTCACTATTATAATGTATCAGATAACGAAGTATATGAGTCTTTTGACGCAGGTATGTATGTATCTACAGCTTTCAGAGTGCTCGACTATCTTGTATTAGGTCAAAGAGATTACGCTAATGGAAAAAGCTATGTTCGTATAAAGAAAGGGGACTTTATAGACGTTAGTACTGAAGTTGGTGCTAATGTAGTGGACTGTATAGTCTATCAAAACAATTCTGGTTTTGGTGTAGTTTCTCTTTCAGAAGGTAACTTTGGTCAGCCCGATGCAAAGATTAATATTATTAAATTAAGTACTATGGGAATCGGTGATAACACAGCGATTGATGTAGGGACTGGTGGTAATTCTATTGTTGCTAATGCTGACCAATCGAAAGCAGCGGTTGTTATGAACGGAAGCCACGAGATACATATTCTTAATCTAATTACAGGTGAGATAGATTTAACATTCTCTACTGGTACTTCGGGTTATGGTGGACCAAGAGATGCGAAGTTCCAAGATGATAAACTTTATGTTTCTACTTACAGTAACAAAATTCTAGTTTTTGATTCTAATAATGGTAATCAATTATCTTCTATTACTATTGATGGAAATAGCGAAGGAATAGCAATCACAAGCAACTATTTATTAGCAGCAAACATCAACTATAGTAACTACCAACCAAGTAACAGAATTTTCGCTTATGACTTAGACAAAATCACAAGTGTTGAAGAAACTAAACAAACTCAGCAGACTATCCGAGTTTACCCACACCCTGTTTCTAATGATTTTCACTTAGTGTCTGATGATTTGGCTGGTACGAATGACATAGCTATCATCAACAGCCAAGGTAAAATAGTAGCTACACATAGTGGCAGTTCGAATGGTGCGATTGCTCTAAACGCAGACGCACTAGGGCTAGTTGCAGGTAACTACACTGCTGTTATCAATGGTAATAGAGCCGTTAGATTTGTTGTTATAAAGTGATAAAATTACTCGGATATATAGTTGTTTTCTTGACGTCATTCTGCTTCGTTTTTTCAGAAACTGACTCGGTCGCTAAGCGCTTCCCTGAGGTTACTGTCGAAGCAAAAAAAGAGCTGACAAACCAAGGATTCAACTATATATCCAGTCAATTAATTGATAGCAAAACGATTGATAGAATCAACCCAATATTAGTCAACGACGCTTTGCAATATGCGGTGGGTGTGAATATCCGAGACTATGGTGGGCTTAGCTCTATTAAGACGGTTTCTCTACGGGGTATGCCTTCTAACCAAACGCTTATTCTCATGGACGGTCTTCGGGTGACAAACTCACAAACAGGTATTGCAGATATTAGCAAGCTCTTTATAAGCTCGGTGGATAGGATTGAAGTCGCCAAAGGTGGTGCCTCTTCGCAATACGGTAGTAACGCGATGGCTGGGGTTGTAAATATGATTAGCAAGACTGAGCTATTCGATGGATACAGGTTGACAGCGAGTTATGATAGTTTTACAAATCGAATATTGGAAGCAGATATTACACAAAATATTGACTCAGTTCCATTTACTTTGAAGCTAAGGAAGACAGATTCTGATGGTACTTACGGCTTCCGTATAGGCGATAATAACTACGAAAGACAGAACAGCCAAGTTGATAATATTGACCTATATTTTGGTACTATTCTCAGGTGGGGTAATTTCAATATAAAGCCAAGAGTTATACTCCGTTCTTCTGAGCGAGGAAACCCAGAACCGATGATAGCTGGAGAACAGCGACCAAGCAATGCTTTTCTAAAAGAGTCGGATATGACAGCTATAGTATCAGCAGATAATTTCATAAACGATAGCACCGTTTTCAAGATTGGAGCTGTTTATAATTACAGTGATCTTCAATTCAAAAATGAGCAAGCAATAGAGTTTGGTGCAGGTGGATTGGACAATGATTTCTATAATAATGCTCTGCAACTACGAACCGAATTCGCCACAAAATATAAAAATCTACGCTATGGATTTGTCGCAGACGGAACTCTGAATAAGCTTGCAGGAGATATGCTACAAGACGTGAACAAAGATATAGCCCGTAATGATATTGGTATCTCAGCGAACATGAATTACACCAAGAAAAGTGTTGTAATAGAATACGGATTTTACAGTAGTTTTCGGGCAGATTATAGTTCTGATTTCTCGGGTAATTACTCGCCGATGATTGGCGCTTCAGCAAGAGTCGTGCAAGCTAATTTGGTTACTAAAACTTCACTAAGTACCGGATATCGCTTACCATCTTTTAACGAGATGTACTACCTAAACTATGGTAATCAGAATCTCCGACCAGAGCGTTCCATTACTTATAATCTTGGTTTTGATTATGACCCACCGAAGTTCGGAAAACTTGGGTTGAATCTCTTTTACACAAATACTCGTGACCAAATCGCCGCAGTTCCTACAGGACCTATTACTTGGCAATCGCAGAATATAGACAAAGTCAATTCACAAGGGATTGAGTTTTTCAGTATTCTGACACCTATTGAGGGACTTAATATAGTTTATAATTATATATACCAACAGCCGCTGATAAAATCAGGAGTTGAGGAAGGAGAGAAAGTATTACTACCATATACTCCCGAGGAGATAGTATCGGCGCTTGCTACTTACGATTTCAACAGAGTTCAAGTAGGTGCTTCGCTACAACACAAGAGCTATATATTCACTACTATAGACAATGATTTGGGGCTTATAATAGATGATTATACACTAGTTGATGTCTTCGCTTCTTATAAACTCGACTTATTTACTAATAAGCTTTTATTACGTGTGGATTTACAAAACATATTAGACGAACAATATCAAGTATTTTTAAACTACCCAATGCCGGGACGTAATATAAGGGGTACCATTAGCTATGAAATATAGCATTGTAATATTATTAATCGCCACTAATCTGTTTTCGCAAGATTGCATTACTATCAATCATGTCTTCTCTTTCACGCCAGGTGAGGGACAAAACCTAGGTCAAGGAGAGGAGTTCTATCCTGCAAATATATTCGGAATACCATCTCGAATTGCTAATGAGAACGTGGCAGAAGCAAGTGAAAGTGAAGTGCTGTCACTCGGGTTTGGTGGGGAGATAATAGTAGGTAATACTGATAATTTGATAATAGATGGAGAGGGAGCTGATTTCACAATCTTTGAGAATGTATTTAAGAATCCTGTGAATGGACGTTTATTCAAAGAACCTGCGATAATTTCAGTTAGCAAAGATGGTCAGAATTACACCGAATTCCCTTATGAGTTTAGCTCATTGGAGGGTTGTGCGGGTACACATCCAACATACGGTAATGCTGATTATTGCGATTCGGAAGTTAGTGGTGGCGATAGTTTTGATTTAGCTGACATAGGTTTAGATTCCATTCGATATATAAAAATAAAGGACATAACTGACCAAGTCAATGCAAATCAAAATCACAAATACTTCGATTTTTCATTAAGTGGCTTCGACTTAGATGCCTTGGTAATACATAGCTACATAGCCAATGTAATGTCATCTGTAGAATCAGATATTTCCGAGTTCTATACTCTTAGTTCAAGTATAGTGATTAGCCACATTGCGAGTAATTCCATTCAGATTTATAATATAAATGGTATATTAGTAGCTGAGTATTCGGGTATTGGTGTGTTCCAATATCAAGATTTACAGAATGGAATTTATATAATGAAAATCAGTAATAGCAAGGGAGCAGCGGTTGAAAAAATCATCAAGCTATAATATATTATTTGGCATATTATTTTCACTGCTTTTATCTGGATGTGTGGAGACTCCTAACACTCCCACAGGCAAAGCGAAGCTGTATGATACTCTAGCTACTCCTTTCCCCGAATCTGGTTTGATAGTGCTTTGTGAGGGGCTGTGGAACTACAACAACTCTGATATATATGTATATGATAATACGACTGGGAAAACGCTAAACTCTTACTTCAAAAATGCGACTGGTGAATATTTGGGCGATATAGTGTCCGATATGAAAGTCCTCGAAGATGGCAGAATATTATTCACTGCAACAGGCACAAAAGAGTTAATCTTACTCGATTACAAAGTACCCGCAATCACAAGTAAAATCGAGATTAATTATGATAGAGCAGCACCCCGCTCGCTAACAACAATCGACGTTAGATACTATTACTCTGACCTTTATAGAGATGAAGTAAGGAGTGGATTAATCAGCGATACACTTGCTGCACCAAATCAAGTATTCCCAACAGGGCCAGCCCCAGAAGATATAATAGCTCACAACGGTAAGTTATACATAGCAAATTCTGGTTTCGGTGATTACAGAAAAGATGAAAAAAATGCTGGAACTTTGCAAATACTAGACCCGATAACTGGTACGAGTGAATATATATACATAGGTCCCAATCTAGTCCAATTATCTATTAACAGAACAGAAAACTACATAGCTTGTGGCTATTTGAACACTCCTTCTGCTGTGGTAAAAGGAGAATTGGGAGGAATAAAATTCGTGGATTTAACGACCAATAATATCCTCAGAGAAATGCCACTTAAAGACTTCTCAGATGTAGTTCTGAATGAAAGCACAGGTGCTATTTATTACTTATCTGATGGTGGATTGTACGTATTCCCACATATAAACAGCAGAGCTATACCTCAGTTAATACTCGAAAATAAGACTAAAGATGTGTGGTACTCACTCGGTATAGACGGTACAAATAGTGAACTATGGATAGGTAATGCTCGTAACTATCAATCCGACGGCGAAGTAATAGTAGTCAGCCCAAGCGGCACTATCCTCGATAAAATACCAGTTGGCAAGAACCCAAGGAAGGTGGTTGGGTATTGATAATTGAATCGTAGTAGAGACGTAATGCTTACGTCTCTATAAAAACACAGCCTTTCAGAGCGGGTTGAGATGGAGCAAAGAGTCCAGGGAATTTAATATATTTGTACAATGTTTAAGCCAAATATTATATTAACAATAGTACTACAATCTGCAATAACACTAATTGTGACATTTTGCATTTATATGTTTTTTGCTTTTCTTGATAATGACTTTGGTTTTGATGGGCTTTTCGGACTGATATTTTTTCAACCAATTATAGCAGTTGTAGTTTCTGGTTTAACGATTATACTTTGCCTAATAGTTGGACTTCCAATAAGACTAAACAACAAGTTAAACTATTGGTGGATTTCAAATTTTTATATTCCAATATTGGGAACAATTATAGGTTTGTCTCTAATGTTATTAGCAATACTTCCGCTGTTCCTTGAAACTGTAACAGCTACTATTGATGGTCAAGAGACTTTGAAACAGATTCCGAATCTTACTCTTATATTAGTTGGTTGGTTCTTGACTGCTTTCTCATTTCTTCATATTTTTCCACCTCATTGGTTGAATAAACAGATAAAAAACCTTTTTCAAAAAGATTAGAAAAGTGTTTTTTCTAAATAGAAGAATTCTATATTCTGAACATAGCTGAAATGAAGAGTCTAGGAGTTAGAGCCGTATAATCTGGATTCTTCACTTCGCTCCCCTCTGTTCAGAATGACTTCGCAAGTTCAGATCAAGACTAAATTTGAAAATTTTCTTATTTATAGGGAAAGATAATAAAATTCTAAAAATGTTGGTTTCGACATGCTCAACCAACTTATTCTTGCACAAGTGGAGGGAATACTCTGTCACTTTGATCTGAATGAGATGGAGAAAAGAATCTAAAAACTATCTCAATTTTATATGTATCCTTAATTCCTTTTAGTAATGACATTATAAAAAGATCAGATTCTGACCGAATAGACATTACGGCGCAACTATCTTCATCATCTCTGCTGCTAATATTGCTCCATAAGTACCAAGCGCATAGCCAAGTACGGCTAGCAATACACCTACTGAAGCAAGTGATGGGTGAAAAGCAGAGGCTACTACTGGTGCCGATGCCGCACCGCCTACATTTGCTTTACTACCAACGGCTAAGAAAAAAAATGGTGCTCGAATAATCTTCGCTACTATAAATAATAGAATAACGTGGAATCCCATCCAGATTAGTCCTACGGCTAATAAACCTGGATTGTCGAAAGTTTGAGTTACATCCATTTTCATACCTATAGTCGCCACTAATATGTATATAAACACACTACCAATTCGAGATGCGCCAGCGCCCTCTAGATTTCTTGCTTTAGTGAATGATAATAGTAGTCCTATAGTAGTTGCTATTACCACTAACCAGAAAAAATGACTATTAAGAACTGATTGTTGTAGAGTTGCAGAACCACTTGTTGCAATGTAGTTTGTAATTATATTTGCAGCAAAGTGCGAAAACGATGTAGCTCCAAATCCAACTCCAAGTATCACCATTGTATCTGCGAGAGTAGGCATTTTTTGGACAGATAGTCTATAGTTTTCCATTGTCTCTTTTAGTCTATCAATTGCTGAGGAATCTGCTTTTAACCATTTGTCCATCGCGTTGCTATTTCCTGCTCCCCATAGTAAGAACGCCATCCATATATTTGCTACTATTATATCAACAGCGACCATACCTGCGTAGAAGGATTGATTGTACTTGTACATTTCGAGCATTGCCGCTTGATTAGCTCCTCCACCAATCCAACTACCAGCTAACGTCGATAATCCCCTCCATACTGCATCATTACCTACTCCTCCTACCACATCAGGCGATATAAATGACATAATTAGCACTGCAACAGGACCACCTATTACAATACCTGCTGTTGCCGTAAAAAACATAATCAATGCTTTATTACCTAATTTTATTATCCCTTTGAAATCAATACTGAGAGTCAATAAGACTAAACTCGTTGGCAATAGATAATCTTTGGCCATGGAATAGAGACTAGATGATCCATCTGAGATTATACCAAAAGTATTGAATAAAGACGGGATCAGATAACACATCAATAATGCAGGTATTACTTTGTAGAATTTCTTGAAAAATTTATTTTCGGAATTGGACGAATAGAATACGAATCCTAAAGTCAGTGCAAGAATACCAAATACTATCTGATCTTGGGGAAATAAAGGCATATCAAATCCTAGTAAATAAGTGAATTTCGTTAATAAATCATGTCTAATATACTAAATTTTTTATGTGTTGGTCTCGTCTTTTTTGGAATTCTATTTTTTCTCGTTATCATAAATGGACTTAGCTCGAAAAATTATTTAATACTATATTTATATTTTGAATAACTAAGGCTCTCAACTTTTCTTTTAAATAATAGTCAGATTTTTGAGCTGCTAAGCACAACTACAATTAAACTATTACTCAACTCACAAAATTTTCCTATATTTGTAAATACTTTAAATAGCCATAGAGCAGAATGAAAAAGATACTTTTCCTACTATTGTTTCCAATATTATTATACTCCAAAGACTTCAACCCCGATGATTATGAGGATGATGTAGATAAAATCATTGAAGCAGCTATGAAGAGCAATATCGGTTGGGATAGATTAGAATATCTATGTAATAATTTTGCTAACAGACTTAGCGGTACTCCACAATTAGAACGAACAATTGATTGGGTGTACGAAGAAATGCACAAAGATGGTCTAACTAATGTACAAAAACAACCAGTAATGGTCCCTAATTGGAAAAGACATTACGAATCACTAAAAGTTGTATTTCCTATGGAGTATGATATAGATTTGTTAGGGTTAGGAGGCAGTATAGCTACACCTCCGGAAGGAATAACAGCCGAGGTGATAGTAGTACGTGATAAAGATGAATTAGATAGAAGAAAAAATGAAGTCAAAGGAAAAATAGTGCTTTTCAATGTACCTTTCACTTCCTATGGACAAACAGTTCAATACAGATTTTATGGAGCACAATGGGCTGCCCAATACGGTGCAGTAGCAAGTCTGATCCGTTCAGTTAGTCCGATTGGTTTTGACAATCCGCATACTGGTATGATGGCATACAATGACAGCACAACTAAAATACCCCATGCAGCAATCACTCTAGAAGGGGCTGAATTATTACAAAGATATCAAGATAGAGGTCAAAAAGCTACTATCAATCTCGTAATGCATGCAAAACATTATCCTGACGCAATTTCTCATAATGTAATGGGTGAAACAAAGGGTAGTACTTTGTCTGATGAGATAATCTCTGTTGGAGGTCATATAGATGCTTGGGATGCTGGACAAGGTGCACATGATGATGGTGCTGGTTGTATGACAACATGGGAAGCAGTTCGATTGATTAATGAACTTGGATTAGACAATAAACGCACTATACGCTCCGTTCTTTGGACAAACGAAGAGAATGGTGCTATGGGAGGTAAAGAGTACGCTAAAGGCTTCGGACACGAGAAACACGCTATGGCTTTCGAATCTGATGCCGGTACATTTGCTCCTCTTGTTATTAGATTCAGTGGTAGTCCCGAAATATTAGAACAAGTAAAAAAATTCGAACCCCTTTTAAAGAAAGTAAATCCTCAAATTACGGTCGGTGAGGGTGGTGGCGGCGTAGATATAGGCCCTTTAATGGATACAGGTGTGCCTGGAATGAGTCTAACACCTGATGACAAGGGTAGATATTTTTGGTATCATCACTCCCCTGCTGATACATTTGATAAGGTTGATAAAGATGAATTCAAACAATGCGTTGCTGCTATTGCAGTTACTATTTATTTATACTCAATATTAGAATTAGAATGACGAAACAAGAACTTTGCAAAGAAATTTATAATGTAGCCCATATAACAGGCGAATTCAAACTCAGATCAGGCGTTACAAGCCACGAGTATTTCGACAAATACCAATTTGAATCACGACCAAAATTGTTGAAAGCAATTGGTAGTCAGATTGTTGCTGATATAATTCCAGAGCTAAAGTTTGATATGCTTGCACCATTAGAAATGGGAGGAATTCCAATTGCAACAGCTATTTCGCTAGAAGCTGGATATGATATGGTTTTAGTTCGTAAGGAAGCTAAAGAGTATGGAACTTGTAAATTAGCTGAAGGTCCTGATATATCAGGTAAAAGACTATTGATAATAGAAGATGTAGTAACAAGTGGTGGTCAGATTATAATCAGTGCTGATGAATTGCGTGAGAGAGGAGCTATAGTCGAAGAAGCAATATGCGTTATTAACCGTGAAGCAGGTGGTGAAGAGAATCTAAAAGAAGCAGGAATTAAACTATATTCTCTTTTTACAATGAGCAAACTAAAAAGCTGAGTTATTTAGCAATTATTATTATCTCGGTACGCCTATTTAGTTTACGACCGAAGTCCGTATTATTTGATGCTATAGGACGACTTTCCCCGTAACCTTGAGTTTTTATTCTCTTAGGTGAAATTCCTTTTTTAACTAAATAAGATTTAACATTCTCTGCTCTAAATTTAGAAAGTCGATTATTTGTCTCTTCACTTCCAATGGCATCTGTATGCCCTTCTATCATGACAACAACATTCTTTCTATTATGCATAAACTGTGAAAGTACTTCTAACTCAGGAACCGAGTCTGGTAAATTAGAGCTCCCTGTTTGATAGAGCATATTTTCAATTATTAACTTACGCCCTAACTCAACTATTGGAATCGTCTTTTTGGTAAGCTCTTCTTTTCTTTCGTTAATTATAGCGATATCAATACTATCTGGTATCGCAGGTTTTTCTGTTCTATACTTAAGAGCATATAGATTAGTTAATTGATTAGAAAAATTATCTAAAATAGTAGAAAATGGATAATCTATATCATAGAAATTACCTCTAGTATTCGAAGAAATATAGTTATAAGCAGACAACCTAGGTGGTACAATACTGAAAACTCTTATTTGATCATCGAAAAGCATTTTAGTAATAGACTCTGTAGTTTGGTCTGAGCTACCTACCCCAGTCTCACCAGCTTGGTGATAAGGAGCATCTGTAACTAAGACAGCAACTTTATTGGCAGAGGGTCTGTATTCGATTTGTTTGCTAGTTGCCTTTAGTGCTTCTAAAGCATTTTCTTTTACATCTCCACCACCCTTAGCCTTTACCCTTCCTATCCAACCTAAGAAATCGTTTACATCTGGAGTTGGTTGATATATTTTATCAACTTCGTCAGAAAATAAAATTAGACCTAAAGTATAATCAATACCGCGAGTTTTTAAGAAATCCGTAAGATCTCTTACTTTTTGTCTAACTGCGTCGATATAAGATTGCATAGAACCTGTTTGATCTATAACAAATATAAAATCTACAGGCACTCTTTCATTTATAGAAAGTTTATCTACAGATATTACTTGGTGCTCTATCCCATTTTCCAATACCGATAAACCTTCCGAATAAAGAGTATCCAAAGGTTGACCATAGATATTATAAGCTTCAACTATAACTTTTACAATAGGATAGTTAGATATATCGACATTCTGAATTGTAAGTTTAATATCTTTCTTTTCGTAGGTAACTGAAGCTGTTCGCATCAAATCTTTTCTTTTAGCAGAGCTATCTTGAGCTGTAGGCTGGTCTGATATACTATCAGATTGGGCTAAAAGTATATTACTTGTAGTAAATACTGAAGTTAATGCAATTAATATGACAATGGCTCTAATCATCTTGCAAGTTACTGAATGTAGAAATAAAAAAAAACCCCTCTGCTCTAAAACAGAAGGGTTGTTGATTTCTTATATAGTTATTCTTAGAATTGGACTTATCATAAAGAAGTTCTGAATCTCATAAGGTCTTTGATCCCTTAATATAGTTGAGAACCTTCCTTCTAGTAAGAACCAATTACCGAATATTGGCAAATATGCCTGAGCCATTAGTATCTGGTTTGAATATTGGACACTCAAACTAAATGGAAATGCTTGTTGATTTCTATATTGTGCTTTTAAGAATAACCAATCAGCAAATTCATTCGGTTTGTAAGTACTAAGTCCTGTTACATTTTCTCTTTCGATTATGTATTCGAAACCTTGTTGATATAACAAATACTCATCAACTTGTGCATAACTAGCACCTACGTCAAATCTGAAATAATGAGATGGAGTATTTTCGTTACCTACCCATAAATTATAAAACAATGTAGCTTGACCAGTTTCTCTTAATAAAGCTGCAATACCTGTTTTAGTAATAGTTGGGTCACCATTACGTGGATCTTGATACTCATCATCCCTTCTAAATTCTACATTTTCATTAGTATATACGCCATAAGATTCTCTAGCAACATTACTGTTTCTCAAATCACTGAATGGCAATTCTAAATTTAGACCTACCCCAAATTGAGGGTGAAATGGCATATGAACATCGAAACCAGCAACTAATTTACCATCAGGACCCGCGTTCAATGTTCTATCAGCTACCCACGAAAATGCTGTACCTGCGTTATCTAATCCAGATGAATGTCTATAACCACCACCTAAATAAGCATTGATTAATCTAGGAACGAATTCTCTAGTAGCAGGGTCAGTATTGTTCATCAAAGGTCTTTGGATAGTAACTTTGCTTTCACCAGCTGACCAAAATTGATATCCGACCTCATCTGTTCCAACTTTATTTTGAATCCAAAACCCTGTTTCACCAATTTTAAGAGATTGCTCAAATAAAGATAAAGTGATTGCTTGTATCTTATCTTCTGGCTTCAAATAATCTTGGATAGCTGTAGCTTCTGAAGGCTTAACTGGAATTTCAGGAGGTATCTCTATATAACAATAAGTTCTAGAATCTGCACCTGGATTTGGTCTTTCATATATATTATAGTTTTCGTCACCTGACAAATACTTAGAGATTTTCTTGATATTTTGATCAATTTCTTGAGGTTTCATAGTTGCTTTACCGCAACTAATCAAAAGAATCTCATAGTTCTTTTCTCTAGGTGGCTTAGGTGAAGCTAAAACTTCAATTTCCTCGATATTCAACTCATCTTTAGAATATCCGTAAATAGAGAATGCTTGATAGATTTGGAATTGCAAATCTGGCTCACAGACTTTCCAACGAGGGAACATTTTACGTAATTCGTAATCAATCGTCGTCAAAGAATCTACGTAGCTGTAATCACTTGATGCTTGCGCCATTGTCTTGTAAGAAGAGCTCGCTAGCATTATAATGCTTACAATTAATATTATTTTTATTTTTTTCATATTCAATTTTCTTTCTGTTTTACAATTATTAGAATACATAAATTAAACGAGCCATAGGCACTAGCAATGAGTTCATTTCCCAAGGTCTAGGCGATTTTCTGAAAGCAACGGCATAGCCATTAGCTTCTAACCTAATAGAGAAAGTATTCTCAACTACAGGAACTTGTACCCAACCATTGAACTGCAATGATTCATCGAAATATTGAATGCCACCACCAAATGGTGTAGTATTGTTTGTAGTCATGAATTCTAATTTACCAGATATACCACCAACGAATTCACTTTCTCTTTCTTCTAAGTTAACACTTGGGTTATCTAGATCATCATTGATTTCGTAGCCCCAAGTTTCCATAGAGTAACCTGTACCACCGACACTAAATCGCATAAAATAATCTTCATCAACACTAATACCAAAAGTATAATGTACTTGAGTATTGAATCTCATCAAATAGTCATTATTATTGAGACTTCTTTGGAAAGTGAATGGGTCAGTATCCACAGTGGTAGTACCATTACCCGCTACAGCATCACCAAATACATATCCAAATTGAACTTGGAATACGTCACTACGAGGTATAATTGCAAATGGGAAATCTAATACCCCAGCTACACCTACACCACCGTAAGTCATTGTTCTTTGTTGATTGTAAACATCTTCAGAGAATGAAGCCCATCCTTCTGTAGGAAGTATCAGCCCAAATTTCACATTCTTCCATATAGCAGAAAGTGTCATTCTATTACTCCAGAATGAAGGATAGTTAATACCTTCTATACCATATTTCAGTTCTACACCGAAGTTTGGTAAATAATCATTAGTTGCTCTTCGTGGATCAAGGATAGCATTACCCATAGAGTCCGTAGCAATAGAACCATCTCTCTTACGAGCAAACTGAGGTTCATATTGAGTCCAACTGATTAGATCAGGGCTAACTGTTAAGATATTGTTTTTACCCATATATCTTTCAGGTTGACCTTGTGATATTCTTTTATATAATTGTATATCTTTAGATCCAACTCTATTGTCAACAATCAAAGGTTGTGAAACGCCGTACTCTTTACCCAAGTAACGAACATCAGTACCAATAGCACGAGCTGCCATTGTCTCATTTTCAAAGTTACCTTGGATTAGATATGCATAAACCAAATCGTATAAGTTAGCATAACCATATTTAGCAGGATCAATTTCTGTTTCCTTCAATCTATCATAAGAGTATACATTCTCTGTAGAAACGAATTCTAGATCTTCTCTTACTTCTTGAGTCGCTTGATCAAATTCTAGCTCCATATAGATCATACCTATGATTCTATCAGGAATCCCACCTTTTTCAGGGCGTGAAGTAACTAAATATGCTTTAGGAGAAAGAGCTTCTGATTGTCCCATTAACTGTTGATAAAGAGCATTGTAAACACAAGTCAATTCATCTTCACTTAGAGGCGGGTACCCTTTCATAATAATTTCTCTAGCGATACCAGATTGAGAATTTCCGTTTAAAATCTCGTTTTTAACAAGATCTTTTATATTCGGATCTGCCTCTTCAAGACATTTCTCATCTGTAGCTCCACCAGTAGCCTTTTTCTTACGTTTAGATTCCACTATCTCTTTAATTTCATCTGGTGTAGTAATTTTATAAACATTTACCGCACCAAATCTATAGTTTTTAAATCTAGTCAGTATAGAGCTCACATCGTCTATTCGCTGTGCTTCTAACCCTAAGGAAGAGAGTACGAAGATAGCTACTAATAGAGCATATACTTTTACTTTAAAACTGTTCATAATTTAAACCTTTGAATTATATTAATTTTCAAAATCATAGTAGTTGTCATTTCCTTTATCAGCTTTAGTTTTTATTCCCACACTGATGTTTATTGGTCTAGGGTTAGACTGAACACCATTTATAGGGTTAATTGCTACAGCCGAACCTCTAATAACAACTGTTCCACGAATATTACCATCGTCATCTGGTTCTCCTCTTAGAGTGAAGTCGATTTGTGCTTGACCGCCTTTCAGAACAATAGTAGGTTTACCTACAACTGAGAATCCTGGTACTCTTACTTGCGGTGCATCTAATGTAATCGATACTTCAGCTTCTTGAGAGCTACCTTCTTTTCCAATCTTAGGAGCAGTAACATTAATACCTGATACTCTCACTCTTACCATATCACCATCAACTGACTGACTTATCTGTTGATTTATAGTAGCAATACCTGGTTCTGATTGTGCAATTTTAAATTCGTATTTAGGGAATATATCTATTTCTTCTTTAGATATAGGATCTGTCCATACTATTCTAAGCGATGCTTTCTTCATATCAGCTGAGAAGTAAAGGTTATCAGCTCTTTCAGCTGAAAGGCCATTTACTAAGCCTCTGTCTTGAGGATCAGCATCAGTTTTGAAGTAGTATCCGAATTGCTCAGGAGCAATTTTGTTACCAGATGGTGGTTCAAAATTAAAGAACAATTGTTCGCCATATACTGACAATGCATTTAGTTTAGCTTGTAAGTTACGTATCTTCTCTTCTACTTTAGCAGGGAATACAAACAAACTAGGTTCTTTAGTCTCACTCTTACCTTGTAGTTGGTGAGTCAACTTGATTTTATAAGTTCGAGGTCCACCATTAGCACCTGCAGATAATTCCTTATCTATAGTTGCTATGTAATCAGCATTACCACCATTAGTTGTAGCACCTTCACTAACTCTTTTGAAAGTAATATTCGCTACTGGCTGACTAGAAGTTCCAGATGCAGCATCATGTACTGTACCTCTTATAACATTCGCATCACCTTGGTAAGGAGATATACTCATTCTAAAGTTTATCTTACCTTCATTAAATCTGTAGAAATTATCTGAAACATTGACAACAGGATCTGCCATCTTAGGTTTAGGAGTCATAACACGAATATTAAACTCTATGTCACCTTTGTTTTGCTCGAAGTTTTGTGATTGACCTGGAGTAAGTAGTTTTACGATATAACCGTACAATCTAATATTCCCAATCAAATCTCCAGCATCTTCTTCTTTGGAAGCTTTGTTTTTGGCTTTTTCTATTGCTTCATCAAAAGCTCTGAAACCACCACTAGAAGTTAAGACCTCCGCAGCAGGTACTTCATATTTTTCTAGTTTTCTTTGTAGTTCTTTTTCTACTTTCATAAGGTCAGTAACTTTTAACTGTACCGTACCGATATTTACAGTAGCTTCTTTATCTAGTTCTTCCACTTTTTGGTCAGAACGAACACCTAAGATTCTATTAGTCTTAGAAACGAAACGCAATTTATACCAACCTGCTTTCCCTGGTGGTTGGAAATTGACAACAAAAGCTCTTTTACTTAGGGTACCTCTATCACCAAATATACCAGAAGCTAATTTAGTTTCAGGTATAGAGTAGTGGAAAATACTATCTTCGGGGAATCCATTAGGTCCGAAAGTTGGACCACGAACTAGTTTGTTCGCTTTGTCATAAATCGGATGCATCAGATCTTTGCTAATATTAGCTAGGTCTAGTTTTTTGAAAGTAGCTTCAGCATCCATTTTAATTTTTTGGATACCAACAAACTCCCAAGCAACATTGGTCTCGGGGTCTATAATAGCTTTTCCAAGGTCAAAAGTTGTAAAGTCGATGGACTTTTCTCTAAAATAGTCATTACTAGGGAACGGGGGAACAGCGCCAGTTTCTAGACTACTATTATAAAAGACCTGATATTCCAAATCTTCTACGTTAGCTAGTCTCACTAACTTTTCCAATCTTTCCATATATTCTTTCTGAGCCTCACCTTCCATTCTGCTAGAATTAGCACTAACGTCAGTGACACCAACTTCAACAATATATCTTCTTTCAGATTTGATGTCGATACCCAAAACCTCTTTAATATTCACACCTGGAGGTGGAATAGTAATCTCATCTTGTGGTCTTGTGTTTATGCCCTCAGTACCTGAACCGGACTGAAGTTGTGATAGAATTGACTGAACGATTTTCATCGCCTCTTTTTGCTTCTGATGTAAGTGCTCTTCTGCTTCATCTCTCTCAACGATAATGATTAGAAGCTCTAATACTACCGCTAGATAAAGCACGAAATAAACCTTACCAGCTCCACCGCCTTTAGACATATTTTACCTTTGAATTATTTTAAATTTCAATTTTAGTTAAAACAGACACACGCCAAATATATACAATATTTATTTAATAATAACAAAAGTGTATAAATTGGATTTCTATTTTACGAATTATCTGAACAAATATCAAATAGTAAAAAATATACTTATATGCGGCTCCTTTTTTTTCTTTTCTAAATAATAAATTCTAAATTATATCTAACGGAAAGCATAATATAAAAAAAAATATTTAAAATGGAAATAATTATTATAGGTGCAGGTGATATTGGATATCAATCTGCCCGTCGATTCTCTAAAGAAAAGCATAATATAGCACTTATAGAAAGTAATGAAACTCTCTCCAATTTTGCTTCCGACACCCTAGACGCCTTTGTTATCACTGGTAATGGTTGCAGCTCGAGTGTACTCAAAGAAGCAGGTGTAGAAAAAGCAGATGTCTTAGCAGCCCTAACTGATAATGACGAAGTAAATATTCTTGCTTGTAAAATTGCAAAAAAACATGGGGTAAAAACTACGATTGCTCGAGTTAGAAACCCTGAATATTTACTTGAAGACCATATTATAAGTAAAGAAGAATTTGGTGTTGATTATTTTTTACAACCAGAAAAAGAGACTGCGGATACTATTGTTAGATTAATTAGACAATCTAATGCTACTGATATTATAGAGTTTGAAGGGGGTAAATTAAAATTCTTCGGGCTTAGATTAGATAACACTTCTTCGCTCTTACACAAAAAATTAATGGATCTGAGTATTGAACTTGATAATCCTCCTCTAACAGTTACAGCGATAAAGCGAGGACAAAACACTATAGTTCCGAAAGGGAGCGACATACTTCTACCTGGGGATCAGATATTTATGGTCTGCGCTCCTTACTATCAAGACACTGCTTTAGAATACCTAGGTAAAACAAAGAAACAAATAGAAAATATACTAGTTATAGGCGGTGGACTAACTGCAACATTCATGGCGATGGAGCTAGACGGCGAGATCAACATGAAAATAATAGAAAGTAATGAGAAAAAAGCTCGTGCAATAGCAGAGAAGCTAAACAAATCACTTGTTATACATGGCGACGGATCCAATCTTGATTTGCTAATGTCTGAAAATCTTGACTCTATGGATCAGTTTATTGCAATAACTGGTGACGATGAGACTAATATCATCACAAGCATAGTAGCCCAACATATTGGGGTAAAAAGAACAGTCTCTTTAATCAAGAAGAGTGAATATCTGCCACTAACGCCGGCTCTTAACTTAGACGCTGTTGTTAGTAAGCAACAAATCACTGTAAATGCAATAACTCGGCTAATTAAAGGCGATGGCATAGCAAAATTCGCAGAGCTACCTGGTCTAGACGCTGAAATTGTAGAATTTGTAGTAAAAGAGAAATCGAAAATCACACGAAAACCGATAATGCATCTAAAAATACCAAAAGGAGCGGTTTTGGGTGCTATATTGAGAGATGATGAACTAATAATCCCCAAAGGGAACACACAAATTATGGTAGGAGACAAAGTAGTAGTATTCTCTTTGCCTGACTCTTTCCCAAGCGTTGAATCTCTATTCGAGTAATTCGAAATGAACGTAAAATTAGTTTTAAGAGTATTAGCCTTCCTGTCTATATTTTTAGGGATAGGTATGCTATTACCACTACCCTTCTCCTATTATTATGACTCAGGAGATGCTGCTGCTCTGCTAGAATCGGCCTCTATTTGTTTCGCTATAGGTCTATTAGTATTTATACCCAAAGATATAAGCAAAGATTTCAAAACTAAAGATGGATTTGCTATAGTTACTTTTGGTTGGATAATCATGGCCCTACTTGGTAGTTTACCTTATCTACTCTCTGGATCAATCCCAAATTTCACTAACGCTATATTCGAGACGATGTCAGGATTTACAACGACTGGCTCAACAATACTGACCGATATAGAGGCATTACCCAAAGGTATACTTTTCTGGCGCAGTATTACACATTGGCTTGGTGGGATGGGTATTATAGTACTTACTATTGCAATACTCCCATTTATAGGTATAGCAGGTATGCAGCTATTTAAAGCAGAATCGTCCGGGCCATTCTCTGAAAAACTAAAACCACGAATAACTCAAACAGCAAAACTACTGTGGACAGTTTATGTGGTATTAACCATATCTGAAATATTATTATTAATGAGTGGGGGTATGAGTTTTTATGACTCTATTAACCACGCTTTTGCAACCCTTGCTACTGGAGGATTTTCTACTTACAATGCTAGTATAGTAGGTCAAACGCCTTATATACAATATATATTAATTGCTTTCATGGTACTAGCTGGGACTAACTTTTCTTTGCATTATTACTTCGTAAAAGGTAACTTTACTACTTATTTTAAAAGCCCCGAGTTCAGGTTTTATTTTTTTTCTATAATCCTTGCAAGTTTTCTAATATTCTTCAATATTTATACTCAATATAATGGTGCTTTCGAATTAGCATTTCGGGACTCATTATTTCAAGTAGTGTCATGTATAACTTGTACAGGTTTTGCTTCTGCCGATTATGAGCTATGGAGTACAACCTCACAAGTAATACTATTACTTTTGATGATGGGAGGCGGTATGGCTGGATCTACGGCAGGCGGTATCAAAACTGTAAGGTTGATACTGCTATTCAAATTCACTTACAATCAGTTTGTCAAAGTACTGCATCCAAGAGCAGTCGTACCACTTCGAATAGGTAATAGATATGTAGATGATAAAACCGTATTAGATGTACTTGGATTTTTTATGCTCTATATATTAATACTGACTACTTCTGTTTTATTATTAACAGTTTTCGGATTGGATTTCGTTAGTTCGATCGGGGCAGTAGTTACTGCGATGAGTGGCGTTGGTCCAGGACTCAACTTAGTCGGGCCAATGGATAACTTTTCATTTTTACCGGACATTTCTAAATGGCTCCTTTCATTCCTTATGTTAGCTGGTAGACTAGAGTTACTAACTGTAATTATACTATTGTCACCTAATTATTGGAGCAAATGATACCGAACTACACTAGATAACTTTAGTACTATAAATTTATTATTTCGTATATTGCTCGATATTACGTTACATTCTTATGGCTTTATTTAACAAGTCAATAAAATTTTATTAAAATTCATGAACTATAAAATTGTAATACGAGTATTAGCATTTCTTTCTATATTCCTAGGGTTAGGTATGTTATTACCTTTACCATTTTGTTATTATTATGATTCGGGTGATGCACAGGCATTTCTGATATCTGCAGCTATTTGTTTCAGCATAGGAATACTATCATTTTTAACAAATGATAAAAAAACAGATCTTAAAACAAAAGATGGTTTCGCAATAGTTTCTTTCGGATGGATAATCATGGCATTATTAGGTAGCTTGCCTTATATGTTGTCTGGTGCTATTCCTTCTTTCGCCGATGCTTTTTTTGAATCAATGTCTGGATTTACAACAACAGGCTCCACGATACTATCTGAGATAGAATCATTGCCCCAAGGTATATTACTTTGGCGTAGTATAACCCATTGGTTCGGGGGTATGGGTATAATCGTTTTGACCATAGCTATATTACCGTTCCTCGGTATCGGTGGTATGTCGCTATTCAAGGCTGAATCCCCAGGTCCAATTTCGGATAGACTAAAACCCAGAATCACTCAAACAGCTAAATTACTTTGGGGAGTTTATGTATTACTGACAGTGACTGAGCTTGGTTTACTTATGATTGGAGGTATGGATTTTTATCACTCTCTCAATCATGCTTTCGCTACTATGGCTACAGGAGGTTTCTCAACGAAAAATTTGAGTTTAGCTGGTGAGACCCCTTACACGCAATATATAGTTATTATATTTATGTTTATAGCGGGGACTAATTTCTCGCTTCACTATCACTGGATGCGTGGAGATGTAAGAAGTGTATTCAAAAGCACTGAATTCAGAGTATATATATTTATAATATTTTTTACTTCTATTTTTATTTTTACAGATGTTTATCATCTCTATGCTGGTGCTGTAGAGCCTGCTATACGTGATGTACTCTTCCATGTAATCGCTGTTATAACTACAACTGGTTTTGCTACCTCAGATTTCGAACAATGGTCCAATTCATCACAAATAATGACCCTAGCTTTGATGTTCGTCGGAGGAATGGCTGGATCCACTTCTGGTGGTATGAAAGTAATTAGGGTAATACTATTAATCAAATTCGCTTACAACCAATTTGTTAAAGTACTACACCCTAGAGCAATAGTGCCGATTAAAGTAGGAGACACAAGAATAGAAGATAAAGTAATACATGATGTACTTGGCTTTTTTGTTCTCTATATGTTTATATTGGGTGTATCTATTTATTTGTTAATACTATTTGGATTGGATCTAGAATCAGCGATAGGTTCTGGCGTAACAGCTATTAATAATATCGGCCCAGGTTTAAATTTGACTGGCCCTACAGATAATTTTGGTTTTTTACCTGATATTTCGAAGTGGTTATTATCATTTCTTATGTTAGTTGGTAGATTGGAAGTATTGACTGTTATTATACTATTAGCACCTTCATATTGGAAGAAGTAATTTTTCAATCTAATACGACCTCATTTGGATTAGATGCCTATATTTTGATTGTGCTAACTTTACTAAGGCAGTGAAATAAGAAAAATTAGAACTCTAATAAATTTCAGTTTAATGTATTATATTTGTTTAACTGAATGAAATTTACTTTTATCAAACTAATAAGATATAAATGAAGAAAACAGTCCTTATTCTATTTATTATATTCTCATCTATAGCAAAATCCAACAATGCAGACTCCTTATATTCTATATGGGAAAATAACAAATTACCTGACTCGAGCCGTATAGTTGCTCTGGCAAAATTCATCACTTTCAACGTATTAAATTCTAATCCCGATTCTGCGAAATCATTAAACGATGAATTGTTTCTTTTCTCCGAAATGAAAAAAAATGACGTCGGTATGAGTGAGGCATATAACAACTACGCTATACTTAGTTCTTTTAATGGGAATTATAAAAAAGCCATAGAATACTTGAACAAAGGGCTCGAACTAAACAAAAAAATGAATAACAAAGTTAGAATAACAAACTCACTTACGAATATGTCTTTAATGTATAATCAACTTGGTGATTATGATAAGGCTATGGAATACAATAAAAAGTGTTTAGAAATACAAAAAGAGATAGGTGACAAATTCGGTATTATAAAAACATATAATAATATGGGGATTATATATGATTATATTGGCAATAATAAGAAAGCTATAGAATACTATGAGTTAACTGTAAAACTATCTAAAGAAGTAGGATACAAAGAAGGAATAGGCAATGGGCATATGAATATAGCACTTATATATTATGATCTTGGGGATATGGATAAAGCACTAATAAATATCACCAAATCCTTAGAAATAGCTGAAGAACTTAATGACAAATTCTACTTAGCAGATACATACTCTAATGTAGGATATGTAAAAGCCGGAATGAAGAACTACGATGATGCATTAGAATATTATAACAAATCTCTAAAAATACATATTATGCTAAACAATATAAAAGGTATAGCAAATGTGATGTTTCTATTGGGGGAACTAACAAAAGATCAAGGTGATAACAAACAAGCCCTTTGGCATTTTACCGAGAGTCTTAAGTCATACGAAGAAATAGAACAGAGCTATGATATATCTGCTTGTTATATGAATATAGGTCGGTGCCATCTTGCCTTGAAAGAGTTAAAAAAGGCAATAGAGAATTGCGAAAAAAGTTATAGCCTATCAAGAAAAATTGGTGCTATAGAAATAGAGAAAGATGCTTGCGATTGTTTGTACGAATCATACAAAGCAAAAGGAAATGACAAAAAAGCAATAGAATACATGGAGATATCCAAAATATTGTTGGATAGTATAAATAATAAAGAAACAGCTGAGAAGTTGGCAGAACTAGAATACGAGAAAGAAATATTAGCTGACAGTCTGGCAAAAGAAAAAATAAGAGTGGAAAAAGAAATTAAGGAAAATAACAATATTAGAGATCTGTTATTTTTAGGAAGTGGTATTCTAGTATTATTAGTCTCAGGTGGATATCTCATAAAAAGGAAGAATAGCAAAAAATACGAAGAAGGTGATTAATAATTTTTAAAAGTTATAATTAGAAATATTTAGTATATTGATAATAAAGTTACTTACAAATTTCTATGAAATACTTTCTAATAACTCTATACTTTATTTTTTCTATATACCTCAACCTGAATGCTGCTAAGGATTCATTACTTGTTATATGGGAAAATCGCACATTAAGTGATTCCATTAGAATAGAAGCATATAATAAGTATATATGGTCAAATTATATTAATCTGAATTCGGATTCCTCAGAATTCTACATAGATAAACTCTATCAATACAGTATTACTAAGGACAAAAAAATAAAGAATTTTGGCCTTGCAAACGTATCAATGATGCAAGGAGTACTGAATCTAATAAAAGGGGATTATAACGAAGCACTTGTTAGATTTGAAAAGAGCTTAGAAACAAGTAAAGACCCACTACATAAATTCAATTTAGCCCAATCACTATATTACATTGGAATTACTAATTACTACAAAGGTGATTTTAATTTGGCAATTACAGAGCTTCAAGAAACTATAAAAAAATATAAAGAGCTTAATAAGAAAGAGGAAATAGCTGCCACTTATGTAAATCTAGGTTCAGTTTATAAAGAATTAGCCGACTATAATAAAGCACTTGAGCACTATCATGGTGCATTGAGAGTATTCATAAAACTAGAAAGTAAAGAACAGATTTCAGCATTGTATAATAATCTGGGATTGATATACTTAGATAAAGGAGAGTATGTAAACGCTTTAGATTATTTTGATAGAAGTATAAATATTAAAACCGAACTTGGTGATGAAGCTGGAAAAGCATCTACTTTTCACAACATCGGTTTAATATACATAGAATTTCGTGAATACGACAAAGCAAAAGAGTACATTAATAAAAGTATCGAGATAGAAAAAGATAGTAAAAACAAACGCGGGTTAGCAAATTCTTATGTAGAAATGGGTGATATACTAATTGCTCAAAATAAATATGATTCCGCTTTGAAATACATCTTACAATCTTTGCAAATAAATGAAGAGATAGGCAACAAAAGTGGGATAGCCATATCTTTACTTTCATTAGGAAACATACACAATAAACTGAGAAACAACAGTAAAGCTAATTACTATTTCAAAAAGAGCTTAGAAATTTTTGAAGAAATAGATGAAAAGAATGGGATAGCGAATGCTTTGAGTAATTTGGGTATATCCAACATAGAGGAAGGCTTATTAAAACAAGCACTCAATTATTGTACACGTGCTGCAAGTATCGCTAACGAACTAGACAACTTACAAACTAAAAAATTATCTTGTGATTGCTTATACCGAGCTTATAAAAAAACATCGCAACACTCAAAAGCGTTAGAACAATATGAGAAATTCATCGAATATTCTAATCAATTGAGCACAATAGATGCTTCTAAAGATATACAAAAAATCCAATTTCAGAAATCTAAGTTAGCTGACAGTTTGAAGCAGGAAAAACTAAGATTAAAAACAAAACTAGAGTACGAAAACCGGATATCCACTGAAAACCAGCAAAGAAATATTGCCTTTGCAATTGGTTTGATCCTTATATTAGTAACGGGAGGATTGTATAGTAGGAACCGTTATATACGAAAGACAAATGACGAGATAGCTAAGGAAAGAGACCGATCTGAGACTCTTCTTCTGAATATACTCCCTGCCAAAATAGCAAAAGAATTAAAAGAAAAAGGAAAATCAACAGCTAGAGATTATGAGAATGTAACTATTATGTTTACTGACTTCAAAGAATTTACTCAAGCATCAGAAAAGCTAACAGCTCATCAATTAGTTGATGAAATAAATTATTGCTTCGAAGAATTTGATAAAATATGTGAAAAATATAAAATTGAGAAAATAAAGACTATCGGAGATTCTTACATGGCCGCTGGTGGATTACCTGTACCTTTCGAAGAGTCCACTAAAAATACAGTATTAGCAGCCATCGAAATACAGCAGTTTATAATTGAAAGAGCAGAGGAAAGGTCTAATAAAAATGAAATCTGTTTCGAAATGAGATTAGGAATTTATACAGGCCCTGTAGTAGCAGGTATAGTCGGAGTAAAGAAATTCCAATATGATATATGGGGTGATACGGTAAACACCGCATCGCGTATGGAGAGTGCTGGAGAAGTTATGAAAGTAAATATTGGTCATACTACTTATAATATACTCAAAGATGACCCCGACTTTATATTCGAGTATAGAGGTAAGATACAAGCCAAAGGCAAAGGCGAAGTTGATATGTATTTTGTAAAAAGTGCAGATAAACTATGAAGAAAATAATAATTCTTTCCATTATAGTTTTAACTTTTTCATATTCCAAATCTTCCAGCTTAGATTCACTTTATAATAATTGGAATAATCCCTCTCTATCAGATTCAAATCGTATAGCCTCTTTAGGTAGATTTATAGCTATCAAACACCTTTATTCAAACCCTGATTCGGCACTAATTTTATCAAATAGATTGCTAGTTTTTGCAAAAGAAAAGAAGAATGAAAGAGGTATTTCTTCGGCTATGAATCTCTTAGGAAATATTCATTTTGGGAAAGGAGATTACGTAAAAGCTTTGGAATACTTTAAACAAAGTCTAACGATGCGTGAGAGTGTCGCAAATAATTCTGAATTATCTTCTTTATATAACAACATTGGAAATGTATATGCATCACAGGAAGATATAAACAACGCAATTATATATTATAAGAAGGGGTTAGAGTATTTTGAAAAAGATGGGAATAAAGTTGGAATGGCAGGTTTACTCAACAATATTGGGGCTTTGTACAACTCAAACCTTGATTTTGAAAAAGCTTTAGAATATTTCAACAGAAGCTTAAAAATATCAGAAGAAATTAATCATAAACCAGGTTTGGCAAGAACTTATAATAGTATAGGATTATACTATAAACATACTAATAGTCCTACAAAGGCAATGATATATTTACAGAAAAGTATCGATTTGAACAAGAGTTTGAATAATCTTAGTGGATATGCGAATTCGAACATTAACCTTGGTACTATTTATAATATTCTAAATAAGTACAATGATGCGATAAGTGTGTGCAAGGAAGGCTTGGAAGTAAGTAAACAAATTGGTTCACCAGAATATGAGAGAAATGCGTGCGATTGTTTATACAAGGCATATAAAGGTCAAGGAAATAACACACAAGCTCTACTTTTTCACGAGAAAATGACTGCACTAAATGATAGTATTAATTCGAATGAAATATTGAAAGACCTTCAACAAATGGAATTCCAAAAGCAATTAGTAGCAGATAGTCTAAGACAGAATCAAAAAGAATTAGAATTGAAACTAGAATATGAAAAGCAACTAAATAGTGAGAATCAGAAACGAAATATAGCTATTGGCTCTGGGTTACTTTTACTTGTGATAGCTGTTAGTTTGTATTTCAGAAACAAATCCATCAAAAAATCAAGAAATGAAATTTCAATAGAAAAAGAAAGATCAGAAGCATTGTTACTCAACATACTACCTGAAAAAATAGCGCAAGAGCTCAAAGAAAACGGTAAATCTGAGGCTAAAAGCTATGATTTAATCTCCGTACTATTCACTGATTTCAAGGAGTTCACACAAATTTCAGAAGAGCTATCTGCAACTGAATTAGTCTCAGAAATAAACACTTGCTTCGAGGCATTCGATAATATTTGCTCGAAATATAGAATCGAGAAGATTAAGACAATTGGCGATTCGTATATGGCTGCGGGTGGATTGCCTGTACCATACAATGACTCAATCAAAAACACTGTTCTAGCAGGACTTGAGATGGTAGAATTCATTAGCAAACGCAAAATAGAGCGAGTGAAAGCAGGCAAATATCCATTCGAAATGAGAGTAGGGATAAACACAGGCAACGTAGTAGCAGGTATAGTCGGAGTAAAGAAATTCCAATATGATATTTGGGGTGATACGGTAAATACCGCATCGAGAATGGAGAGTGCCGGAGAAGTTGGTAAAGTTAATATAAGTCAAAGTACTTATGAATTGCTAATAAATGACCCAGACTTTATATTCGTTCACAGAGGTAAAATCAATGCCAAAGGTAAAGGCGAAGTCGATATGTATTTTGTGGAGAGTGTAACTTTACTGCAGTAGTTAAAAGCTATATATTCCCCTCTTTAAGCGAAGCGAAAGAGGGGTGGACTGCGAAGCAGGACGGGGTGTTAAAAAAAATAGAACAACCTTAAAGAGAAATAAAGTATAAAATTAGTCGGAAGAATCAGATAATAACAAATTCTGTGGCTACTTAAATACCCCGTCCACGCCATAGGCGTGGCCACCCATTTTGAAATTTCATTATAAAAGCGAAGTTGATGTGTATTAAGTAGAATCAAAGAGATTATCTTCACTTATTGATATAGCATTTAATTACACGAAACTTAATCTTTCAATTGTAGTTTCGAATTTCTTGTTATTCGGATAATGTAGTTTACCCGTATTGTCAGTAGTTGGTATATTCGGCTTATTGTAAATTTTAAAATTTGGGCTAGAAACAACAAAATTGAAAATAACATCGTTGATTTCTTTTTCCTCAACTCCGTTTAAGCTCATCTCACGGATTATTCTTCCCGTAATATTCTCAAGTAAATCACTACCTATAAATGACATCACTTTCTGTAGTTGCTTAATTATTAGATCTTTATCTATTGACATAATGTGTTCCTTTACACTTGTTATAAAAGCATAAACGAAACCATTTCGTCTTGCAACTCGAAGTGAACTTCGAATGTAAGTTAACCACGTTCTTACCCCTTTTTAATTGCCTTTTGTAAAGAATCGAGATACTTATTTTCAAATACAAAAATCCGATTTATATTCTCCAACGTAAGTATGCCATAATAAATATTATTTTTCACAATAAATAGGTGGCTTCATGAAAAAAACCCTTGTTATTATTTGTTTACTCTTATTTAGCTATAATGCTAAAGCGGATTTAGGATTTGGATTAATATTGGGTGAACCAACTGGTATTACATTGAAATCAAGAACTGGTACTAGTAATGATTTGATCTTCAACTTAGGGCTTAGAAGTCATTATGGTGGAGTTAGGTTTGACGGTATATATACTTTTAATTTCCCTAATGCTTTCAATAGTAGAGACTTTGAGCTTTATGCTGGGATCGGAGCAGTAGTTGCGACTGGAGAAGGTCATAGCTTTTTCTATGGAAAACATAAACATGATAATGATGACTTTAACTTAGGTCTAAAAGGATTGTTTGGTATCAATTTCAAAGCTAGTAGAAACTTTGAAATATTTTTAGAACTTGGTCCATTGATAGGAGTTACTCACGGTGTAGGAGCCGATATGGAAGGTGCTATAGGATTTAGGTTCTACCCTTAATAAAGATTTATTCTAATTTTTGATATGAACTAGATTTATCTAGTAAATATATCCAATTACTTTACACCCAACTGAACCCCAAATAATCGCTTCCCGATTATTTTCTAAAAGGATTTTTCTCAGTTGGGTGATTTATTTTATTCAAACCTTTCGAGCTTCATTCCTAGATAAAAAAAGTAAAACAAGCCTCTTAATACTAACATTAATTATAATTCAAATAAAAGAAAAACGGTGAGTTGTTATGTATTTTGTATATTTAAAATCTTAGTTTTTTACAGAATTAAATTTTATCTTAGTGAGAATGTAATGTTTCTACGTATCTGTCTTTTACTTACAACTATACTGATAATTGCCTCCTGTAAAAATAATAAACAACATACAGATAATAATGAAGTAGAAACAATTCAAATATTCGAATCCCCAATCATAGTTTACCAAAGTAACTTACCAGATTCATCTAGACCAAAGTCAATTATTGTCAAAGATATGCCTAACGCTAGATCCATAACAATACCTACTAAAGAACTAGATTACAGCTATATAAACTCAAACAATAAAAAAATAGACCTAACACTTACTCCTCCTACTATTACTCCAACAGCAGTATTGACTGACAACAAAGGAGTCCCAATATCCGATTCGTTAGGTAATAATTTTACTATGGGTAACGGAGGTATCTCTCATTTCACCAATTTCACTACCAATGATGGACTAGCTCTAGATGGCATTAGTTGCTCAGTAATGGACAATGAAGGAAATATATGGTTCGGTACTCAAGGTGGCGGAGTGAGTAAATACAACGGATACACTTTCACGACTTATACTACAGCGCATGGATTAGCAAACAACTCCGTTATGAGTATAGCAGCAGATAGCAAAGGCAATATATGGTTCGGTACAAACGGTGGTGGTTTGAGTAAATTCGATGGTCATAATTTTCGAACTTTTACTACTAATGACAACTTAGCGAACAATAGTATTTACAGTATGACCGAAGACAGTAAGGGCAATATGTGGTTTGGCTCTTATGGTGGTGGAGTTAGCAAATATGACGGTAAAAAATTCAAAACTATTAGCACTAAAGATGGTCTTGCTGATGATTTCATAATGGCTATCAAAGAAGACAGCAAAGGTAATGTTTGGTTTGGCACTAACGGAAAAGGGTTGTCGAAATACGATGGCAAGAAATTCGAAACTTTCACTAAAGATGATGGATTAGCTAGCGATTGGATAAGAAGTATAACCGAAGATAGCAAGGGTAATCTCTGGCTAGGAACTTATGGTGGTGGAGCGAGCAAATATGACGGAAAGGACTTCACAAACTACTCCACGGAAAGTGGTTTAGCTAGTAAGTTAGTGATGAGCATAGTAGAAGCCAAAGACGGTAAACTATGGTTCGGAACTAATGGATATGGTGTCAGCTCATTCGATGGGAAAAAGTTCAAAAGCTTTTCTACAAAGCAAGGACTGACCAATGACCGAGTTTGGACTATTACAAAAGACAAAGGCAACAACTTATGGTTTGGGACATTTGGCGGAGGAGTTAGCCGATTCGAAGGTGAAGCATTTACCAAATTTGACGAGTCTATCGGATTAGCTAATAGTACCGTTTTTTGTATAAATGAAGACAAAAAAGGCAATATGTGGTTCGGTACGAACGGCGGCGGAGTAAGTAAATATGATGGTAAAGAGTTTACCAATTACTCAAGCAAACAAGGCATTGCCGACAGAGTTATAATGGCAATAGAAGAAGACAGCCAAGGACTTCTCTGGTTTGGGACTAATGGAGGTGGAGTTACTAGCTTCGATGGGAAAGCATTCACTAGCTACTCAACTACGCAGGGGCTACCGAGCAATCAGATATTCGCAATCCGTGAAGACAATGATAAAAATCTCTGGTTCGGTACTTACGAAGGTGGAGTTGTAAAATATGACGGCAGGTCCTTCACAAACTACACTACCACTCAGGGGCTTGCAAACAACTCCGTATGGAGCATATTTAAAGATAGTCAGGGCAATATGTGGTTCGGTACTTTGGGGGGCGGAGTGAGCCGATTTGATGGCAAATCGTTCATCACTTTAACCACTAAGCAAGGCCTATCTGATGACAATGTGTATAGCATTTCCGAAGATGCAAAAGGGAATATATGGATAGGAACAGCTAATGGACTCAACCTTATTTATACTAACCGCTTCGAGAACAATTCCGAAAAGCCACTAGTAAAAATTTTCACTACAACCGATGGATTAGCGGATAACCTAGTAACTCAAGTACTGAAACTCTCAAATGATAGATTAGCAATAGGTACTAACCTCGGTATTACAATTTATAAAACAAGTGATGATTATTCCAAACTAGAAAACATAGAAATATACAACACTAACACTGACTTTCCTGTCAAAGATGTGAACGCAGGGCAAAATGGGATGTTTCTTGATAAAAACGGTATCCTTTGGGCAGGGACAGGTAATGAAGAAACTGCACTTGTTCGTTTTGACATGGGTGAGCTAAACAAGAGTACAGAAGCTCCTAATATTGTATTGAAAAACGTAAAAGTCAACGACAATCCTATTATATGGAATTCTCTCAGAAATAAACCTATATCCGATAGTACTATAACCCCAGCTTATATAACAGAAGAAATAACAGCATTGGGTAAAGAACTAACTGTAGAAATCAGAGATAGTCTGACTACAAAATTCAAAAACATAGAATTTGACAGCGTTAGTCCATTTTATTATATACCCTACAATCTAGTATTACCATATAAGAATAATCACTTGACTATAGATTACGGAGCTATAGAAACGGGGAAACCCAATCAAGTAAAATATAAGCACTTCTTAGTTGGTTACGAAGAGGATTGGAGTCCCGTCTCCCATAAAACTAGCTCTAATTTTGGTAATATTGGCGAGGGTGAATATGAATTCAAAGTCATGGCACAAGGGCTAAACGGTGTTTGGTCCGAGCCCATTTCTTATACTTTTGAAGTGCTACCACCGTAGTACAGAACTTGGTGGGCTTATGCAATATATGTGTTACTAGCTATAATAGTTATATATGGATTCGTTCGCTGGAGATTAGCAAAACTAGAGAAAGAGAAAGAAATACTTGAAGAAACTGTTAAAATAAGAACTGCAGAAGTAGTAGAAGAGAAGAAAGAAGCCGACAGACAAAGAGAACGTTCTGATAGTCTCTTGCTCAACATCTTACCAGCAGAAATAGCAGAAGAGTTGAAAGAAAAAGGTAGCTCCGACGCGAAGGAATTCGACTTGGTGACAATACTATTCACTGATTTTAAAGGATTCACACAAGCATCAGAAAAGCTAACAGCAAAAGAGTTAGTAGAGGAAATAGACACCTGCTTCAAGTATTTCGATTCTATTTGCGGTAAGTATAATATAGAGAAAATCAAGACTATTGGAGATGCCTATATGGCTGCTGGAGGTTTACCAGTACCATTCGAAGGGTCGGTAAAAAATACAATTCTTGCCGCATTAGAAATGTCCGAATTTATAAAAGTAAGAAAAATACAGAAAGAACGAGAAGGTAAAATACCATTCGAAATGCGATTAGGATTACACACTGGGCCAGTAGTAGCGGGAATAGTTGGGATAAAGAAATTCGCTTATGATATATGGGGCGACACTGTGAACACGGCTTCCAGAATGGAGAGCTCAGGCGCACCAGGTCAAATTAATATAAGCCAAGTCACTTACGAAATAGTAAAAGATGATCCCGATTTCAGATTTACATCGCGAGGTAAAATCCAAGCAAAAGGCAAAGGCGAAATGGAAATGTATTTTGTAGAGTTGGTGAATAGATAATATGAATGAACAAATCAGCATACAATACCATAAAACAGAATTCGGGGAATTAATACTCGGCTCGTTCAATAATCAACTGTGCCTATGCGACTGGCGATACCGTAAAATGCGGGACGCCATAGACAGCCGCATCCAAAAAGGACTAAATGCTGAATACGTTCAGCAAAATTCGCCAATAATTGCTGAGTCAATTAAGCAAATCTCGGAACACATTGCAGGAGATAGAGTTTCGTTCGATATACCTCTACTACTCGTTGGTACAGATTTCCAGAAAAGGGTATGGGAAGAATTAATGAAAATCCCCTATGGAACTACACAATCCTACCTAGGGCTAGCGAAACAGATGGGTAACGAAAAAGCAATCCAAGCCATCGCCACAGCCAACGGAGAGAATGCAATCTCAATAATCATTCCCTGTCACAGGATAATCGGCAGCAGTGGAGAGATGGTTGGCTATGCAGGCGGCACAACCACCAAACGAAAACTCCTCGAATTAGAAAACCACAATAACAGCGATTCTCAGATTGGGATGTTTTAATAATTGACAATAACTAGAGTTGTGTTTTATTCAAATATTAACTAATTTTATCCTATCAACAAACATCTGGGGCAAGAAAATGAAATATATTTTGATACTACTTACTTTAGTAATGGCCCATGTTACACTCTTTTCTGAGGAAATTACACTAGATATAGAAATTACCACAGAGTTTGATGACTATAGATACTATCTGATGTATTTAGGTAGTAATCCCGATACTCTATTCGTAGAGCAGAAAAGTGAATACCCACAAAGAATCACTTTCAAAACTGATTATAAACTTCCGTTTGCTACAGCACTTCATATCCAAAAAGCTGATAAAATGGGGATGAGTTTAAATATATTTGAAGTTGACTCAACGTATATGAAAATCAAAATTGACAGAGTAAATAATGCGTATAAATATGGTGATTCTGAATTTCAAACTTATTATCGCAATATGATGGACAATGTTCATGATTTAGAAGAAGATACGAGAAATGGGAAAATCGCCGAAGAGGAGCTAAATAAATATCTTTCTGAGATAACTATAAAGATGATAGAAGAATATCCAGACCACCCAATTGGATATTTTTTTCTAGCTAAGATACTAAATAATCTTAGAGATAGTGATTTAAGATTAGTCAAAAGTCTTATAAACTACAAAGGTGTTGGCAACCCTCAGATAGAAGACTTCAATAAAGTTATTTCTACTCTGATACCTAAAAGAGAAGGTTATAGTGTAGGGTCAGAAATAGTAGAAATTAGCAATCTAATATTACCTGATAAATCTGTAACAAGTGTTGATCTTACAAAAGGAAAACACCTGATATATGTTTGGTCAACTAGGTGTGGCCCTTGCATCTCTACATTGAGGAATGTAAATAACAATTTAGATTCTTTTGATACTGATATTAATCTAGTTACAATTTCTGTAGATTATAACGCTAATAGATGGCATAAGTTTGTTGAAATTGAAAAATTCAACTTCCTTACCTACCTTAGTAACAACAATAGTATCTTGGAGTTATTCAACGTTTCTAGTTTACCATTCACAATACTAATTGAAGATGGAAAAGTATCAAAGTTAAACCCAACTGTTAAGGACTATATTCACTAAAATTGTAAACTCAGCCCAAAGCCGCTGCTGGTGGAGTTGTTGGGTTTGGGGGTTTTCAAGTCGCAAATCATTGTTCTAATTTAACCTAATTGGTCAAAATTGTAATCATTTACACTCATACATTTTTAATAAATACTCTGGATATATTACAGAATCAATTTTGGGCTTATAAGTGTAATAATCCATTCCTTTATTAATAACATCTTGCATAGTTATATTGACGTTGATGTACTTTCTTATAATTTCAAGATTTAAACTATCTTTTTTAAACCTAATCTGTTCGTAGGTGATTGAAGTATCTTGAAGCTTATTTCGCCATAAATACAATTGCCATTCTATACTTCTTTGTTTCAAATTTGAGTTGGCATATTTATAATATTTAGCAAAATCAATTTGATCCAAATAATAGTCAAAACCTTTTTCAACAAAATTTTCATCATAAGCTTTATTTGAATTAAATTGAAATGCGTATAAACTATCGACATAGGTGGTACCTAAGACTAAATCAGGATAATTTTCCCAAAATCCAGGATCATTCAGATTATACTTTAACTGTTTCATATTTCCATCTGGGTTATGATTTAGTTCTGAAAAAGAGTTCTTCAAATCCCTAAAGTAAAAGGTATTCAAATCATGGACTATTGTATCTAAAGTCGGTGCACCTGATAGAAGTATTTTTTCATAAGGATATAGTTTCCAAATATCACATTTCGATTCTCTAAATCCCATAAGATTATAAGATGAGAAATGATCAAAATCTTCTGGCCATTTTGCAGTATCACCTAAAGCTACCCCCATTATCACATAGGAATATAGTTTAGTAGCTGTTTCATTATAAAAGGTTCTAACTGGAACAAATCTGAATATTAAGGATTTATCATTTTCCTTTAAAAATCTTTCATACTCTCTTTTGTTACTAATGTAAAAACCATCTATACCTAACCTAAAATATTCGTTACTTACATGTGTGATAAATAAACTATCTCTTATGTAATCTTCACGGCTAATGTTTGGTTCTTCATAATAATATGATTGATCTACTTCCTCTCTTCCAGAACAACCAAAAGAAATAAGAAAACTGAATATGAACAAGTGTTTTAGGTAATTCATATTACTTACTTGCCTTATTATTATTTCCATATTTCTCTTTTTTAATAGTTTCCAAGTCTATAGTTAGTAGAATCAATACCTAAGGTTGGTTGACTTTCTAACTTAGTTATTAAGTCAACTAAATCAGTTTTTAATGATGGGTACTTTTTTGATAGACGTTTTGCTTGTCTTTCGAACGGTGCTACGGTATAAACATTACAGTTCATCTAGGAGTTCTCTAGCTAATTTTGGCTTTATTTCTCCTTGTACGGCTAAGTTTACATCTCTTATTGATTCGGATAACTCACTAACAAACATAGCTTCTGCTTCGGTCAATTTTTCTAACTTTATATTCTTATAAGTAGAAATAATTGCTAATACTTCATTGGATTCGTTATCAGGTATGTCTAATAATACTTTCATTTATTTAACCTTATAGAATAAATTGCCTCATAATAGTCACGAAATATAAGAAAATTTGTTTTAATTATCACCCTACCCCATCTTCTTGTAGTAGCTGGCTACGCGTTGGTTGACTATTATGTCTTTCTTTTGGATTGGCGTATTCAGCACCACACCATCGAGTGAGCGGCAGCGGCTAAGAGCCACATATACCTGACCGTGGGCAAATGCACCATAGCCAACGTCTATTATCACATTATCGAAGGTCTTGCCTTGGCTCTTATGTATAGTTATAGCATAGGCCAACTGTAGTGGGTATTGCGTAAACTCGGCAGCAGTTGATTGTTCTATTTTATCAGTATCTCGGTTCAGCTCGAACTTTACTTCTCTCCAAGATTCGGGCTCTACCAGATGTTCCGTACCATTTATATCTACATATATTTCTTGATCGTCTATTTTTGTAATCTTGCCTACTGAGCCATTTACCCATCGGAATCCCGGATCATTTTTGAGCATCATAACCTGTGCGCCTTCTCGTAGTTTTAGCTTATATGGCGCCGGTAGCTTATTCTCAAGCTGATCTTCGCCTTGTTCGGCTAGTTTGGCGTATTTCCCTGATAGCTCGCCAGTGAATATGTGTTCTTTACTATTCAATTGGTCGAGCTTTTTCTGATTGATATTTGATGCAGTTCGCCTCATAGATGTAAGGAAAGTCGCTGTTTCTGGAACCGAAACCTTACTTTTGTGGCGAGAGTTGAGCAACTGCATATCTTCATCACTAATCGAGTTTATTCGTATGTGTTCTAGAAGCTGTTTGAAAACAACCTCATCTTCAGATTGTCGGAAAATCTGGGTCAGCTCTATAAAGTGGTACCCATAATCTTTGAATACAGGAGCATCGTAGAACTGCTCTCCCCCATACGTTCTTATTATATAATCTTGTTCGTCCCTTCTCATAACTGGCGGCAGCTGATACAAATCACCTATGAACACCATCTGCACTCCACCGAATGGTTCAGTTGGGCGGTTTCTATTCAGTCGCAATGCTGTATCTATACCGTGCATCATATCAGAGCGAACCATCGATACTTCGTCTATTATCAGTGTGTCTATCCCTTCGAATAGGTCTTTTCTGTAATCCATTTTCAGTTTTTCTATCTCTAACTTACCGGGTTTGAATCGGAAGAAAGAGTGAATAGTTTGCCCACCCACATTCAGTGCTGCAATACCAGTAGGAGCTATTACCACGAAGTTTTTCTTTGTCTTGCGGGTGAACTCACGCAGGAGAGTTGACTTTCCCGTACCGGCTCTACCTGTTATGAAAATACTATCGTTAGTGCTTTCTAATATATTGAGTGCTTTTTTGAATTCTTCGGTTATATCTAAGTTCATTGTCTAATAGTTATGTTTATTACTATGCTGCTGATAGCAATATAACTAATGAAGAGATTTGTTATGATATTTGGGGAGAAGTGGGTGAGGTTTATTTTTTTTCAATATATTTGCCTTTACAATAATTACACCGAATGAATCAAATAGAATGAAAAGCAGTAGGACCCTTTTACTTCTCTTTTTAGTATTCTCTACTTTATTAGCACTGAAGTCCGTTTACTATTTGCCATATATGGCTGATGATGCGCTTATTACGTTACGATACGCACAGAGACTATTGGACGGATTTGGGCTAACTTGGACGGAAGGCATACCAGTCGAAGGTTACTCCAATTTACTTTGGACATTGCTCATAGCAGCAGTTGGTAAATTTGGATTTGAGTTACTCACAGTAGCAAGGGTATTGGGTGTGATATTTGGAATACTCAATGTATATCTTATAATAGATTATGTAAGTAAACGCTTCCAAAAAGCAATTCCAATTCTCCTCATCACTCTGTTTTTTTATACTATGTCGGGAACTGTTTCTATCTGGTCAATGGCGGGATTAGAGCAACCATTAGTAGCTTTCCTTTCGCTTTGGGCTGTGGTCAAGTACTTCGATTTTCGTGATTTTGAGATAAATAGTAGTTTGTGGTATTCTTCATTAGCATTGGGTTTGCTCTGCATTACTCGCCCAGATGGTGTAATATTATCAGTAGTTATAGGTATTTATCATCTAATTGCTAACAAAAGTAATCTAAAAGTAGCAACCACTCAAATACTAAAACTAGCAGTATTCCCGAGTTTATTTTACTTCGGTCAACTACTATTTAGAATATATTTTTACGGAGAATTAGTACCCAATACTGCATTAGTCAAGGTGACTCCCTCGTTTTTCCATGCACTCTCTGGACTCAAATACAATTTAAAATTCATATACTCAATCTCTACTCTATTTATACCATTTGCTATTTTTGCAGTACTTCTTATTAGAAACAATAATAAGCGAATAAACCTCTTGCTTTCTATACTAACAGTATGGTTTTTCTATTTGGTATTCGTAGGAGGCGATATATTTATGGCTTTCCGACATCATTTTTACTCCATTGTATTTATTATATTGGTATTGGCCGAAGGACTAAATGAATTATTAGAAAGCAATTATTACAAAAGGAAAAAGAAACTATTTCAATTGCTATTTGCAGTATCTGGATTAATATTTTTATATCAGCAATTCGAATATATCTACTATGAGGATATAGAAACATTTACTTGGACGAGCAACCAGAAAACATTGGCACTAGAACTCAAAGCAACTTTTGAGAAAGAGCAACCACTAATAGCTGTAGATGCAGCGGGTTCATTGCCGTACTGGACGATGTTCCCATCGCTAGATATGCTTGGACTGAATGATTACTATATAGCTAGGCACAAACCCAATAATATGGGTGGTGGTTACATAGGCCACGAACTAGGCGACCCCGAGTACACACTAGACCAAAAACCAGATATTATTCAATTGCATTTTGGGCAACGCGAGCCAATACAGTATATAGATTCGCAATTAGTCATAAACAAGAGATTTATCAATGATTATAGGGATATAAACGTATTCGCAACTGCTGGCGATAGTCACGATTACTCAGGAGTACTTTGGTTCAACCTATACAGTGACAAAGTTGGTATTAGATCTGTTGGGAACAAGGTAATTATACCTGCTTATTACTTCAAAACTACTGAAGAGGTTTTCAATGAGTTCAAAGATGGTAATCTATTATTACCGATTAAACCCAATCAAGAATTTGAACTATTACTGCCTTACAGAATACAAATAAACACCATATACACTGAGCCAGTTGGAGTTGAGATACTACACTCATCCGAAGGAAAAAACACAAGAATAACAATAAAGAACAATTCAAGTAAGAAAAAATATTTGAAAGAAGTGGTAGTAGAATAGAAAAACTTTGTCGAAATTGAGACAAAAAACATGTTCATGTGTCTATATAGTTAGTGGAATGACAGAAAGAGGAAAACATGAAATCTATAATACTAATAATATGCGCTTTAGTGATATCTCAAACCGTTATAATTTCATCGGAATTTGATTTAGAGAAATACGAAGAATTTCTGAAGCAAACAGAGCATCTTAATTATGATGAACTGAAAGATCTATACCCCTCTGACCCATTTTACAGTTCGGATTCTGTGCTATTAGATAGTATTCTATACTACTCTTTATCTAATAAAAATCTGAAATATAGCGACGATGAAATTGGACTGCTTAAACAAAATTCATTCGTGGTATCTGAGAGGTTTGCCTACCCCACATTCGTGCATGGATTATATGAGATATGGAAGAAAGATCTACCCATTTATCTTTCGAATGATCTGTTCTTGAACACACTGCACGTAACTTTCAAAGAAATATTCAAAGCTATAGAAGTAGATAACAATGGCGAGTTGTACAAAGCTTTAGATAGTATGTTAAAAGAATTAAATGAGTTTGAATCAATTAGTAATAGAACTGATAGTGAATTTACTAACTTGATAGATGATGCAAAGATTTACTTATCTGTTTCTAGAAGTCTAAATAATCCGAAGGTTGATTTTGAAATAGATACTAGCGTTAGAGAACAAGTAAATGAATTATTAGATTTGGTTTATAATGAAAAACCGGCAGATGTTAAGTTATTCTCCAAAGTGAATAGAAAGTATGATTTCTCACTATTCAAACCACGAGGATTCTATGATGAGATTAGAAATCCAATCTTTAGTGATTACAAACCATTAGAAGGATATTTTAGAGCTATTATGTGGCTAGGTCATATCAACATATATATAGAAAACCCAAAGAACAACTTATTTTTTGAGCTTGATGAAGAGGATTTGGATAGACATACTCGGCTTGCTGCATTCATATCACTTCTTATAAAAAACTCTGGTGCAAAAGCACATCTAGATATAATAGATAACCGCCTGCAAGTATTGGTCGGCAGACAAGACAACATAACTTATAACGAAACTAATGCTGTACTGGAGAAACTACAATTCAGCTACGAAGACCTATTTACTAAAGAGAATATAACTCAAATAAGAAAAGATTTATTAGAATTGGAATCATCGGTTCATAGTTATAATTCATCTATTCTTTTTAGTGGAGATACACTAAAGAAAATAGAAGCTGGTTCGATCTTCTTGACTTTGGGGCAGAGACCTCTGATAGATGGATTTATCACTTCTAAAGTTGTATTTGATAATATAATACACAAAAATGAGAAAGTAAAACGAATGCTACCTAACAGCATGGATGTGCTATTTGCCTTGGGTAATAATGCTGTGTTGAATGGTCTGAAAGATGAATTGAACTCGTTCAACTATTCTCCGAATCTAGCATCAGTACGCTACCTAATAGACGGATATGACGAATCATTTTGGGGTCAGAATGTATATACGAATTGGTTAGGTGCAATCCGCAGCTTGAACCCAGCTAATACACATGTAGAAAGGGAATCTGATCGTGATTATGAGAGGACAGCAGCTTGGCAACAAAAGACTGCAACTACACAATTATCTTCTTGGGCGGAGCTACGACACGACTATATTTTGCAAGGTAAACAGCCTACAAGCGGGGCTAATGTATGCGAATACCCTGATGCTTATTTGGAGCCATCTCCTGAGTTTTTTCAAAGACTGATTAATATATTTACATTCTTCCAAGATACTGTTAATTTCAAAAGATTTGCTGGTGAAACTAAGAAAATGATAAGCTTATATGATACACTTAAGACAATTTCAGAAAAAGTCCATTCTAAAAAACCGATTTCTGAAAAGAACAATATCTTTTTGAGAAGAATTTTATTTGATTGTAGTAATTGGGATTGTGATGCCAGTCAAGAGGTTTTCACTGGCTGGATGACAGATTTGATGTACGGGATAGAGCTAACAAGGAGAGGGTACATAGACAAAGTCAAAGACCCTTTGCTATCAGTAGCCGATATTCATACTTCTCCAACAGATGAGGATGGCGAAATGGTCGGCTGGGTAAAGCATATAGCCACTGGTCCTGTGAATCTATGCAGTATCGTTACTGAGAATAATGAGGGTATTAAGACTATTTATTCTGGCCCTGTTTTTAGTTTCTTTGACTTCACTACTGAAAACTTTACAAGATTAGATGACGGGGAATGGTTAGACAAATATAAAGCTGAGCTAGGTAATTCATTTGAGAATCTCCAAAAGCCAAAACTTTCACAGTGCTATTCGACAAATACGAAAGGAATTCGATATAGCGAAACTCCTATTTTTGAAACTACTGAACCCGTAATATCTTCAGTAATAGAGGGAAGCAATTTGGGTGGCAGCATATCATTATATCCACAACCAGCGACTAATTACGTTCGGTTTGGGATAGATGCAAACAGTTTAGAATGTGAGATTAGATTGCTTTCTCTTGATGGGCGATTACTCCAGAAAAAAGATTATCAGCTAGTAACAAAGGGCAATCATATTCTAACATTAGATTTCAATGAGAATATAAAAAGTGGTGCATACATCTATCAAATAACAAACAGCGATAAAGTGCACACTGGTAAATTAATTGTAGACTAATCTTAACAAATGATAAATATAAACTCACTCTAATTTCAAAAGTTGGATTACGAAGGGCTACAAACACATAGTGGACACCAACAAAATATATGGTATTTCAACTTTCGAGTTGGAATAGAATAATTTACAACATAATATAAGCATTTTAATATGGGAAAAATTACCACAATATCAGACTATATTAGTGCTTTCGATTCGGAAACACAAAATCTACTTAATCAAATGAGGGAAACTATTAGAAGCGTTGCTCCAGAAGCCATTGAATGTATTAGTTATGCTATACCAACATTTAAGTTAAATGGTAATCTAGTTCATTTTGCAGCAGCTAAAAACCATATTGGATTTTACCCGGCTCCTTCTGCTATAGTACACTTTGCAGAAGAACTTTCAGCTTATAAAACAGCCAAAGGTTCTATACAATTTCCCTTCTCTAAACCTCTACCACTCGAGCTTATTAGTTCAATAGTTCGGTTCAGGGTAGAGGAAAACCTAGCAAAATAAGGTTAACGCCATTCATTTTAATGGATTATAAAAAAAAGAGCTACCTTAATATAGTAGCTCTTCTTTATTTGACTTACTTATTAGGGAATTAGTTATTTATGAACTTACCAGCGCTTATAACCTTTCCATTTGAAGTAATATTATATATTATAATTTGATTACGATTTAGCTCACTAGTTGTGAGTTGTATATTACCAATTCCAATATTCGAATTTTGTTTATTAAGTAAATTTCCACTTAAATCATAAAACGAAACATTTATAGTAGTTACTGTTTCGTTGCTATTGTCTATAGCCAAAGTTTGATTGAAATAACTAACTTTGAAATCTCTGATAAAACTTTCTACTGAAGAAACACCGTCACCAATACCCTCTAGTGGTATTTCTATTCGGCGTAGCGCAGCATCTGTATTATTAGATCGAATTATTAACTTGTCTGTATATACTTTATTATCCTTAGGTAAAAATTCTATAACTAGAGAGTCTCTCGATTCTGCAGCGATTGTTTTATTAGAACCACCAACGAATTTGAAGACACCTTCCAAATCCTTATCTTCTATTTCGCTATTGCTAAGCACTAAATCAATATTACCAATATTTTCTATCACTACTGATTTTGTAATTGGTTCTATAAAGTCTGTAGTACCGAAATCTATTTTATCTGTTGCTACTTGTATAGATGAGAACTGTTGTAGGTTGTCACCTTGTCCTCTCAAAGTTATACTATAAGATGATTCGTTGCTAGCATTCGACTTTATAACCATAGTTGCGAAATAGTTTATCTCTTCTTTCGGTTTGAAATTTACTTGTAGGAATAAAGTCTCAGTTTCTTCTATATCAGGTATTTCACTATTCAGTATACTGAAAACTCCATCTTCGTCATCTAATATCTCAATAGAGCTAATTTTCAATGGGCCTTTACCAGTATTAGTAATATTTACAACTTCCTTCTGAGCTTTAGAAACTTTACCAAAATCTATTGTAGATACATCTGTAGTCAATATTGGGTTATCGCTTGATTCAACTTTTGCATAAATAGGGATTACCATATCAGGAATATTAGCAGCATTAGATTTGATTCTTAGATTAGTACTATATTCTCCTGTTTCCAGATTTTTCAAAGTAATATCAACTAGCTTAGTCATACCAGGGAATATTTTAGTTTCAGCAGCTATGAATTTAGCTGAAAAATTCTGGTCAGATTCTAATTCGATACTAGCTATATCAAGATAATTCATTGAGTTGTTATATATTTCTATTGTCTCAACTTCGTTTTTATTATTGTCATCAAACCTAACAGAATCCTTATTGACAGCTATATTGACTTCCTCGTTATAAATTTTAGTTTTCTCAACTTGAAGTACTTTTTTTGTAACCGCATTTTGTACCCACGCTACTGCATAGATTTCTTCTAGGTTCCAATAATCTTCCATGTTGAAGTCAAATCTATTTCCGGAAAACCCAAGATCATTTCTAGTGATTTTTGCTCCACCTGTAGGTTGCAAATCAATTTTTCTAGTTACGTAGTAATAGTCAGATTCATTAGTATTACCAACCTGCGGCGCTACTATGTGTTTTTCAATCAGTGCACAGAATAGCACATCAGATGACTCAAGTACAGTATCTATATCCATCTTCACTTCTACAAAAAAGAATTGGCTACTGTTGTTCCCAACTTGGACTTTCATTTTGATTGGAGAAGTCTGATTTTTCTGTGAGTTAATCTTACTTTGTAGACCTTGAACACCCAAAACTTCTGACCCATTTACATAGAAACTAGGTATGGGGAAATTTTCGTTTTGTTCTTTATACATTAGTATTCTATCTGATAAATCTTTTCTTTGCTCCCAAAATAGATCAGGATTGAAATTCATGTGTATTGTCATAGGAAGTACTTCTACATTGCTATTTACAATCTGATTGAATTGATTTGCAATTGGGAGTAATTCGGGGCTATTATTAGAACTCGTAGTCATTTGTTCGACTAAAATTAGCTTTGGCTCTGTCGAAAAACTTTGGCTGAAAGCTAGAAGGATAACAAAGCAAAACAGTAGGGCTTTTTTCATTTTTACACCTTTTTAAAAATATTATTATAAATTTAATCTTAAATATAGTAATAGTAAGCATTGATAACAACAATTATTATTTAAAAAAATTACATCAAAGGATTAATTTTGCACTTTTGTTTCAAATTTTAGTCTAATTTCATAAGTTATTAAATTCCATTCATAATATGCAGCAATAACTTATGAGAACGAAATACATAACTAGCGGTCTTATCATTCTGATAATACTATTTATCCCTACTTATTTGCACATATTCCCTACTTGGGTATTTTCGATTATCGTAGTACTCTATGTAATAGGTCTATACAATGTATTCCAGACAAAACACACAATACTAAGGAATTTTCCACTTCTTGGGTATTTCCGATATTTGTTCGAGTTTATATCACCAGAAATACAGCAATACTTCATAGAAACATCTACGGAAGGTAGACCTTTTTCTCGTAACCATAGATCCCTAGTTTATAGGAGAGCAAAAAATGTAAGCGACACCGTTGCTTTCGGAACTCAAAACGATTTAGATAAAATGGAATACGAGGGACTGCGACACTCAATCTATGCCAAAGAGCCTAAACATGAACTTCCGCGAGTAGTTATAGGTGGCCCGAAGTGCCAAAAACCCTATGCAGCCTCTATATACAATATTTCCGCTATGAGCTTCGGAGCCTTAAGTAAAAATGCTGTGATGGCACTCAACAAAGGAGCTTTAAAAGGTGGTTTTTACCATAATACAGGCGAGGGTGGGATATCACCTTATCACTTGCAAGGTGGTGATTTGACTTGGCAAATTGGTACAGGCTATTTCGGCTGTAGGACTGAGGATGGTCGTTTTAACCCAGAAACTTTCAAAGAGAAAGCGTCACTACCAGAAGTAAAGATGATAGAACTAAAAATATCACAAGGAGCGAAGCCAGGTCACGGCGGAGTATTACCAGCGATTAAAAACACTGAGGAAATAGCCGCAATAAGACATATAAAACCTGGGACTACTGTACTCTCTCCTCCAGGCCACAAAGAGTTCAATGATGCCAAAGGGTTATTAGAGTTTATAGAAAAGCTAAGAGAATTATCTGGAGGAAAACCTATAGGAATGAAACTTTGCATCGGAAGAACAGAAGAATTCAGAGAAATATGTGAGCTAATGGAGAAAACTGGAATGATGCCTGACTTTATCACAGTAGATGGAGCCGAAGGAGGTACAGGTGCTGCTCCGTTGGAATTCTCAGATTCAGTAGGTATGCCGTTACAACCAGGGCTTATATTTGTTAACAAAACATTGATAAAATACGGATTGAGAGATAAAATCAACTTAGTTGCTTCTGGGAAAATAGTAACAGCAGAATCTATTCTGAAGAATCTAGCTATAGGCGCAGATATTTGTAATTCTGCTCGTGGGTTTATGTTCGCAATTGGTTGTATCCAAGCACTGCGATGCAATACTAATAATTGCCCGACTGGAGTTGCTACTCAAGAAGAAGGCTTAGTAAAAGGATTAGTAGTTAGTGACAAAGCGGAAAGAGTATTCAACTTTCATAATAATACAGTTTATGCCGTTATGGAATTACTAGCTGCATGTGGTAAGGAAAGTATAGAAGAAGTTGATATGGGTATGTTTGTCCGAGGAGACGAATTTGTCAATCTTGCAAATAAATATTACCCTGATAGTTTCACTATGGATTGATATTGCTTATATTTGGGGATGAAAAGATTATTAATATCGATATTGCTTATTGGTTATTCCATTCATGCTCAGATTCAAATCAATGAAGTTTGTTCTGACAATGATGAGTTATTGCAATCAGCAAATGGTGAGTACTATGATTGGATAGAGTTATATAATAACTCAGAAAACCCTATTCATTTGAGTAATTACTATTTGACAGATGATAAAAACGATTTAGAAAAATGGAACATCGATTATGGAGTCATGTTTTCAGATGAATATCTGATAGTTTATGCTTCTGATGATGATATAAATATACCCGATGAATTACACACTAACTTCAAGCTCTCTAGTGAAGGCGAGACCATATATTTGACTGATGGTACAAATATAATTGATAAAGTGAAATACGGGAAAATGGATGAAGACTATACCTTTGGTAGATTGGAAGAAAAATCTGACCTACTTACTTACCTTGCCAAACCCACACCTCGAGAATCAAATAGAAACAGCGGTACTATAATATCAAGCCGTGAATCAGGATACTATGTATCCGAATTTAATCTGAAACTAATTGCTGCAGAAGGACACAAAATATATTATACTACTAATGGTGATGACCCCACAAGTAAATCATTGGAGTATAAAGGTGCAATAGAAATAAAAGACGAATATGGTTATTATAAGTACCTTGATATACCTACTACCCCTACAAATACTGATAAATGCTACTTCGAATGGAAAAAGGTAGAAACTGAAATACCTAGATGTAAAGTTATCAGTTTTCGCGTGATAAATGAAAAGGGGGAAATGGGAAAAGTTTATAACAAATCTTACTTCTTTCAAAATCCGCATGATTTTCCAGTTGTCAGTATCATAACAGATAATCAAAACTTATTTAATCATGAAAGTGGTATTTATGTCCCCGGTGTTCATTTTGATTCAAAGAACCCTTGTTCAACAGGCAACTATAAGATGAGAGGCGATGAATGGGAAAAGCCAATGTCTTTCTCATACTTTGAAAATGAAAAGCTTATCTCAACAAACTATGGTGGTATGAGAATACACGGCTCAGGTTCCAGAGATGCAGCCCAAAAATCACTCCGTTTTTATGCTAGAAAAAAGTATGGAGTTAATAAGTTCCCCAACGTCTATTTACCCGAATTAGACATAGAAAATTTTGATAATTTTATTCTAAGAGCCACTATGAGTGACCATAGTATGGCGCTTATCAAAGATGCGATATCGATGAAATGTGTAAGAGGGTTGAAATTTGAGCAAACTTATATAAACCCTGTTGTCGTATATATAAATGGGAATTATTGGGGGTTACATGAGGTTAGAAATAGGTTTGATGAGGAGTATTTGGGTGAAAAATATAATCTAGTCGAGGATAGTATAGACATAGTATCACCAGTCGTCTTTGGTAATCCTTGGGAAGCAAAATACAAAAGAATGAAGATTGTTTATGACTATATAGTTGAACATGATTTGTCGATTGACGAGAATTACAAATACATAGAAGAACTCTTTGATATACCTCAGATGATAGATTATTATATAGCTGAAACTTATTTCGTAAATACTGATTGGCCAGGAAATAACTTTTTAGTCTGGACTTCTGAAACAAACCAGAAATACAAACCACTTTTTTATGATCTTGACGCAGGTTGGAGAGACAGAGAAAAAGATATGATTGAATATGCTACTCAGATGGAACACAATGATTATCCAAACCCAAGTAGTACTAACGTTATATTCTCCAAATTACTTTCTAATGATGAATTCAAACAGCTGTTCATAGAGAGAGCATTATACCTTATTGAAAATGAGTTTAGTTATGAAAAACTTAAGCCTATAATTGATAAATATATCAATCAATATAGAACAGAAATTAGCCGGAATATAGATAGATGGCATTTCCCAGAAAGTGAACAGAGATGGCAAGAAATATTATTTAGAGATTACTATGAATTTGCACGGCTACGAGGCTGCTATTATAAGCAACACCTTGTAGCTCATTTTAACTTAGATGATGATTTGTTATGTTCCCAAACGAACATAAATGACAATAAAAACTTATATATCACTTTATCTCCGAATCCTGCAAATGACTATCTAACTATTGATAACTTTGATTCGGAAGAAGTAGCTATCATCGATATACATGGGCAAGAAATAATTAAAATTAACTCAAATTATAATAAAAAAGTATCCATAGATATCAGCAATTTGGCGCCATCTGTTTATTTTGTAAAAATAAAAAATGCGCTATTGAAATTTGTGAAAATTAAGTAATGAAAGTTTTCTTAGTATTAATACTTTTGTCCATCTATTCCTCCTTTAGCCAGATACAAATAAATGAAATCTGTTCTGATAATGATGAATTATTGCAATCAGCAGATGGAGAATATTATGATTGGATTGAAATATACAATAACTCCCAAGAACCAATACAGCTTTCAAATTATTACTTAACTGATGATGGTAAAGATTTGCGTAAATGGAATTTTAGCTCCCAGATACTAAAAGCTAATAATTATATGATTGTTTACGCTTCTGGTTTAAGTGAGCTTACTTTTGGTGAACAGCATTCAAATTTCAAGTTATCTAGCACAGGTGAAACTCTCTATATAACCGATGGGGAGAATATAATAGATAGAGTCGAATTTGGGAAAATAAGTGAGGATTTCTCTTTTGGAAGACTTGAGGAAAGCTCGCAGTTACTTATTCCTTTGGCTACCCCAACTCCTGGACTATCCAACCGAACTAGCTATACCGCTATTGCTAATAAAGAATCAGGTATATATGATTCCGAATTTAAATTAGCACTATCAGCAGCATCAGGTCAGAAAATATATTATACAACTAACGGAGATGACCCGACTATAGAATCTAGACTATATATTGGTGAAATAGAAATAAAGGATGAGTATGAAGAATACGAATACCTTAATGTACCTACAACAACATTAGATAGTTTAAAGTGTGGTAGAGAATGGTTAGAATTAAAACACGCTATACCTAGAAGCCATGTAATTAGCTTTAGAGTAATAGACACTAATGGAGTAGGAGGTAGGGTTTATCGTAAAACTTTCTTTTTAAACCAAATTCATGAATTACCAATAATTAGTATTGCTGTAGATAATATGAGCTTTTTTAGTCAAGATACAGGTATATATGTACCTGGTAAGATGCTTGACCCTAATTATCCATGTTGGACGGGAAATTACTATCAAAAAGATTGGGAAAGAAGTGCTACTATAACTTATTTTGAAAACAGTAAAAAAGTTTTTGAAGAAAATGCGGGAGTTAGAATTCATGGTGGAGGCACTAGAGCTTTACCTCAAAAATCTATTAAATTTTATGCTAGAAAAACTTACGGTATAAATAAATTTAATAATGTTTTCTTCCCAGACATAGAATTGCAAGAATTCAATAGTTTACTTATTAGAACTACTATGGCAGGTTGGAATGGTACCATATTCAAAGATGCTTTAACGCTTAAATGTGTTGAGAATATGAATTTGGATAAGACCTACACTAAACCTGTAGTTTTATATTTAAATGGTAATTATTGGGGTATTGCAGAGCTAAGAACAAGGTTGGATGAAGATTACTTTGCTGAAAAATATAAAATTGATAAAGATAGTATAAATATAATACATGCTGACAGTCCTGACTTTTCTAAAAATGGTACTTACGATGACTTCGCTCCTGTATATGATTTTATCGTAAATAATGATTTGTCGATAAATTCCAATTACAATTATGTCGAAAGTAGGATTGATATAGATAATATAATAGACTATTATATAGCTGAGATGTATTTTAATAATTTTGATTGGCCTGGAAATAATTTCCTTATTTGGAATAGTATGGAAATGGATAAAAAATACCGCGGTTTGTTCTATGATCTTGATGGTGGGTGGTATAATTATGAATATAATATGTTCGTACACACTTCTCAATTAGAGCATAATGATTGGCCAAATCCTAAGAATATTAATATAGTATTACAAAAACTCTTAGGGAATGAGGAGTTCAAATCGAAGTTTATTGACCGAACAATATTTTTACTAGATAATGAATTTAAATTTGAAAAAATAGAACTACTAATTACGGAGCATATTGCCAAATATGAGTCTGAAATAGAGAATAATATATTAAGATTTGGCTTTCCAGAAAGTAAAGAAAAATGGTTGACTGATGTTGCATACTACTTGACTAATTTTGCAAAAGAGAGAGAATGTTATTTTAGACAGCATCTTATGGATTTCTTTGATCTTGATAGTAATGTTTTGTGTATTCCTTCTTCCGTTAATTCACCACTTACAGGTGATTTGTCAATTTATCCTAACCCTGCGAATAACTTTATAACTATTGATAACATTAATTCGAAAGAAATATCTATCATTGATATACATGGGCAAGAAATAATTAATGTAAACTCAAATCATAAGAATAAAATATCCATAGATATTAGCAAATTAGCCCCATCTGTTTATTTTGTAAAAATTGGATCCCGAATTTATAAATTCATCAAAATAAGATAGTATTTTGCCTCATCAAATTTAACACTTCTTGACTAAAGTTTAGTAATTTACCCTTAACACAGTGATTATTAAAAAAAATTTAACTTTTTTTGTTCCCTTTTTGGGATTTATGTGTTAATAGGTTTAGACAGTGACATAATGCGGATTATGAATAGGAATTTGAAGAAACATAGCGACTTAGATTTGATCTCACTAATGTTTGAGAGCAAACAAGAAGAGGAAATAGCTTTTAGTGAGCTATATGACCGCTATGAGTCTATGCTCAGGGCTTATGTGTTAACTGTAATTAGAGACAATACAATAACAGAAGATATAGTACAAGAAACATTTATAACTTTCTATAATACTATTAAGAAAGGTAATGAATTCCCAAATGTACCAGGGTTTTTGATAAAAGTAGCACGTAATTTATGTTTGAATACCAAAAGAAAAGACAATCGCGTTTCTCCACTTGGGGACTATGACGTTGCTAGTGATAATACTAGCGGATTTGAGAATAAAGAACTTTTAGAACTGATTATCATGTCAACAGAATTTCTTAAAGATAAATATAGAAGAGCATTTATGCTCAAAGAATTCGAAGGTATGAAGTATAGAGAGATAGCAGAAATAGAATCAATAGCATTAGCTACAGCGAAAATAAGAGTTATGCGTGCTAGAAAGATGATAATTAGTACTTTAAAACCATATATAAAAGATATAAGTAAATAAGCCGAAAGGTAATACTATGAGTGAATTTGAGAAAATAAATAGTTTCGTTGAGGGTGAGTTAGATCCTTCACAAGAGCAAGAACTTTTCAACGAAATGGCAACTAACGAAGTAATGAGAAGTGAGTTTAAGAACTTGCTTGCTATTTCTGCGGCTGTTAAAAATAATAGAAACGCATTCACTAAAAACAAGAAATCTAAAAAAGCTGTTTTCGCAGCCCTTGGACTTTCTATTCCTGTAGCAGATGCTGTTAGTGGCGGTATAGCTACTACTTCGGCTAGCACTGCGGTTGGTTATGGGTTCAAATCTCTTTTAGCTACTGGTGTACTATCTGCTGTAGTAACAGCTATCATACTTTGGGGTATAGGATCAGGTAATATTAGCGAAGTCCGAAACATTGATTCTAATCAACTTAGTCAACAACTTGAAGTTGAGATACCGCATGAAACTCCTGTAGTTTCGTCAAAAGAAGTAGTTACATATAAAGATGATTCAAAATATAAAGCAATGTATGAGAAAACACTGAATCTGAACAGTTCACTACAAAGTAAATTAAATGAATATGCGGCAAAAATAGATAAGCAAAATTCAATAATCATGGCACAAAAATCTGAAATAGCTACCTTAGGATATGAAGTAAGAGTGGTTCAAAACAATCTAAAATTGAATAATGAAAACTATCAAGAATTAAATCTAAAGCATAAAGAAAGCGAAAAATTAATAAGTGAATTAGGTGCAACTAATCTTGATTTACAAGAAAGAATTAGCTCTATAAAAATAGATAATAACTTAGAACCTATGTTATTGCAACCAAAAAATGGCAACAGTAGTTGGTCGGCGGAGTGGAAAGGAAGTCAAACTTTTAATACAAATCCATATGAATTTGATAAGACTGATTTATCCCAGTTTAACAATAATTCGATATCGATTATGTATAATTTTGAGAACGGATTCTCTGTCGGCTCTGAACTAAGACAAGAGACATTCTTACTCGAATTCACAGGCAAAGATGTTAATGATATTACTTATCTATACAGACAAGAACCAAACTTCACTACACTTAGCTTACTCGGTCGTTACAGTTATGATATGAGTTCTACCTTAGACCCATTCGCTCAGTTCACATTCGGTGGGAATAAAATAGGTGTTGTTGGTCGTCTAATGGGCGGTTTGATGTACTCACCCTATGATAATCTGAATATGATAATTGGGTTAGAATACAATAATATGTCATTCCAATATCAAGGAGAAAGATTTAACTCTGGCAAGATTGGTATTAACTATGGAATAAGTGTCCAATTCTAATGAAAAAATTTGTTTACATATTGTTCGCTTCTTTGTTTCTTTTTACGGCATGTAAAGAGCCAAATCCTACTGAGCCAGACACGAAACGTGATATTAGTGAAGTATTGGATTACCAAATAATATATCAGACTGAATCTGGATTTCAATCAGAAGTGTTAACTGAAATGGTTATCAGAGACAATCAAGAACTAAAAAGAATCATTTCTAGTTACTCTACATCTACAAACTTAGATTTAGTTGATAAACTATTGAAAATCGAATTGGGTGATGATGCATTAGTTATAATATCTAGCAATATTTACTCTGAGAACGCATCAATCTCACTAGACTCTATATACTTAGACAACTCGGGTGTAATTCAAATTGACTATAAAGTATATAGGAAATTAGGAATCAATTCGAGGGTTAATGCTCCTACATTGGCTATTCTATTAAAAAATAGAAATGAAGCCATAATAAAATTCAATAAAAGATTTGAAAATGACGGCGAAGTCCCAGAGTTGGATGGGTTCAAGACAATTGGAGAAGACATTACTGTAGATAGCAAAAGAAAATGGAAAGAAGTTTTCACTAGTGCTGACGAATTCAAACAATGGGCAAGTGATTATAATGCTAAAGATGTCGATTTTATAAATGATGTAGATTTTGATAAAGAATTAGTTATCAGTGTTGGTAACAATAGATTTCAATCTGGTCTATTCAATTATAGAATTACAAATATTCAGCAACAAGGTGGTAGAATAATAGTCAATTCAGTTTTTACGATGGTAAAAGTAGAATCTACATTAAGTAAACAATCAAACCATTTTGTAAAAATAAAGAGAACAGGATTACCTATTTACTTCAATCCTTTAGTTATAGTAAATAATGTATTTACTGGTGGTAAATTCTATCACGAAAACTATAGACAAATTAGTATAGAGGCTCCAGAAAAATCAACATTTTCGATTACTAAAGTTAGTAATTATGCAGAGTTATTTTCTGAGTTTAACCCAATTGACGATCTCGAACCAGCGAACGTCGAAATCGATTTTGAATTCTTTGATTTACTTATTGTTAAAGCTCCAACTACTAATTATAAAGCGCTAAAGTTTGAAATAGAATATATTAAAAGAGATGACTTTGGGATAAAAGGATTTTTATTTGTTCACCCAGATAATACTGACTTTACTAAGAACTATGATAATTATCTATTTATAAAAATTTTAAAAACTAACATACCAATTTCGAAAAATTTTGAGGTTATTGTAAAATGAGAAAACTACTATATTTAATGATGGCAGTAATGATTATTACAGCTTGTAAGGATCCTAATGTAGGACCAGATGATGATCAAAATCCGGTAGATGATGCAGGATATATACAATTCGAATCTCCAGCAGTTGGGCAAAAAAGTAGTTTCGTGCACTTCTATGCGAAAGGATATTGGGAAGCAACTCCTTCTCCAATCTCATATACTAGAGACACTATACATTGGGAAATAACGAAACAAATTGATAGAAATACATTCGAAATAACTGAAAGATTATCAGGCGATTATTTTGGTGATGATGCTTATAATAGACAACTTCGAGTGATAACTTTAATCAAAGAAGCTAATAAAGTACACTTAGCAACGGACCGTACCACTAGTAGTCCGATGCTAGGCTATGGAGATACTGTTTCATTAACATTGGGGAATTCGAATCAAGTACCTTTTGTTGATTGGAGAGTAGGTAAGTTGAATAACACTGAGGCATATTTCGGATACGTGAGCGATTACAAAGTAAAAGAAAAAGAATATGATAGATTAGACATTAGTTCAGATTTCACACCCACTTACTTCGATGGTATGGGGCTTTTGTTTGCTTATAATGCTAACTATGGTTTAGTAAGACATTATGGAATGAACCCTTGGTTAGGTGATGTAAATGGTTTTGATTTGATAAGAAACAACACCAAACCAAATTCATTAGTTGGAAGTGAATGGAGATTGAAAAATGTCGTTTATAATGATGGCTCAGTAAAATCTATAGAGGAAATATTCTGGGGAGACAAGATTAATAAAAAAGATCCTAATTTTACATTAATCATCAAATCAGAGACTGAGGTGTTTGGTTTTGCAGGTTGTAATGATTTTGGTGGAGAATATAGTTTGTCAAATGACACTATAACTATTAAAAATGTAATTTCGACATTGGTATATTGTCCATTTACTGGTGAATATTTATCCGTACTTTCAAACTCAACTACATACAGCTCAAATGGAGAGACTTTGATAATTAATTCAAATTACGGAAACGTAAAGTCATTGGTGTTTGAAAGAAAAGCAAATATAGTAGAAGAATTTCCTTTAGAAAATACGAAATGGCGCTTGAGAAATGTATATTATCCGAATGGAGATATAGTGCCAATTGAAAAGGTCATAGGAAGCAATGGCTCAAATACTCAATTCAATCAGTTCTTCTTAGATTTTAAAGAAGATAATATACTAAGTGGCTTTTCTGGTTGCAATACTTACGGTGGATATTACAAAATAGAAAATAGTAAGATAGAAATAAATGCAGGAAGTATAACAGAAGTTGGTTGTAAATTCTCAGCAGATTTTGATAAAATACTGAACAACTCAACTAAGTTTATGGCTGACCCACAAAAACTTGTTATATATTCTTCACTAGATGCTTATAAAGCATTAGAATTTGAGAGAACTAGATAATAGATTCTGAATAAATATAACGATATCCTCATCGAAAGCCGGACTTTAAGTTCGGCTTTTTTGCAATTAATAAACTGGTTAGCGACACAATAAAAAACACTTTCTTGTCTCTAAATAATTATTATATTAGTAAAACTAAAAACAAGAAAAAAAGAGAAACATAAAATGCCGTTCTACCATAAGCTTGGGATAATGCCTAGCCCTAAACATACAGCTTTCAGAAAGCCAGATGGAAGTCTATACACAGAAGAATTAGTAAGCACTAAAGGGTTTTCAGATATTTATAGCAACAAATATCATATTCATCCGCCAACTAAAGTTCTTAGGATAAATGAACTACCTGATATAGATTTGAAGCTCTGGGAAGACCCACCAGTAAAACATATTCATTTCTACACGGATAAGCTGAAAAAGGATGGTGATTTTTTCGATTCTCGAATCCCTTACTTAAGAAATGACCACGTAGTTGTATATACGGCTCACCCGAATAAAAACCCGAAAGATTTTTATAAGAATGCTTATGCAAGTGAGTTTGTATTCGTACACCGAGGAAGTGGCAAACTATTGACTGATTATGGTGTCATCAACTTCGTTGCTGGCGACCAGATTGTCATCCCAATGGGTACAGTACACCAAATGGTATTTGACAATCTAAAAGATAATAAACTATTTATCGTAGAGTCATCATCACCTTTCGAAATACCTAAACACTATCGTAATCAATACGGTCAGTGTAGCGAGGATGCTCCCTATTGTGAACGCGATTTCAAAATCCCTACTGAGCTAGAAGTACATGATGAAAAGGGTGAATTCATCATTAGATTAAAAGCAGGAAGAAAATTATACGAATATGTACATCCGTATCATCCATTCGATATTGTAGGTTGGGATGGCTACCACTATCCTTGGGCATTCAACATTCGTGATTATCACCCTAAGGTTGGTCGTATTCATTTACCACCACCTATACATTTGCTTTATAATACAGCTCACTTCGTATTATGTAATTTTAACCCACGTCCATTTGATTGGTACCCTGATGCAATACCCGCACCTTACTTCCATACAAATGTAGATAGCGCTGAGATGTTATACTACGTAGAAGGTGACTTTATGTCGCGGACAGGAGTGGAAGAAGGGTCGATCACCTTACACCCTATAGGATTACCGCACGGACCTCAACCAGGTAGAACGGAAGCATCGATTGGAGCTAAAGAGACTGAGGAATATGCTATAATGCTCGATACTTTCGGTGCTCTTTATCCTACATACAATGTGAACGATTGTGAGGACGAAGAGTATTATAGAAGTTGGCTGGAATCTCGAGATAAATAGGAAATAAGCTATGAAGTATTATCTAAATGGGCAGAAAAAAGAAACTTTCTTCAATAAACGAAAGAATCGGCTAATGGTTTTTGGGATAGTGGGGGTAATCTATGCCATATATGCTATTTTGGAAGTCAACTTTCTTTGGGCTCTGACAAATTCAATCTGGACGATAATTATATTTGTTGCTGTCGAGATTTATATGTGGTACACGCCTAACAAAGACTACATTACTAGTTTGGAAATTAACGATAAAGCTATTACTCTTGAGTATTTTTATGAAAAACACGACCAACACATTCGAATAGAAGATATTAAAAATTTAGAAAGAAATCTGACTGAATTAATTGTTCGTAAAAAAGATGGAAGTGGCATGACAATACCACTTACTATCTTTTCTTATGACGACATACAGTTGATAAAAGCAGATATAGATGGTTTGAAAACTAGAATAGAAAGTTCGGAAAGTCCAGCTTATGTGTAATGATTTGCAACTATTCGAATCAAAAATCGTCTAATCGCCTATGGATGATCACAGAAAGTATTTAGACCCCAAAGCAACTGCCGAGCTAAAGGGCATAGACCTAAAAGCACGAATGGTAGTAGAGGGATTCATTACGGGTTTACACAAATCACCGTACCACGGCTTCAGTGTGGAGTTTGCCGAGCATCGCCCATACAGAGCTGGCGATGAGGTGAAAAACATAGACTGGAAGGTTTATGGCCGCTCTAATCGCTATTACGTAAAGCAATACGAAGAAGAAACGAACCTTAGGGCTACAATATTAGTAGATGTATCTGCTTCTATGGGTTTTGCTTCCGAAGGGCATATACCAAAGGTCGAATATGCTTCCTATCTGGCTGCTTCTCTCGGATATATGATGATGAAACAACGTGATTCTGTTGGGTTGGCACTTTACGACAAAGAAGTGAAGACTTACCTCCCTTCCAAATCCAAACCTTCTTATTTGAATTTGATACTAAAATCATTGGAAGGTATTGAAACAACTGACGAGACTCATACTGCATCGGCTCTAGACCAGCTAGCAGACCAAATAAAAAGACGCGGGTTGATAATCATAATATCAGACCTATTCGATGATATAGAATCGATTAGCTCAGCTCTGAAACACTTCCGCCACAAGGAAAACGAAGTTATACTATTCCAGCTATTAGACCCACGTGAACTAGATTTCGATTTTGGTCGCTCGGCTAAGTTCATAGACTTAGAATCCAAAGAAGAAATGGTAACTAATAGTCATCAGCTAAAAGAATCTTACCAAAACGCAGTGCAAGATTTCATAGGCAAAATAAAGAATATATGCTACAGTCAAAACGTGGACTATAATCTAGTCGTTACGTCTGACCCTTTCGACAAAGCTTTACGTGAATTCTTATCTAAGAGATCGAAGATATAGGCGAAATCAAAAGAGATATTAGAAATCCGTATATGTGAAGTTGACCCAAAAAGCTTCTAACGATTTATAATTACTCTGTTTATTTTGTATATTTGTGTTATTATATAACTATGAATACTATACACTATGTGCTTTCATTATGCCTATATTGCTGATAAGATAAAAACAGGTAATCGCTACGGGGTTGCAAACCCACCCGAATTTGAGTCCGTATTCCATGCTAATGCTTTTGCTAACCCAACTATGCCTGTAATAACAGCGGAGGAGCCGAACAACATAAGCTATTATAACTGGGGCCTAGTTCCATATTGGATAAAATCACGAAAAGATGCAGATGATATAAGTAAAAAAACGGGTAACGCTCGGTCGGAAACTGTTTTCGAAAAGCCCTCGTTTAGGAATGCAATAAAGAGCAGACGCTGTTTAATACCTGCAACTGGTTTTTACGAATGGAGACACGAAGGCAAAGATAAAATTCCTCATTTTGTAACTACTACTGACCAGGAGATATTCTCCTTTGCTGGTATATATGAACATTGGACAGACAAAAGCACTGGTGAAATAATTCACACATACAGCATACTCACAGCCGAAGCGAACGAGTTAATGGAATATGTCCATAATAATCGTAGCCGAATGCCAGTTATATTAGCTAAAGAAGATGAAAAATATTGGCTTTCTAACCTCAAAAGCAAGGAAGAAATAGAGCAATGTATAACTCAATATCCCTCTGATAAGATGAAATATGAAGTTATAGATGATAAGGATTTGTGGTTGTGGGCGAATAAAAAGTTTGGCTAAAAGCTAGAATGTGGTTTACTCATTTATCTGCACTAGCCTCAAAACACCTCAGCCGCCAAGTAAAACGAACCAGTTATAACACAATCTAATTTGCTATCGAATGCGAATTGTTTGGCTTTTTTGGGGTCTATCAATATAATAGCGTTTATGCCTAATTGCTCAGCATAGTAGCTCAGATCAATCGCCGACATTGAGCGCTCGTTATCTACTTGCGTTAGTATCATCAGATCAGTGATTACGGCCAATTCTTCTATTATTCCGCGGTAATCTTTGTCGCTCATCAAAGCTAGTATTACCGTCCATTTCTTATCATTGAAAGTCGATTGTAATGATTCGACTAGGTTCTTAGCCGCTGCTACCGAATGCGATATATCGAGTATGCAAACGGGGTCATTGCTTATCATCTGCAACCTAGCAAAATAACCAGAGTTCGTCTCTATTTTCTCAATAGCTTTTTTCTGTATCTCGGTTGGAATTGCTTTCCCCAAGTAAACTTCGCTAGCCTTTAGAGCTGCGGCATAGTTCTTTATGAAAGAATGGCTGATGAATTTGTTGCTAATCGTCTTCTTGATTTCATCTTCGATTTGAGAGTTGGAAAGTATCAACTCCGCATTCTCTTTCGTTGCTTTTTCACTGATTACGCTGAGTACATTCTCTGCATCATTAGTTGTGATAATCGGTGTGTTGGGCTTGATAATCCCAGCTTTCTCGAATGCAATTTTCTCTATTGTATCGCCGAGGAACTCCTCGTGATCCATATCGATATCAGTGATAACGCATACTTTGGGATTGATGATATTCGTACTGTCGAATTGCCCGCCCATACCAGTCTCTATAACGGCTATATCAACACCCTTATCAGCGAAATACATAAACGCCATAACGGTAGTTATCTCGAAGAAAGTAGCATCCATTTGCTCAGCTATTGGGAGCAATTTCTCGGCATATTCTATCAGCTCATCATCGGTAATAGCAATGCCGTTGACCCTAATTCGCTCGTTGAAATCCTTGATATGTGGCGAAGTATATAGCCCCACTTTCAGCCCCGATTCTATCAGAATAGAACTAGACACCGAGCAAGTGCTACCCTTGCCATTAGTACCAGCTACGTGTATAGTGTCGTAACTTTCCTGTGGGTTGCCCATCGCTTCTGCCAAAGCAATAGTTCGCTCCAATCCGGGCTTTATCCCCATTCTATGCTTGCTGAATAGGTTAGCTATTATGTCTGCTTTTATTTGATCTTTGTTTTTCATAGACTGCTAAATTAAGGGAAGGTAGGGAAAGATGAAAGGGGAAAATATTTGTTGGGGCTGATGAGTGGATTGTATTTTTTGGTATATTGGGAGAATTAATAATTCTAGATATACGAATATTTGTGTGTTGGGAAAGTTATATGACTTTTAAAAATAATCTCGAGATCGAAATATGAGAATTGAAAATATTAGACAATTCATCAAAGATAAGGCGAAACAATTTGGTGCTAAGACAGACAACGAATTCAATAAACCCTATGTTGAAAGAAACAACACAGGACCAGAGGCTTTAAACGACAACGGAGCATATTTTGGATTTATTCATCCAGAGGAAGAGGCTTCAGGACCGTTCCACGACTTCTCATTGACTATATTTCCAAATGACAAAGACAAACCTTGGTTTGTTTGTTTGGGTATTGGTTCTAGTGGGTTTAAAAATGACTATGAACTTGCCACCTACCCTGGACTAAGACGGCTATTTTCTAAACTTATAAACGAAAAGGGATTTTGTAAATCTGACTTTTCGGATATAGAAACAAGTTTGCCAAAATCTATTACTGGCAGCCTAGATTTACAACACATAAAAAACACAATAAAGACTTACACAAAAGTTTTACCTGCTTGCCAAATCGTTGCTGAACCGGAAAGCGAAGCTGGCAAGAAGATAATTGCTGCATTTGTAGCTGGCTATGCAAAACTTAGAGACTGGCCATCGAACAAAGACCAACGAAAAGCAGTTTCAGAAGCTTTAGAACCGTTTTTAAAATCAGAAACAATAGATGAAACTGAAGAAATAAAAGATCTTTTGAACGAAAGAAAGTACATAATTCTTCAAGGACCGCCGGGAACTGGAAAAACAAGAACAGCAAAAGAGGTTGCAGAAAGAATTAAAGCAAAAACATTTTTTACTCAATTTCACGCCGAGACAAGTTTTTCAGATTTTATATTTGGTATTCGTCCAGACCTAAACAATAATGAACTTAGTTATAAAAAAAATCTAGGAAGCTTCACAGAAGCTTTAAAGTATGCCACAGAACATAAGGATGAAAAAGTACTTTTAATAATTGACGAAATTAATAGAGCAAACCTTTCGAATGTTCTGGGTCCAATTTTCTATTTGTTTGAACACAAGATGGACAAGTCGAATGTTGAAATTGAAATTTCACCAGATTTCAAGATAAATAAACTACCAGATAATTTTTCTGTAATTGCAACAATGAATACTGCTGACAGAAGCTTAGCAGTAGTTGATTTTGCGCTAAGAAGACGTTTCGCCTGGTATAGTAAAGCTCCTAAAATTATTGAAGGTACAAGCAAAAAAATTGATCATGTGTCTGTCAATAAAATATCAGAAGAGGAGTTTTTCTTCAAAGAAGATTATTCCGTAATTGAAGAAATATTTAATTGGTATGCCTCAAGTACTGAACTAAATCTTCAGCCTGGGGAGGGTTATTTTATTGCTAAGTCTGAAGATGAAATGAAAAATCGTATTCGTTATGAAATATTCCCCTTAATTAAAGAGTATCTACAAGAAGGTCTTTTGCGTAATGCTAAAGAAGAGTTCAATAACTATTTTTCGACTAGACTTAATCTATCCCTTTTCAAATGAGCAAGCCATTAGACGTTTTTTGCGAGATTCCCTGCTTAACTGAACAATCAAGACAGTTAAGTGGAATTGCTTTACAAAAAAAGTGGTTCAAGTCAGCTGACAAAAGAATAATTGGCCAGTATCTTCAAAAGTTTATAGACTACAATTCATCACAATTCAAGTTTATAGGCGTTCAACCTTTCGTTATTGGCTCCGACCAAAGTACATCTTTAGCTTTCCGTTCTTCAAGTTTCATTGGTTCTATACCACTAAGAGCATCTGACACAGGAAAGCAAATTGGTGATTTTGTTGTAATGCCTAGGTTTACAGGCCGTGACAGGTTCGAAGATTATATTGAAATTCTGAATTTACTTGAAACAGAAATAAGCCCTGAAGTGATAGACAGTTTGCCACTTGCTTCTGGCAAAAACTTCCGACCACCGTTGTATTTAGAAGCCGTTAAATTCATCGCATCGCTTGAAAAATTAATAGCCAGACCTTGGCGCAAGTTTGACAATATTGAAAAAATATCAAGCCAACCAACAGGACAAATTAATTGGAATAAATACATAAATACTGAATTCAAAATTGAAAATCGATTAAAGTTTCCTACTCGAAAAAATATTTTGAGTGAATTTCACTATGAATATGCAGAAGTACGTTATGTCTTCGACATTTGTAAAAACGAATTACTTTCTTCAAACACACCACAAAGAATAAAAAATATATTTCGATTAAAGCTCAATTTTATTGAAGAAAAGTTATATCACCACAAACCCAAAGCAACAAATAACATTGCTATCAAATCATCTGACAGTCCAACGGTAAAAACTTGTAAGGAACAAGCCAATAAGATACTTAACTTTAGTTTGGTTGACAGTACAGCTTGGAGAGTTGACTTTTCAGACGTTTTCGAAAAATTCGTACAGCACATTTTTAAAGAGGTATCTAATGAAACGGGTGGTAAATTATTTGCAAATATCAAATTCCCCTCAAAAACTTCTAAACATTATTCTTGGGAGCTAAAACATATTGAACCTGACGCAATTTATCAAAAGGATAACTTCTTAGTTTTCATAGACGCTAAATACAAATCAAATCTTTACAACAAGTTCGACAATAGTGAAACTTTAAAAGATACCCACAGACATGATTTACATCAGATTATGGCATATTCATCGTTTAGCAAGACAGACTTTAAATATGGTTTTCTCTGTTATCCATCTGATCAATTAGAATTAAAAACAATAAAATATAAAAACGGAATTAACGAAGTTACAAACACGGTTTCAATAATGGGAATTCCATTAAAGAAGAACAGTATCAATGAAGCAAAGCGACTACTAACGAATGAACTTAACACCATTGAAAGAAGAACAACGACCCAGTAACAATAGCTTTTAGCAATGAGAGTATTACATTATTTGTGTTCCGATAAAAACAAAATTAAAAAGAATAAATTCAGTTGTCCCATAATGTGAGACAACTGAAATTAAAAAATATTCTCCCCCACACCCAAAAAAAATCCCTCACCACAACAGCAAGGGACTTTATTAAATTCTAATTCTTCGGTAGCTATACTAGTTAGTCTCCCCTTGTGATAGTGAGTAGCCTCGCTTACCTTCGAAAGTATATAGATTCTCTATCTTGATGAAATTGAAGCCAGCTTTGTTGAAGTTGCCTAGTAGCTCGACTATTGCGTCATAGCTGAACTCTGCTTGTCCATCCGTAGCGTCATACTGCTCGCTGACGAATCGGCAATACCAGTGGTCAGAGCAGAATATATCTCGCTCTTTGCCCGGCCATACAGCTATACCTCTGTTCGAGATAGTCTTCAGCATAGTGCCGTTTGGTGCTAATGGTTGTAGCTCTTTCGCTAGCTCGTGTGGGTCTCTTCCTTGTGCCACCCAATCTATGAATACATCTACACCCACTAATGTCTTAGGTACTCGGCGTATATTGCAACCCGGAATAGCTATTCTGTGGTTCGTAGGTTTCGGTATTGTCAGGTGTTCAGGCGATTGACCTAATCTAGCTATTACTGCTTTCGCAAATTCCTTTGTGCCTACTAGTTCACGAGTGTGTTCGCTCTTCATATCGCCAGTGTGAATACCATCTTCTATTGTTTTGAATAGTGCGTTCTGGATTTTGTATGCATACTCACCTAGATTTAGGTGCACAAGCATCATACAAGCCCCGTTAAGCAATCCGCTTGGGTTTGCTATGTTCTTACCAGCTATGTCAGGTGCCGAGCCGTGTATCGCCTCGAACATTGCCACATTCTCGCCAACGTTAGACGAGCCGCCTAAGCCAACCGATCCAGCGATTTCTGCTGTTACGTCAGAGATTATATCGCCATATAGATTAAGAGTCACGATAACGTCAAATCTGTTCGGGTCGTTTGCTACTCTTGCAGTCCCGATATCTATGATATAGTGTTCAGACTCTATATCTGGATAGTCTACTTTTACTTCATTGAATACCTGGTGAAACAAACCATCGGCGTGCTTCATTATATTATCTTTGGTCATACAAGTTACTTTCTTTCTGCCGTGTGCCTTAGCATATTCGAATGCATAACGGATTATCTTCTCAGAACCCGGTCTAGAGATTAGTTTCAGCGCTTGTACTACTTCCGGTGTTTGCTGATGCTCGATACCAGCGTAAAGGTCTTCCTCATTCTCACGAACTACAACTACATCCATACCCGGAAAGTGAGTTTTGATATAAGGGTGATACGCTTTTACGGGACGTACATTAGCAAAAAGCCCCAATGACTTTCTGATAGTTACGTTCAAACTTTTGTAACCACCACCTTGAGGAGTAGTGATAGGTCCTTTGAGGAATGCACCGTTGCGAGTGATTATATCCCACGCTTCTTCGGGAATACCAGTCTTGATTCCATCTAGATAGACTTTCTCGCCTACACTGATTTCTTCGTATTCTAGTGGAGCACCTGCTGCTTCTAGTATGTCTATCACAGCATCAGTGATTTCTAATCCAATTCCGTCGCCCTTGGCTAATGTAACTTTGATTTTTTCCATTTCTAGTTTTTCTGATAGTTAATATATAATGCATGCAATATAAGAATATCATTAATTCTACAGAATACAAAGGGGTTAATATGTAAAAAAAGTTGTGGGAATGAAAGAAAAAAAATGAGGCAGGTCAAAAGCAAAATTGTGCAATTTTTTTCTAAAAAGTGTAAATTAAAGTTCTAATAAAATACAATTAACTTATTTTTTAAAATAACAAGGAATTCTTACGAAATGAAAAAATTTACTTCATTGATCATTTTGGGCTTAATGTCACTTACATCATTATCTGCCCTCGAGCCCGTCAAAGTGGCTATTATGAATAATAGCAGTACGGCTGTAAGTGTACAAGTGAAACTTAATGATTATACTGGTGGAACGGCTACCACCAAATACACAGGCGCTATGCAATCACTAACGCCTAATGGATCGGGCATAATTATAATACAGGTGGCTAATAACATCGGAACGGATTGGGACGACATAACTGCAACAGAAGTAAACTCTTACTATGTCTTGGATGTGTTAGTTGGTGGCACTCTATATGCGCAATACAGATTAGATCAACTAATATTAAGCCAAAGTCAATCAACACTATATAACAACGAAGGCAATCTAACTCCCACTAAAAGTGGTGAAAACAACTTAGGTGAAGACAACAGCCGTTGGGGTGAACTTTATGTGAGAGGTAACACTATCCATATAGGTCCTGATGGCGGTATGGCAGGTACAGATGAGTTGGCATTCAGCTATAACGATGTTACAAACACTGCAACAGTCACCGTAGCAGGTACTAACGAATTATTAGTCAATTCAGATGGTATTGTAATAAATGGTGGAATAACAGCTAATCCAACTGGTGCTGACAAAGATTTCATCTTCGGTGATGATGATTTTACTTATACTGGTCCAGGTCAAGAATACAAAATGTTTTATGATAGAGGCAACGGTTCTTTCCGAGTAGGTAATATAGATGGAAACCATTGGGATACAAGAGGTAGTTCTTCTTTTGCAGCAGGATTTAATACAAGAGCAACAGGTAGTGCTTCAACAGCAATGGGTAATTTAACAACAGCAAGTGGAGATAATTCCACTGCTATGGGTAGACTTACAACAGCAAGTGGGTTTACTTCGACTGCTTTTGGAATTGCAACGAGTGCAACAAGCAATTATACACTTGCTACTGGAAGTGGAACTACTGCAAGCGGTAATAGTTCAACAGCAATGGGTAATTTAACAACAGCAAGTGGAGATAATTCCACTGCAATGGGTTATTCAACAACCTCAAGTGGGAGCCGTTCAACAGCTATGGGTAGGAGTACAATCGCAAGTGGGAGTAATACAACTGCCTTAGGATGGGGTACTGAAGCAAGTAATGAGAGTTCAACAGCTATGGGATATTTTACAACAGCAAGTGGTACTTATTCAACAGCAATGGGTAGGAGTACAATCGCGAGTGGATCAAATTCTCTATCAACAGGAATAAATACAACAGCAAGTGGAGACGTATCGACTGCTCTTGGATCAAATACAATAGCAAATGGATTTTACACTACTGCTATGGGTTATTATACTACTGCTAGTGCATCTAGTTCTACAGCTATTGGTAACACAACTATAGCTGATGAGAGTTCTTCGCTTGCTATGGGTGAATATAATGATAACACAGTTACAGGTGAGTTATTGACTATAGGTAATGGTACAGGAAACACAGCGCGTACTAACGCTTTTGAGGTTTATAAGAATGGGAATGTTGTTATTGGAGATGATGCCAATGCAACTCATACTGTTCGGGGAATTATGAATATGAATCAAGGCATCAATGCGAATGGTAGTTCTAGCAGTGTTGCTGTACATTTCTCTGCAACAGCGCCTAGTTCTCCTTTAACTGGTAGTCTTTGGTATGACACAGGTGCTTCAGCTTTAAAAATCTGGAATGGTGGTGCTTGGGTGAATATTTAATTGAATCAACAAACAGTTAACCTAACATACTAAACCCCAAAACGCAACATGCTATTTGGGGTTTTTTGCTTCTGCCACTACTTCTGCCACACCTTCACTCGCTAAATCAAATTTTCTGTCAAAATATCTGCCACTACGCCAGTCATTATGTCGCATGTCTGTCGTGTTGTCTGATAACAGTGTTTTGGCACACTTTTCCATTATATGATTATAAACATTGACAAAAAATCTAAAACAATTAAAATCACAAAAGGAGATATAAAAATGTTAGTACAAAGAAGAATGCCAATGACAGATTTCGATAGATTTTTCAGCCCAATAGGAGTTGAAAGTCCAGAAAGAACAAATGACATAAAACCAAGAGTGAGAGTCTCAGAGTTAGAAGATATGCTGAACTTCACTATTGAGTTGCCGGGTGTAGATAAGAGTACTATGAAATTAGTAGTCAACGACGAAAATGTAATGACGGTTAGTGGTGAAAGAACAATTGAAACAAAAGAAAATGAAACTATGATGATAAATGAATTTGACTCTGTTAGTTATAAGAGATCATTTATCATTCCTAATAAATACGAAACAGATAAAATCGAAGCGAATTTCAAAAACGGTTTGCTATTAGTAAGCATCCCGAAAAAAGAAACGCTAAAACCAAAAACAATTAATATTAAATAAAAAAACAAAGGAGATTTTAAAATGAGTTTAGTAAAATTTGAGCCATTCAGAAATTTGAATGCACTTAACAGAAGAATGAATAGCATACTTAGTGAATTTGACACTGACGCTATGTTTAATTCACGTAACGGTTTCAACCCAACGGTTGATGTGCATGAAGATGAAAAACACATTACGATAGAGGCTGAGATCCCAGGCGTGAAAAAAGAAGATATAAAAGTAAGTATAAATGACGAAAACGTATTAGTACTAAAAGGTACTAAGAATAGAGAAACAAAAACAGAAGATAAAAAAGATGGCACTACTTTCTTAAGAGTAGAACGTAGTTTTGGTGAGTTTACTCGTTCGTTTGTGTTGCCCGACAATGTAAACACGGATAGCATAGATGCAGAATTCAAAGATGGTTTGTTGAAAGTAGTTCTTGATAAAAAAGAACCTTCTAAACCGAAAGAATTAGAAGTAAATATAAAGTAAAATAAACAAATTATTATGATTCATCTCGCCCTAGAAATAGGGCGGGAATTAATATCAAAATAAAACTTGGCACAGAAATTTTGCCATACATTTCAGTACATAATTTATGTCTAACAAGACATTATGTCCTGAAATATGTGACATAAAGACAAATTTTGAAAATTAATAATACAAAAAGGATAATAAAATGGGAAAAATAATAGGAATAGATTTAGGAACGACTAATTCTTGCGTTTCAGTAATGGAAGGCGGTTCACCAGAGGTAATAACTAACGCCGAAGGTTCTAGAACTACACCTTCTATGGTAGCATTCACTAAAACTGGCGACAGATTAGTTGGACAAGCTGCTAAAAGACAATCAGTTACTAATCCTCACAATACTATCTACTCTATCAAGAGATTTATGGGTAGTCGCTTGGATGAAGTAAACGAAGAAGCAAAATTAGTACCTTATAAAGTAGTACCATCAGACGATGGGAACTCTATAAGAGTAGATATAGACGGTAAGAAATACTCTGCTCCCGAAATATCTGCTATGATATTGACGAAAATGAAACAAACTGCTGAAGAGTATTTGGGTGAAAAAGTTGACGAAGCTGTAATAACAGTACCGGCATACTTCAATGACTCTCAAAGACAAGCAACAAAAGATGCTGGCGAAATCGCTGGTCTTAAAGTTAAGCGTATAATCAATGAGCCTACTGCTGCTGCATTAGCTTACGGATTAGACAAAAAACACAAGAATATGACAGTTGCGGTATATGATCTGGGTGGAGGTACATTTGATGTATCTATCCTAGAGATAGGCGACGGCGTATTCGAAGTAAAATCAACTAATGGTGATACTCACCTAGGTGGTGACAATTTTGACAGAAAGTTGATAGACTATTTGGCAGATGAGTTCAAAAAACAAGAAGGTATAGATCTACGCGACGATGCTATGGCTTTACAAAGATTACGTGAAGCGGGCGAAAAAGCTAAGATAGAATTATCTGGCTCTATGCAAACTGATGTAAACCTACCATTCATCACAGCGACTCAAGACGGCCCTAAGCACTTGAACGTAACTTTGACTCGTTCGAAGTTCGAAAGTTTATGCGAAGATCTGTTCCAAAGAACATTGAAGCCATGTGAGCAAGCAGTAAAGGATGCTGGTATCTCTAACCACGAAGTAGATGAGATCATCTTAGTAGGTGGTTCGACACGTATTCCTAAGATACAAGAACTAGTAAAAGATTTCTTCGGCAAGGAGCCATCGAAAGGAGTAAATCCTGACGAAGTAGTAGCTATCGGTGCTGCAATTCAAGGTGGTGTATTGGGCGGAGATGTAACGGACGTATTATTGCTAGATGTTACTCCTCTAACACTAGGTATAGAAACATTAGGTGGCGTATTGACACCAATGATACCTGCTAATACGACTATACCGACTAAAAAATCGGAAGTGTTCTCTACAGCAGCTGACAATCAGCCATCTGTAGAAGTACATGTACTACAAGGTGAGCGTAAGATGGCAGCGGACAACCGCTCGTTAGGTAAATTCCATTTGGATGGAATACCACCTGCACCACGTGGTGTACCTCAAGTAGAAGTAACATTTGATATTGATGCTAACGGTATCTTGCAAGTATATGCTAAGGATAAAGGAACTGGTAAAGAGCAAAACATCAGAATCGAAGCTTCTTCGGGATTATCGCAAGAGGAAATCGACAAAATGAAAAAAGATGCAGAGCTAAACGCAGAAGCAGATAATAAGAAAAAAGAAGCCGTTGATACTCGCAACCAAGCGGATGCTCTAGTAGCTTCGACTAATAAGCAAATCAAAGAAGTTGGAGAAAAACTAACTCAAGATCAAATTGCTAAAATTGAAAGTGCAAAGAGTAGATTAGAAACAGCTCTGAAAGATAATGAATCTGATATAAAACCAGCTATGGAAGAGCTAAATAAAGCATGGAGCGAAGCATCGCAAAACATGTATGGCGATCCTAATGCACAAGGTCAACCAGGTGCTGCACCAGGTGGCGAACCAACGGGCGAACCAGCTCAAGACAGTGCAGAAGAAGACGTAGAGGAAGCTGACTACACAGTAGTTGACGACGAAGACAAGAAGTAAACTATCCTAAAACCCCTTGTTAAAGGGGTTATGGGGGGTTTCTAACCCTCCTAAATCCTCCCTTGACAGGGAGGACTTAAACAGGATAAATTTATGAAAAGACGCATAGAAATATGCGTCTTTTTTTATGCCTCGTAGAGGTGTAATAACTGTAGAAATTTGTTTTTATTAAAACTTTATGCCCCGTAGGGGTTTTATATCGAAACTAGGTGGCTTTTGTGTTTTATTTGTACGATCCAGCTACAGGTATTTAGCCACTCTTTGGCTTTATTACTTTAGTTTCGGATACTTTCTTAATTCCCAATTCTAACAATTTAAAATATATTTCGTAACTTTCATAGTACCGGTTGCCATTACTTGATAGAACAAACAAAATGAAAACAAAATTCCTAACATTGAACAAACCATGCGATGAGAAGTGGGAGAATATGACCCCAAATGAAAGGGGAAGTTTTTGTGATTCTTGTTCCAAAAATGTGATAGATTTTACTCAGTTGAGTCAACTAGAAATATCTGAAATAATGAAGAAATCGGATGGCAATATTTGTGCTAGAGTAACTAGTAGTCAACTCCGTACTCCTTTGTTCAATCTAGAAGATGAAAAAAAGGGATTTAGATTTCCTTATTCGAAAGTAGCTGCTGGACTTATGTTGGCATCTTCGCTGACGGTGGGGCTTCCAGTAAATGCAAAGACTACTGACGTGAAAACAGAAATAGTAGGAACAGATAAATTAGAATTGAAAACAGAACCCAATATCAAGGAAGTTAATTCTGATAAATCTGAATCAATTGATATTACTTTATTTAAGGGTAAAGTAATTTCCGAGAAAGATGGGGTTCCAATAGAAAATGCTAAAATCACCTTGTTCACAATTAATAAATTAATCTCAACTTATTCTACAGAAGATGGCACATTTGCATTAGAAATCCCGAGCAATCTCATTGATAATAATAATGTGATAAGGGTTTCTTATGATGTAGTTAAACAAAAGAATAGATTAATCAATGTATATGAAACAAAAGATTATGTTTTATCAAAAAAGGATCTCAAAGAAGTACATAATATTATTGCTGAATCAACACTATTATTTTTTGGTGAGGTGGCAACTAATATAGTTATTGATAAACCCATAGTAATTTATAATGGTGAGAAATTAGACTACGATGAGTTTATAAAAGCACAAAGGGGGGCTAAGAATAGTTGTAATTTAGAGAATAAAGATTACTATTATTTTGAAATGGAAGCAGCCGTCGCAATTTACGGTGAAGAGGCTAAACATGGTCTTTACATATTGACAGAAAAGCCTAAAGTAAAAGACAAATAATTTTTTCTAGTTGATTTATTTCTAAATATTTTTTAATTTTACCTATTGTATCAGCAGGTAGAATATGATTTTTACAATACTAATTATATTTTTAATACTAACAACAACACCGCTTTTATCACAATATCAGATAAAAAAGAGCACTACTCCAATTAGTGGCGGTAAGCAATCTAACTCCAACAATACTTTATACCATATAGTTGGTCAACCAATTGGTAACTCATCAACTAATAGTCAATATCTACTACGTGAGGGATATATATTCTATTATTTGGATGATAATATAATTCAACTTAGCGATGAACCGCTATCACACTCAGATACGTTCACTCTAGATACTATCCTTGATGCAGGGTCTATTAGGTTCAATATACAACCTGCGAATGAGATAACAAACGCAGCGGGCTATGTCTTATTAGCAAGGCCTAATGCTGATCCACAGATAATAATAAGCGATGGCAATTACCCAAGTTTGTACACTTCATCCAACGGGACTGTAGTTGTTTCGGTACTAACTGACACAACTACCAATAAAATTACGGCAACTGGTCTTCAGCCAAGTCAAACTTATACTTTTCTGTTAATCCCTTTTAATTGGAATGGCTCAGACAATGCATCTATCAACTTCAAAACTGATGGTACTATACCTATGATAACTCAGACAACTCCTATTCCTACTTTGAGCGAATGGGCATTGATATTACTCGGCATAACTATACCTGTAATTGTTTATTTCAAAATGAAAGCGTAGGAAAACAAAATGAAAAAATTCATTCTTTTATTAATACTATTGCCAATTATTACACTAGCACAAATCCCCCAGACGATGAACTACCAAGGTAGATTGGAGGACAATAGTGGAAATCCTGTATCAGATGGCAATTATACGATTGTATTTACAATCTATGATGCCGCAACTAATGGCAATTCGCTTTGGACTGAGACCAGAACTGTAACTACAGAAGACGGTTTTTTTAATCTAACTTTGGGTGAAAACACTGCTATCAACATAAATTCGAACCAACAAATTTGGTTAAATATTAGCATTGGTGGTAATGATCTCACTCCACGTACAAAGCTTTCGGGGAGTCTGTCGTCACTTTCTAGCAAATCTATTGAAAATACAACTACGGCAGGTAATTCTGTTGTTTCATCTATAAACTCATCTACAGGAGGTGTCGATGCTAGCAAGAAAGCAGACGGAAGTGTTTCTAATACTGAGTTTCAATTGTTAGATGGTGTTACGAGTGCAATAGTTGGCATTTCAGATTCTCAAACATTAACTAATAAAACCATTGATGCTTCAAGCAACACTATTACCAATATCTTTCCGGACCAATCTGGTAATAGTGGTAAATTCCTATCAACAGATGGTACAAACCTAAGTTGGGAAACAGCTGGCGGTGGTGGAGGTAGTAGCTTACCAGAAGTGATAGAGCTTAGTTTAGGATCTTTGATTACTCTGACATCTACCACTTATGTAAATATTACTGACTCACAGCAAACATTAGCGGCTGATGCTGTTTATATAGTAAAGGGAGTACTAGGTGCTGATAGAAATGGTCCATCAACGAGTATTAATATTGATTTTGACTATAGTGGAACAGCTAGTTTGGTTCTTATAGAGGTAAGAGATAAAAATACTGATACAACTGGATTTTTAGAGAACTATACATTGACTAGTTCATCAATCACTGAACATGTACTAGATGGGGTAATCAGGACTACAACTGGAGGCACTCTCTCTATTAAAGCCGCAAAATATTCTTCAGGTAGTTCCAATCCTAATATAACAACGGTCACTAAAATCATTTTAATAAGGGTGAAGTAGAACTAGAGTATTATCAAGCTTCTTCTTGCTGGATTGGGTATTCCATTTTACTTAAACCTATTAAACTACAGACTAAGAAATTATAATAACTCAGTTTAGCTATTTGATTAATTCTTCAATTTTAGAACCTGATACTTGATTGATGTTTTCTAGTATCTCGACTATCTTCTTTTTCCTTAGTGTGAATTGGGTTATGAGGTATGGGAAAATTCCTATTAGAAAAATATACATTTCAGCGGCTATTATACCGACAAAAAATGGTGTAGAAACAACTAACCATTCTATAAATAGACTTCTATTTAGATTTGATTCATTTTTAAAGGGTAATATTAAGTCAACTACAAGAGAAATTATGATAAACTCTATATAGAAAATAGAACCAATAAAAGTATAGTAAAAAGCATGTATTATATCATCAGAAAAAATAAATGAAAGAAATAGACATCCTAGAATTGCAAGTAAATTAACCCAAACAGTAAGGAATATCTTTAGTTTTAGTTTCATGATATATCGCCCTTCTAGGGCTTTTGTTGTAGAGTTATTAATTGGCTACAGGTATTTCGCCACTCTGTGGCTGCTAAGCACTCAAGAGAGGAATTATAAAATATCAAATTTACCTACCTAACTGACCACTCAGCATTAGTATCATAGTCTCGAAGGTTTTGATTTCGTATTTTAGGTTGACTATTCGCTGTTCGGTTGCGAGTAAATTGATCTGGGATTGGCGGAGGTCAAGCGAGTTAATAGTACCGTATTTGAACATACTTTTTGAGCGTTCGAAGTTCTCATTCGCTGTTTTTAGGTTCTTTACTTCTAAATCCAATATCTCTTTGAGATCAGAGTAAGATTGGTAATTGGTCATTAGATTCATCTCAATCAATGCGCGAATACTTTGGATGAATAAATCTTGTTTCTCTTGTAAAATTTCGGTGTTTTGGTCAGCTATCCTAGTCTGAAACCCACTAAATAAGTTCCAACTAGCACTTAGAGTCGCGTTGTAACCTTGGTTAGAGCTTTCTAAGATAAACCCTTTGTCTGATTCTTGTACACTGTAGCTGTAACCAGTATTTAATCGAATATTCGGATAATATGCTGCTTCTATTATCTTCTCGTCATACTCAGAAATCTCTCTGTTTTTCATTGCTTGTTGGATAGTACTATTCCTTTCGAAAGCCATTTCTTTTAGTTTGTTATAATCTGACAATTCATCTATTTCAATATTCGAAGTCAAATTATAACTAGCGTCATTAATCTCACCCATTATGTACTTTAATCTGTTTATAGAGGTGTTTCTTTGCACTTTTTGGCGTTTTAGATTGGAATTGTCCGTATTATAATCTACCTCTGCTCTGAGGACTTCTGTGCCTGTTGTAGCCCCATATTGATTTGATGCTTTTAGAAAGTCTAATCGCTCCTGAGAGAATTTCAGAGTTTCTTCTAGTAAAGCAATACTTTTATCGAGCATATTAATCTGATAATATGTGTTGAATAACTCTTGTAATCTGGTCTCCATTTCTAATTGTAGCGCTATTTTATTTAGATTCTCCAGCTCTTCGAACCTATCATATCTAGCAAACATAGCAAAGCCATCAAACAAAGTCCAGCCTAAAGTTACTGAGGCACTTCGATTAGTTACCTGGTTGTCATTTCCTGGGAATGTACCTTGACTTGTTTTAGTTTCACTATCCTCCGCAGAGAAACGATAACTAGCAGCTGCATCGAGAGTGGGTAAAAAACCTGCATTGCCATAACTGATGTTATTGTCAGCTATTTGCAAATCTTTTTTTACCATTTGAATATTGAAATTGTTCTGCAAAGTCTTCTCTACTGCATCTTGCAACGAAAGATTAGTTTGCGAATACAATAATGCAGTCGGCAATAGTAATAATAATATGTAAACTTTAGTTTTAGTCATCGCTTGTCAAATATTTTTTAATCATTTCTTCTTCTATAATAGCAGGTTCCAAGGCCTCTGGTTCCGACCATTCGTTGTTTCTTAGCCAATAAGCAGCATTACGTGTTTTACTCAAATAAATAAGTAATACTGGTAACAACAATAATATGAAAACTGATGCTACTAATAAACCATAAGCTACTGAAATAGCCATAGGAATCAAAAACTGGGCTTGAATACTAGTCTCAGCTAAAAGTGGTAGAAGTCCTAGTACTGTCGTTACAGTAGTTAGCAAGATTGGTCTAAATCTAGTAATACCTGCATTGTATATAGCGTCCATAAACTTTTGACCTTCTCTTAAGTTGTCGTTGAACGCATTTACGAATACGATAGAATCATTAACTATAATACCGATAAGAGCTATTGTTCCGTAAAAGGACATAACATTGAATGACATACCTTGGATTACATGTCCCCAAACTGCACCCATCAACCCAAATGGTATCAACCCAATCACTATCAATGCTTGCAGAGGTGAACGGAAAGATAAGCTTATCAAAAAGAACATAAGTACAAATGCCAATGGTAAGATAATCAAACCAGCACTAAGTTTCTCTATCCTCTTAGCTTGTCCCGAAGCAGTTGTCTTTACAGTAGGATATTTTGCTAATATAGGGGCTAGTATATCCTCATTTATTTCTGCAATTATCTTTGGTACTTGCGCTTTAGGATCTTTAGTATCAGCTTCTACAGTTATCTCTCGCATACCGTCTAGGTGATTTATCTTGATAGAGCCACGATCTATTTTGTAGTTTACTAGTTCCGTCAAAGGATAAGAATTACCTTGTATATCTTTGATTCTCATATTATCAAAATTATCGAGCGATGAGCGATATTCCTCTGTAAACCTCACCCAGACTTTTATCTCGTCAGCACCACGCTGCAATCTCATCACCTCTTCACCAAAATAACCTTGTCTGACTTGGCGTGCTATATCCAAAGGCGTAAAACCTAGAATAAATGCCTTTTCCTTTAATTCTAGTTGTATTTCTCTTAGACCTTGAGGGTCATTATCAGTAACATCACGCAGTTCTGTAATAGATTGAAGTGCTTCTTTTAACTCTTTTTTGGCTTCTTGTAATTCTGATAAATCTCTACCCATAAGAGGTATAGAAATCGGCTTGCCAAAAAAACTAGAACTCCCAAATTCTGCCTTATCTACTTCAGTCAATGGACCTACTTTTTCACGAACCATATTGGCTATAGTAAGAGCAGGTATAGTCCTTACTTCTTCGCTTTGTAGGAAGACTTGTAAATTACCAACATTTGCATTGCCTGCTTCTGATTCTCCCCAACCAGACGGCATAGCTGCAACGTTTTTCACAACTCTAATTACTAAGCTTTCGTCAGTGTTTTCAGTTTCTTTTAGTTCATCACCTACTTCCCAAATTGCTTTTTCGACTCTATTTAGAACTTCCATTGTTTGGGCTTCTCTAGCACCAGATGGTAACTCTATTTTGATAGTGAAATTATCAGTATCAATACTCGGGAAAAATGTAGTTTTTACAACTCCACCCCCAAACGCACCTATAGTGATTAGTAAAAGGAAAAGTGAAATTGCAATTGGTACCGAGCGATGTTTCATAGAAAACGCCAGTACACCTTTGTACATCTTATTTCTAGGATAGTTTACTATACTATCCAATTTTTCTCTAATCTTACTTTTTACGAAATCTTGTTTCAAAGCTCTGGAATGAGCCAAATGCGTTGGCAATATTACGACTACTTCCAACAATGAAAACAGTAATACGAATATAACAACGAATGACATGTCAGATATTCTTGGGCCAGGAGTATCTATGAAGAAGAATGGTAAAAAGGCAACTACAGTAGTCAAAATAGCAAAAGTTACTGAAGGTAATACTTGCAGTGTACCTCTGATAGCCGCTCTGTATGACTTTTGTCCTTCTTCGTAGTTTTGGAATATCTGCTCCCCGACAACAATTCCATCATCGACGACTATCCCCACTACTACTATACAACCGAATAGAGATATAACATTAATTGTTATATCGAATAAATACGCCATCAAAAACATTCCTAAAAAAGAGAATGGCAACGACATAGCTACCCAAAAAGCAAGTCTCCAATTCAAGAAAAGAGCTAAAGAAAGTACTACTAACAATGCCCCGATTGTTCCATTTTCTAATAGCAATTGGATACGACCACGCAAACTTTCCGTTGCATCGTCGATTAAAGCAGCCTCTATATTCGGGTACTTACCATTAAAATTTTCTTGGTATTCCTTGGCGGCATCTGCTATATCAAGTGCGTTTTCACCATATATTTTGCTAACGGATATTATAACTGCTGGTTTACCATTCACGAAAGAACGTTGGGGATCTTCGGCAAACCTATCTTCGACTACGGCTATATCTTGCAATCTAATTATAGAGCCATCACGATTAGTACGTACAACTACTTCTTGTAAATCGCCAGCATAGTAATTCTTACCTTCGTAACGTATCAATAACTCTTCATTGTCAGTCTTTATTTTTCCAGCTGATAAATCTCTGTTTTTAGAGCTTACAGCATTCACGACTTCTGGAAAAGTCAGTTGATAGCGACGCATTGTTTCTTCGTCTAGAGCAATATTTATTTCCGATGCTGGAAAACCAGATATAGACACTTGCGATATAGAAGGAATATCTCTCAGATCATCTTCGACTTCCTGAGCAGTCTTTTTTAGAGTAGCTAAGTCCACGTCTCCATATATAGCAAAACTATATGTAAACTCTATTGCGGGTCTTTTGGAGACAACAGGTGGCTCCATTCCAGCAGGAAAAGAATTGACTCTGTCAACAGCATTTCTAACGTCTATTAATACTTCGTCAGTGTTATATTCCTCAAGTACTTCTACTGTGATCGAGCCTGCGTTCTCTTGCGAAGTAGATTGATAATTATCTACTCCCTGTACTCCTTTTAGATTGTCTTCAATTTTCTGGATTATCCCGTTCTCTATCTCTTCGGGTGATGCACCTGGGTATATTACGCTAATATTTATATTCTTGCTCTCACGTTCTGGAAAGAAGGATGATTTCATATTGAGTAATGCAAGCACACCAAATAACATGACTAATATCAGAATAGTATTAGACCAAGTAGGGTATTTTATAAAATATCTAATAAATGCTTTCATTAACTAACTTTCTTTTCTTTGTAATTTGGTCCCCAATTTGACGTTAGCCAATGACTCTACTATAACTGTTTTACCTACTTCTAAGCCACGTATATAAGCATAATTTTTACCTACATAAACAAGCTCTATATCTGCCTTTGCTAACTTCCCTTCTTCCATAGTATAAACTTCACGGTTGTCAATTAGAGCTTCTCTAGGAATTTTGTAAACATTGCTTACTTTGTTCCCTTCTACTCTCCCATTCACATACATCCCGTCTTTGAAATCTGGGCTACTTACTTGTACGAACACATTGATAGACTGAGTAGTTGGATCTATTCGATCTGATATTCTGACTACAGTACCTTGGTATTTCTTTTCATTATTTATAACATCAACGGTAGATCCAATTCTTATATAGTTCAAGTCTTCTGCACGAACTGAAAAGCTAACTTCGTAAAGACCTCGACCAGAGAACTCACCAATTTTAGCATTAGGTCTGACCAAAGCCCCGGGCTCTATCAAACTCATAGTAACAGTACCGTTGAAAGGAGCAACTATATCGAATTTGCTAAGACGTACTTCTTGGTTTTTGATATTATAATACTGGCTATATATTTTGCGAACCGTTAAGAAATATTTCTCTTTGTCACTGCTAGGTTTCGGGAATTCCTTGATATTCTTATCAATATCAAAACTGCTAAGATAATTATTCCACTTTTCGAAAGACTGAGGAAAATCAACTTTGAAATCTGCCATTAGTGATGCTATAGAGTTCATCAGCTCGCTTTTTTGAGTTTTCAAAGTAAACTCAGATTCTCTTTTATCTATAGATAGCATTATCTCACCTTTTGCAAAGCTAATACCCTCGCGGAATGGCTTACCTGCAGGGTCATATATACCTTGTACCTCGGAGTAGATATCGATTTTATCTTTAGCTCTTACATTACCTGTAGCATTGATAGAAACTTGATATTCATCATATTGAACTTTGTCCATTTTAGCATATCGTACTGTTTCTAGTTTTTTCGGAGGGGTAGGTTTAGGTTTGTTTGCTATCATATAGGCCGCTATTGAAGCACCCACAGCTATGATGACTACTGAGATTACTAATACAATGTGATTCTTTTTCATATTTGCTAACGTAATTAAAAAACTATTCGAGTAAGACTAATAGCTACAAAAATAATTTTAATTCTGTTAATATAACAGGGTAAGATGGATATTCTTCTAATTATTAACTTTAAACATAGCGAAAGAGGGGTGGATTACGCCAAAGGCGGAGAAGAATCTAGGCAATGAAATGTATTTCCCTCCTTGAGAGAGGAATAAAAAGGGGGTTTTATACCTTTCTTTTTGACACCACCCTAACCTGCTCAGCTGAAAGCAGAAAATCCCGCCTAAATGCCTTTGGCTGGACAAACAAGGAGGGACTTAGGGAGAATACCCCCTATTCCAATTATTTTTATTAACTTGAGATATTCCTTACTCTATAATAATAGACAAATCATGAAACATATTTTACTACTTTTACTTGGACTCTTTGTATCTAGTGTATTAATAAACGCTGAAGCTATAACCCCACAAGCAAAAATAGACTCACTACTTGCAGAACTTCCCAATGCAAAAGGTGATACGAATGAGATAAAACTATTAATTAACTTAGGCTCTACTATTTCTTTATTAAACCCCATTGAAGGAATCAGTTATTCAATGAAAGGTCTAGCTCTTGCTAAGAAATTAAACCTAAAAGGATTTGAAGCTGATTGTTATAATAACCTAGGTAAAAATTATAAATGGAATTCGGATTATGCAAAAGCTATAGAGTATTACAAAAAGGCTTTAACTATAAATGAGATCTTAATGCATAAATCTGGAATCGCTAATTCATTAGCTAGTATTGGTGGAGTATATCTAGAACAATCAAATTATCCTAAATCATTAGAATATTATCAATATGCATTAGAATTAAATGAGGAGTTGGGTAATAAAAGTGAAATTGCTCATATTTATGGGAATATTGGAATCATTTATAGATTACAATCTAATTCTAAAAAAGCAATATACTTCTATAAAAAATCGCTAGAGTTGCATACTGAATTACGCGAAGAATATGGTATTATTAAAAATTTGAGAAACATAGGTGGCTTATATTTACAGAAAAAAGATTATTCTAAAGCACTAGAATTCTTTGATAGATCATTAAAGCTCAGCGAAAAACTAGGAGATAAGAATGGAGTAGCTATGAGTCTAGGTAGTATAGGGATTATCTATACAGATCTATCAGATTATACAAAAGCTTTAGATAGTTATAATGAGGCACTCAAACTCAATAAAGAAATTGGTAAAAAAAGAGGTATCGCTTATGATTATTTGAGTCTTGGGATTTTATATTACAAATTATCTCAAGAAGTAGATCCAACAGATGAGCATAAAGAGTCGAAATACAACAGTTTAGATAACGAAATAAATCTAAATAAATCCATTGGGTATTTGCACGAAGCAGAAGAACTTTATAAAAAGATGAATAATCTAAATGAGTTAAGTAGGACTTACGATGCTCTTCATAATGCTTATTATCAAAAAGGAGATTTCAAATCATCAGTTGATGCACATAGAAATTTTAAGAATCTACAAGACTCAATTTTCTCTTTCGAAAATACGAATAAGATATTAGCTCTGGAGAAAGCAAGAGAAGATGATTTAAAACAAAAGGAAATAGAAACACAGAAGATAAAAATAGCTGAACAAGAAAAACGTGAACAGATGATTATGTATTTCTCTATTGGAATAGTTCTTTTCATGACTTTAGTAATGATAGTTATTTTTAGGTTACTAAAGCGTTCAGACAAACTACTCTACAACGTACTTCCAGTATCTATAGCCAAGCGATTGAAGAAGAAAGAACACCCCATTTCAGATTACTTTACCCAAGCATCAATCGTATTTATAGATATTGTTAACTTTACAGAAATAGCAAGTAATTCAGACCCTCAGACTCTAGTTTCTGACTTGAATATGATTTTTACAAAATATGATTCCATTTCTAAAAAGTACGGACTTGAAAAAATAAAGACCATTGGCGATAGCTACATGGCAGCAGCAGGAATACCCGAAGTTCAGAAAGATAACACATACAGAGCCGCTCAAATGGCACTTGAAGTAAAGGAACTTATGGAAGATTATCACACTGCTAATGGGACAAAAATTGATGTTAGAATCGGCTTAGATTGTGGTCCTGTTGTAGCAGGAGTTATAGGTGAAAATAAGTTCATCTACGATATGTGGTCTGATGCCGTTAATACAGCTTCACGAATGGAATCGTCTAGTATAGCAGGTCAAGTGCAAGTCTCTGAGCGCTTCAAAATAGCAGTAACTAAATTTGAAGAATTCGAATATATTGAACGTGGTGAAATTGATATAAAAGGTAAGGGCAAGATGAAGACTTACTTTATTGGTAGTAAGACGCTAGAGACAGTCTGATATAGTAAGCACGTTGAGCTTAAACTTCCAATTGGCTCAGCAGCTATCGAAACGTACTTACAACTCAATTTCACTTCGACAGGCTCAGTGAACTTGAGTTGTGATTCTGATAACACTAAAATAACGCGGCTCAAATAACAAAGTCATACTGAACGTAGCTTAGCGAAGTGAAGAATCTATTTTAATCGACAAGAGATTCATCTACCACCTTTGATGTCATCAAAATGAACAGGTTAATTGACATAATAATTAAAGCAAAGTATAAGTTACCTTTAATTCAACTAGGTCTATTAATCCTTTATTTTCAATCGAATTATTCTTCCTGGACTTTGAGTAGCCGCGTATAAATAGCCGTCTGGTGACATTTGAACGTCGCGGAATCGAGCATACCCTTGAAGACTCCTAACAGTTTCCGTTACTTTATAGTCCTTTACTTTTATTCTTTGTAAATGTGTACCTGCTAAAGCACCTATTATAATATCTAATTCATTATTGCTTTCATCATAGTTTACTAAATCCATTCCACAAGGAGCTATAGACGGCACCCAATAAGTAATTGGATCTTTATATCCTGGTATAGATGTTTTTTCTGTAATTTGTGAACCATCATAGTTAATACCGTAAGTTGCCAAAGGCCAAGCATAATTCTCTCCAGCTTGTATTAGGTTCAATTCGTCCCCTCCTCGTGGTCCATGTTCAATAGCCCAAATCTCATCTTTTGCACTCAAGTAAAACATACCTTGTATATTTCTATTCCCCATTGTATAAATTTCTGGTTTTGCGTTAGGTGCTCCAAGATATGGATTGTCATCAGGTATAGACCCATCTTCATTGATTCTGAGCACTCCTCCATAATGATTTGTGCTATCTTGGGCATTATTCTGATTGCCTCTATCGCCAATGGCAAAGTAAAGTTTGTTATTTTGATCGAATATTATGCGTGAACCAAAGTGATTGCCACCTTCGACCAATGGGTCACCTCTGAAAAGCTCTTCAAAGTTCTCTAAGGTATTACCGTTCAATACTCCACGACCAACCGCAGTTGTATATTTGAAACTTTCACCAACAGCGTAAACAAGATAAACTAACTTATTTTCTTTGAAGTTGGGATGTAAAGTAACATCTAGCATTCCACCTTGTCCAGCTGAACTGAAATTTGGGGTTCCAGTAATTAGATAAGTTTGGTTTTCAGACATATTATGTCTGAACAAACCACCACTTTTCTCAGTAAAAATAAGATTATCATTGTCTATGAAGTCTATACTCCATGGGTTAGAAAGATTATCTACTATTATCTTATCTACAACTAATTCACCAAATGGATATCTATTGTCAGATACTAATTCTTCGAATTCGATAGAAGAGATTTCATTGAGAACGAATTCATTATCCTCATTATCTCCTCTGAAAATCATCTTATCTGAGTCAAATGTGATTTGGGAATTATTATCTAAATCTATGTACACTGACTCATTATCTTTAGTGCTTACTTTAGCAATTGTTTTATTATTAATTTCGAAAGATATATTCGATATTTCCTCTACAGTATATTCACTAACAGATTGGTCAACACCTATAACTTGAACTTTGTGCTGTCCAAAAAGTAAAGTAGATGTAAATAGAACTAAAATTAAAATTATTGATTTCATGATTTACCTAATTTTTGATTAGTTTAAAGTTATGGTAATTGCCGTTTAAAATCAACGTTAGAAAGTAACTCCCAGATGGATAATTACGAAAGTCAATTTCATTACTATCGAATTGTGAGTGCAATATATTACCTGAGACATCACTTATTACAATTTCAAATTTGTCTAAACTACCAGTATCTATATGAAGTGAAGTTTGAATTGGGTTAGGATATATTTTTATATTTTCGGATGATATCTCAACTGATGTAAGGGGAGAAACTACTACGCTAATTATATCATTTAGGTTGCCATCTTCCGTCTCGGCTGTTATTACAGTATTACCTTCAGAAACGGCCGTTATTATTCCTTTATTATCAACTGTTGCTACATTGTTTTTGCTCGAAGACCAAAATACTGTTTTATTAGTTGCATTTTCTGGACTAATGTTATATTCAACTTGATAAGTCTCACCTGGTTTCATATCAACATTATCTTCGGAAATAGATATCGACTCTACATTGACTATATCTTTAACTATTAAAATTTTACTAATCTCTTTTATAAAGAAATTACTATTAGAACCATCATATTGGGTAATAGTGATTTTACTTTCAGCTGACCATGATGTGGTACTACTAAAAAGTAAAATCAGAAATAGTAATCTTATGCTCATATATTTTCCTTTTTTTCATTTCTAATATAATTCTATATATAATAACATAAAAGTCTCTCATTAATTACAAATATTGTAAAAAAAAATTAATCCCATAAGTTAGAATATGTACTAGTAAAAATGTAGTCTCTTTTTATAGAAAGTAAAAAAAGAATTGAGACTTAATTGATTATTCACAAAGCCAAACGATCTAGGTGATTTTTATCTAATCTTTTTTTCTGATTAGTACTCGTACTTTTGTACTTGTGTTGAATACTTTATAAATGGCATTTTTAAGATTTGAAAAAGAGTAAGTTTGCCAATCCAAAAGTTCAAATCCGGAAATTTCACATAAATAATTGAAAGATTCATAACAAAACTCGTTGCAATGCCCCGGTTGATAGCCCTTCGCATATTTCTTTTTAAAACCCATATTAGATAGTAAGCGCCTGTACTTCAAAGAGAGTGCTTCTATATTAGGAAATTCGAGCATGGCATATCCACGAGGGACTAATAGTCTCTTAATTTCTTTCATGACTCCGATTGAATCGGGTATGTGTTCCAATACGTGTCTAAAAGTAACTAAATCATATTGCACGGAATTATCATAACCATCCATAAAATTCCCGACCTTCACGCTTATACCTAGTTCTTTTTCTATTTTAATAGCAATCTCCTCTATCAACTCAGAACCCTCTACTTCCCATCCGCTTTCTTGAGCATATAGTAATAGAGCACCATTTCCGCAACCTATATCAAGTAATCTACCTTTGTCTTTTAGGTTTTCATTAATATATTTTACAGAAAGTATAGCGCCTATATTTTTTTTCTTATCGTTGGGATCTTGTAAGCCAATGGCATACTTTTCTTGGTGGTCAGCCATAAATAGGTTTGATAAATCAATATTCACCAATTTGCAGTTTTGACACTGGTAGAATTTGTATTCATGCTCATGGCCTTGAGTATAATATAGCTTTAAGTTGTTGCTACTACATATTCGGCATTGCATATAAGTATATTTCCGATGATTATTTAAAAAGGTCCATAAGTAGATTAACAATTCTACATTTACTTTTCCTAATCACCAAAATTAATGTCGTTTAATTGGTGGAAAAAGCGATTTAATAATATCACAATATAGTAATTAATTTAAAGAATACTTTTTTAATCAATCAAGAAATTAATCCTTTTACAGAGTGAAGAATTACACCAAATTCGCTTTTTCACGTTTGATATTGGCACCTAAAGCTGACAGCTTTTGTTCAATATTTTCGTAACCTCGATCTAAGTGATATACTCTTAGTACTTCTGTTCTACCTTCTGCTATAAGACCAGCTAATATAAGTGATGCACTAGCTCTAAGGTCAGATGACATTACTTGTGCACCAGATAATTTCTTGCCCCCTTTTATAATAGCAGTATTATCTGATACAGAAATATCAGCACCTAATCTTTGAAGTTCGGGTATGTGTTTGAATCTGTCTGTGTATATATTATCTACCACTTTTGAAGTTCCTTGTGCCGCTAACATATATGCCGTCCACTGCGCTTGCACATCTGTAGGAATTCCAGGGTAAACTGAAGTAGTAATATCAACTGGTTGTATATCTTCGTTCATAGTTACTCGGATAGTATTAGCGTTAACATCTATTTCAGCACCTGTCTCTTCCATTCTACCAATTACAGCAGCTAGATGGTATGGATTGACATTTGTTAGCTCAACGTCACCCTTCGTCATAGCGGCAGCTACCATAAATGTAGCGGCTTCTATTCTATCTGGAACTATTTCTTCGTCTACTGCTTTTAGCTCATCTACACCTTCAATTTCTAGCTGAGTAGTGCCAATTCCATCGATTTTCGCTCCCATTTTTACAAGGAATCGTGCTAAAGCAGTAATCTCAGGCTCTATTGCTGCATTAGTAAGTAAAGTAGTACCTTTAGCTTTCACAGCAGCCATTAGTACATTACCTGTAGCACCTACGCTAGATATATCGAAGTTAAATCTTCCACCCGTTAGGTTGGTCGCATCAGCTACTATATATCCATTTTCGATTTCAATTTCTGCTCCAAGCTTTTGCAATCCTTTTATATGCAAATCAACGGGTCTAGGTCCCCAAGCGCATCCACCCGGAAGCGATACTTTTGCTTTTCCAAAGCGAGCCAATAGTGGCCCCAATACATAGAATGAAGCACGCATAGTTTTAACGAATTCATAAGGAGCTTCCCAGCTATTTACATCGCGCGTATCTAGGAATAAATTATCACCATTAAGCTCGGAGTGAGCTCCCATAGCGTTTAGTAATCGGGACATACTCCAAACATCTGTAAGATTAGGTGTATTGCTAAGATTATATACTCCCGGAGCAAGCAAACACGCCGGCATAATAGCCAAACAGCCGTTCTTGGCTCCTGATATCTTTACTCTTCCTTTTAATCTCGTTCCACCTTCGATTACTAATTTATCCATTTTTTGCTGCTCTTTTTTATATTTTCCAATTATCAAAAATACTTAATTTTCTCTGTTTATTACAAATTCTGCCAAATCTATCAGAGTTTGTCTATCTGAATTAGTAGGTAACTCATCAAGAATATCTAGCGCTTTTTGTTTATAAATGTTAGATACATTTATTGTATATTCTATACCTTTGTGCTGTTTTGTGAAATCAATAATATATTTAACATCCTTGTTTGAGAGGTCGCCTTTACTTATCATTTTCTTGATTTTCTTAGCATCACTTTTTTCACTATTCTCAAATGCATGAATAAGAGGTAACGTCACTTTTTTTTCTCTTATATCATTGCCTACAGGTTTGCCTATTAGTTTGCTCTCCGAAAGATAATCAAACAAATCATCTTTCAGTTGGAATGCCATACCTATATTCTCACCAAAGTCTTTCATTTTACCTATTACCTCTTTTTCATCTGTTACACTTGCTGCACCTATCTGTGTACATGTCGAAATTAGTGCTGCTGTTTTATCAGATATTATTCTGTAATAAGTCTCTTCGGTTATTTCACGTTTTTTTATAACTTCAATAGCTTGTAACTCTCCTTCGCTCATCCTTCTCACTGCATTGCTGGTAATATCTAAAAATCCATACTCTTGATTTTCAGTTGCAATTAGCAATCCTTTAGAAAGTAAGAAATCACCAACTAAAACAGCAATTTTGTTGTTCCATTTAGCATTTATCGATAATAACCCACGTCTAGTTTCTGCTCTATCTACTACATCATCGTGTACGAGAGTGGCTGTGTGGAGTAACTCCACCATAGCAGCGCCTTGGTAGGTTCTTTGGTTGATATCTCCTAGTATATGTGCAGTCAAGAATACTAATATAGGTCTTATTCTCTTACCTTTTTTCTTGGTCAGATAACGTAATACTATATCAAGAAGAGCGACATCAGTTTTCATCAAGCTTTTGAAGTACTTATCGAATTCTTCTAGTTCGTCCTTTATTGGCGTGCTAATGATTTGTAAACTCATCTATTCTATAGTCTCTTCTTTCTGATAGTACTTTTTGATTGAGATAGCAGTAATTATAATGCTAATCTCATATAAAACATAAATGGGTACCGCAACTACAAGTTGATTGAACGGATCAGGGCTTGGAGTCAAAATTGCAGCTATGATTAGTATAATGACGATTGCGTGTCTTCTATATTTGCGAAGAAATCTAGGTGTCAACATTCCGAATCTAGCTAGAACAAATGCAACCATTGGCATTTCGAAAAAAATACCCGCCGCTAATATCATAAGTAAAATGAATCCCCAATACTCATTTATATCTATTAAATTTTTGACATTGATACTACCAAAGTCTGCCGAAAATTGCAACATGGAAGGTATCATAACAAAGTATGCGAAACAAATACCGCACACAAAACAGAGGGTTGTAAAAAATGTGATTCTTTTTGCCCAACCTCGCTCAGCTTGGTAAAGTGCTGGCTCTACAAACTTCCATAATTGATACAATATAAAAGGTATGGCTATAATAACACCAGCTATCAATACTACTTTAAAATAGAGCATCGGCATACCGAATACTCTTAGATTCTGTAAGTCCAATCCAGAATCTATAGCAGGTTTCAATAGTATTCCATTCATTATCGGATCTATGAAATAACCAGCAATAGCAGATCCGACGATTATACTAAGAACTATATAGACAAGCCGTTTTCTCAGCTCACCCAAGTGATCCATAAATCCCATATCAGCATTTCTGGAATGGTCATCAGGAATTTCTTTTTCTGCTAATTTCTTCTTTTTAAACATTTTCTATTTTGTGCCATTTAGGAATGCCATACATTCCTCTACATCATATTTGCTACCCAAAAATAATGGACTGCGTTCGTGAATATTTTCTGGTTGCAAATCTAATATTCTATCTTTTCCATTAGTTGCTAATCCTCCAGCTTGCTCTATCAACATAGCAAGCGGATTACATTCGTAAACTAAACGTAATTTTCCTTTAGGGTTATTTATATCAGCCGGATAAGCAAATATACCTCCATAAAGCAATGTACGATGTATATCAGCTACTCCTGAGCCTATGTAACGTGCCGAATATGGTCTAAACCCATCTTCTGATTTTTCTTTAAGATAATTTATATATTTCTTAAATTCTGGTGTCCACTTGTAAGTATTACCCTCATTTGTAGAATAATACTTACCTCTTTCTGGTATAGTTATACCCTCGTATGAGAGTATAAATTCTCCAACTGTAGGATCATAAGTGAATGCGTTAACTCCGTTGCCTGTAGTATAAACAAATACTGTACTACTACCATATAGAGCATAGCCAGAAGCTATTTGCTTATAACCTGCTTGTAATACATCTTCAGCATTGCAATCTGCCTCACCAGTAGAGACTCTTTTGTATAGGCCGAAGATAGTACCGATAGTTACATTCACATCAATATTAGATGAACCATCTAATGGGTCAAAAACCAGAACATATTTCCCTTTAGGGTACTTACTAGGTATTTGGATTAATTCCTCATTTTCCTCTGAAGCCATTACTGCTAGCTTGCCGGTGTGATTCATAGATTTTATGATTATCTCATTAGCAATCATATCAAGCTTTTTAACTTGTTCACCATGTACATTTACTTCATCTGTTAGGCCGATTATGTCATTGATTCCAGCCCTACGAACTTCTCTTGCTATTAGTCGTACTGCAAATGTCAAATCGTGCATAAACGAGGTAAATTCACCTGAAGCACCGGGGTGAAAATTTTCTTGCTTAGTTATAAAGTTATCTAAAGTTATAAATCTAGAGACTTTTATCATAATTATTCTTGAAAAAATATATAAATAAACTCGAAATTTAACCTTAATTAGACTCTAAAACAACATGAATTTAGAGATTATCGATTTGGTGGGACATACAATTAACCTCAATTAATAGAAATACTATTATTAGTATAATAGTTATGTCATATCAACAGTTCTCAACCAATTGCATTTTTAAGCCAATCAGACACTGGTTTTGCTGCTAGGTATTTGATCATTATTATATCAACTATACGTGGGTCATTATAGTCAACTTCTTCTCTACTTATGAAGTAGAATGCCTTATTATATATCAGTGGTTCTTCCTCTGCAGCTGGTTGTAACTCTTTGGGCAAACGTTTATGTTTTTCAGACTCAGCAAAACCACCATAATGAGCCACAAATTCGGGGTTAGCTAATGCTTCGTGGAATCCGTCCATATCCTCAGCTATACAATTTCGAATATTCAGCAATTGGTCTTTGTCTGGCATATAAGTACCACCGTAAACATTTATTCCAGATTTATCAATCTCGAAATACAGCCCTGGGTTTGTCTTATCTTTTTTACCGATTGGTGAGATTATAGCACTCATTTGTGTTTTATACGGGGTCTTATCGTTGCTAAAACGAATATCACGATTGATTCTGAATATAGCATCTTTTGCTTCGAGCGAAGCAATAGAATCATCTACAAAAGCAACTTCTGTTATAATCTGTTCTACTAATTTTTTGAAGGCAGTTTTTACATGCTTGTCGTATCTCTTGCGGTTAGCATCGAACCACTCTTTATTGTTATTCTGCTCTAGTTCAGCGAAAAAGTCGAAGTATTCTTTTGTAATCATGGCTCTCTTTTTTATTTTAACTTACTGAAATTCTTTAGAATGAGGAACATCAAACCTTAATAAAATCATTAATCATTTCATAAGTAGATAAATGAGCTCTACCTGTTACTTTCTCGAAATCTGAAGTCACGTCATTAGCACCATCGCTTATTCCTTTGTATATTCCCGCTATTATATTGCCTATGAAATCACCTAGTTCTTCTACTCTTTCCTTTTTATAATCTTCGTATGATACAGGGGTATATTTTAGGTCTGTGTTATAGGTCTTGTTAATTAGGTCTGCAAGTTCTTGCTGAGTAATTGGGTCTCCAACCAGATTGTAAACTTGCCCATTTAGTTCATCGTTTAAAAGCACTTTAGCATAAGCAAAGCCTAGCTCTTTCCTGCTAGTATAAGTACATCTGCCATCACCAGCGCAGTTTCTAATCTCACCATCTTTTTTGTAATTATCTATATATTCCAAATCAGGCTCTATGTATATACCATTTCGTCCGATTGCCCAATCTACCCCGAAGCTCTTTACGTCTTTTTCAGTTTGCCTATTGCTTTGTACAACGGGACTAAACGCATTATTTACTTCATCACCAATTATGCTAGTATATACTATTTTAGAAACTCCATTCTGTTTGGCAGCCTCTATTACATTTCTATGTTGTTGGATTCTTTTCTGAGGGTCATCCATGCCAGAAATCAGAAGTACTTTGTCTATTCCTTTTAGTGCTTCGTTGAATTCTTCTCTGCTATTGTAATCACCCTTTCTAATTTCTACTCCCAGGTGGGTAGCTTTTTCGGGAGTTCTAACTATTCCGACTACGTTTTCTGCTCCTATCTCTTTTATAAGGGCATCAACTATAGATGAACCTAATTTACCATTCGCCGCTGTTACTGCTATTTTCATGTTATTCTCAGTGTTTTAATTAGTAATAATGTTATAATCCCAAATAGGTAAAGTTCTTATTCCCTCGGCTCTTTCTATTGACTCCTCTTTAAAAAAACACTTTCTTAATTCAGTTTCGAATATTTGGCTATAAATTAAATAGAAGATGTCATTGCGAGAAATATCAGCTTGCTGATATGACGTGGCAATCTCAATGGAATTAAAAAAAGACAGCCGCGTCCTTTCAGTCCTCGCTGTGACATTTAGATCAATTCGTAATTTTTATAATTTGGTGAATTTAAATACTATTTATATTTATTAATCAATCCGTAATCGAAAGGTGTCCAAAGACATGACTTCAACCCACATTGCTTAAACGCCGTATTAACCCAAGTATTGCAAGTATTAAAGCAAGTGTAGCTCCCATTAGCTTTGTAGAAGTCATCATTCGAAGAATAGCCCTTGTCTTTGAGTATGATTTTCATTCCATATTTATCAAGCCGGAACGTATTCTGAATATAATTATTCAACTTCTTCAACTCAAGTGTATTTACTCTTACTTTGACCCAATTCGCTTGTTTCGTCTTGTAGCGTGTTACATGCATAAGTGTAGTGCTATTCATTAGCATAGCCTCGAAAGCGGTGCTGAGAGTCAAATCTCCCCAAGTAGGTGTATTTAGATAAAAGTTCTCGTCACCCCAGCCAAATGAAAAATACTCATCATCTGAGTTAAGCTTTAACCCAGATAACAGAGTAGTATCTATTTCATTTTTGGGAATTACAATATCCAGATGGACACCGTTTGTAGTGAGGAATATCAACTTATTGGGTTGTTCTTTATCTGTAGTTGGGTCTATTGTTATTGAGGTTAGCAACAAAGATACTACGATATAGAATACCGGGACAAGTATTAAGGATAAAATACCTAGTAGTATTTTCTTGGGTGTTGTCATTTAGTTCTTTTATTCCTAATCATTAAGAGTTTATTCTCCTGGACTCTTCCTACACCTATGGCTAAGCAAACACATCGCTCCTCTCCTCTCAATGACATTTAATCACATCACCCTAAAAACTGGATATCTATTATGAGTTTTTTCGTAGTACTTTGAGTTCGTGTATATGTAGTATAACATAGCCCATGAGCTAGCTGCGAACTCTTTATCGTTCTTTTTCTTTTGCTCAAAATCAGCTTTTAGCTTAGGGTTTTCGGCTAGTATTTTCTCTGCTTTTGGTTCGAAAACATAGTCACTGAACCATTCTTTTTGTTGCAAAATACTATCGAAGAATCCCCAAGAGAAAAACGAGTCTTCTGCTTCCGGTTCAAGCGATTCTATTATATATCGAATACCGTCTTGGTCTGTCGGTATTAGTATATCGCCAGCTCGGAGTGTTACTTCTTGAGTGTCTTTTACGACTTCTGTGTTATAGTGAAAATAGTGCCCTTCGTAAGGCCTCTCTGAAGTCTCGTATTTGCTAATATAGTATAGTTCCACTTGCATAGATGTATCGTTAGCAAGAGTTCTGTATTCGATTCGATTTAGATCTATTCTTTCTTTTACAGCAGCCCAAGCTTCTGGTAGCACGTAGTATTGAGGTACTGGTATCATTTTTTCAGGTTTGTATTCCGCATAGTATGGAATAGTATTAGTATCTCGTGTTGATTTATCATAATAGTGAATAGGCAATCCAGTTACTTCACTGATTCTATATTTTTTACGGTAACTCTCGAACTTTACATCTAGGTTAGTTGTTGTATCTAACTTATAATTTATCCCATATTCCTTTATTTTACGAATATTCTTGTTGGCATTATTGTATATACTTAGCACAGCACTCGAGTTCTGTTGGGCATATACTACTACATTTTTCAAGAATGAATAAGTAGCTTCTACACGAATTGGATATGGCTTAAGCATGTGAGCTTCAGATACGTAGCCCATAGTATTGAATAAAGTCGTATATCCAGTCGAATAGCGAGGACTATCCATATACTCCATCAGTCCATCGGTAATAGTATCTCCAAAAGTATGGTAATATGGCGAAATGGAATGCCCATCTCGTATCATATCTCTGTATAATGAGTTTGTCATCCCTGAGCTAAAGAAAGTCCGCATACTTTCTTCCACCCTAGAGCGGACTGTATTGATCAATGTCATTTCAGCAGGATAATCAGCACCATTAGTCGAGTGTGCATCAACGAATATCTGTGGCTTCCAATCGTGGTAAATTTTGTAGAAAGTTTTAGTATTTTCAGCGTCAGCTTTTATAAAATCTCGATTGAGATCTAAGTTTTTAGCATTTCCACGAAACCCATATTCCTCAGGTCCATCTTGGTTAGCTCTGCTGCAACACCCACGATTCAGCATACCACCTATATTATAAGCTGGGATAATACAAGTAACAACTCTTGTATTTGGTATCACACCCACCGCGAGCAAATCCTCTGCTAACTTCGCTGACGCATCAACGCCACAAGGTTCACCAGGGTGAATAGCATTATTAATCAACACTGTCGTTAACCCTGCCGCTTGTATACTATCAGCTTCAAATATACCACTATGAGAGACTACGAATAAGTATATCGGCTCTCCACTATCTGACTTACCGTATTCTAACAATCGAGCAGACTCATAAGTATCAGCTAGCCGTTGGTAGTGGGCTATTAGTTCAGCATAAGTAGGTGTCTGATTTTTTTTGTAAAGTTCCGTCAGTTCAGAAGCAAAAGATAAAGAGATTGATAGTGAGAATGCTATAGCTATAGTTATTAATTTCATATCAGGTATATTATTTTTCCAAAAAAATAATATACGGATATAAAAGTAAAATTGTTTAATGTATGGGTGACAAGTTGAATTCTTTCATAACCTAACCTTCCCTAACTATTTTGTAAGTTAGTGGTTTACTTTCGCAGTTAATAGTTAGAAAATAAATACCAGCTGAATAATTACTAAAGTCAATTATTAATTTATTGGAACTATTTTCAACAGTATTTTTCTCCATCAATTGACCAGTAGTATTACTAACCTGATAGTTAATAAGCGGTGATAGACAATCAAGCGTAATATTAACTAATCCGCTAGTAGGGTTGGGGGAGATTATTATGTCATTTTCATTATCTTCACTTGATGTTATTTTATTCCAATCAGGCTTTATAAGAGCAATATTATGATTAATTCCAAAATAAATCAAGTTATTAGTATTTGTAGAAATCTGAGGTAATCCGATGTATAATATAGTATCTAGTACATTCCCCAGTTGGTAATCCATGATTACAGGTGCGGTGGTACCAATTTGTAAAGCCATTTTGTCATTATTCCTTGAAAATACTATATTACGAGCATTACTTTCTAAGTTAATTATCTTAGGTTCCATTTTTTCAAAATTATACAGTATTAGACTTTTGCCATATCCTGTTGTAAACAAAGGTTTAAAGTGGCTAAAGCTAAATATATTATTTTCATTATAGCTATTCAGCACCACATCATAAACCTCAAAAGTATTCGCATCATAAATATAAACAGAGTCAGAGCCACTTCTAAATTCTAGTTGAGAAACTATATATTTACCATCTGGAGAGAACTCTGCTGAATGCCATTTTTTAAATGGTTCATCTGGATTAAAGTGGTCATAAGTTATTCTTCTTTGTTCAAATAATACTTCTTCGCTTGCTATGTCTATGACTACAAAGTTAGTCATTGTACCACCCCAAGCTGCAATACCAGTGATTTTTGTTCCATCGGGAGAAATAGATGAGGATATCCATTGAGTAGCATTATAAATAACATTTTTTCCATATTCCTCTCTCTCATACGCTATTGTCGTAATTCGCTTAATTTCTCTTCTTTCTTGCAAATCATAAATAATTACATATTTCGTCTGACCACTAACTGCCATATACTTTCCATCAGCTGTTATTGAAATATGGTCTAATCGAGTAGTATTTGGAAATACTATTTCATCTACTATTCTCCCATCTTCTATACTTCTGACTTGTATTATAGAATCGTTTGTATTATATAAAACTTTACCTAAAGGAGATACTTCTACTTTGTTTAAACCACCAATGGTTTCCGTCTCCCATATTACTTCCTCTTCAGCAATGCTGTGTTGTGGTAGTGTTACTACAAGTACTGTTATAAGTAAAATTAGTTTTTTCATTAGATTTTTTTGTTTTTTGACTTTCTAATATACTATATAGACACCTGAACATCAAAAACGTCTCTAAGAAAGTGAAAGTTTTTTTGGAGAGGCAACTAAATATGGGTTGAAGCCAACGTCAATACATCCTAAAATCCTGAAATCCTGCAAAACATTTTGCTATTTATTAAATTCCCTTAAGCTTTGCATAAAACATATATTATATTTGTACTTATGTCTAATTCAAAAACCTAGAAATAAAATTATGAAAACTATTAGATTACTATTTGTTTTAACTTTGATCATATTAGCGATCTCTTGCACGGAAAAGAAAATAGAAGAAGCACCTGAAACAGCTGATACAACTAGCGTAGTGGACAACGTAAAAGCAGCTTTCGCGGAAAAGTATCCCAATGCTACTGATGTCGAATGGGCACAAGAAGAATTCGGTTGGGAAGTAGAATTCAAGCTAGATGGAGTAGAATATGAGGCTGAGTATGATGAAAATGGAGATTGGATAAAAACGGAACATGAAATTTCGGAGTCTGAATTACCTGATATGATACAAAATACTCTTGACGGTGAATACACAGCTTATGCTATAATGGGAGTTGAGAAATACGACTCAAGAGAAGGATCTTACTACGAAGTAAAACTACGGAAAGGTGGTGATATAGAAGAAGCGAAATTCTACCCTAATGGTAAAATAATTATGCCAGAAGAAAATGCGAAAACTGGTGGAAAACATTCAGAAATGGACAATGACTGATTATTAAATTAGAAGTCACACTTATCCGTTTACAACAAAAAATTGATTAAATAACTAAAACCAAAGATTATAAATGCTAAACGAAAAATATCTAAAAAAAGGATTCAACACTCGCTCATTACACGTGGGTAATTACCCAGACCCAACTACTGGGGCTGTAGCGCCACCGATATTCCAAACTTCTACTTATGCACAATCTTCCCCTGGTGTACACCGCGGATACGAATATACTCGTACACACAACCCTACAAGGTCTCGACTAGAAGAATGCTTAGCAGCTCTGGAAAATGCAAAACACTGTGTAGTTACAGCAAGTGGTATGTCTGCTGAGATGTTGGTATTGATGGCTATGCCAAAGGGATCAACTATACTTTGTGGTGACGACGTTTACGGTGGTACTTACCGACTATTCACTACAGTTTATAACAATGATTTCAACTTCATATTCACTGATACTAGTAAGACCGAAGAGACTTTGAAAAAAATAGAAGAACTTAAACCTTCACTTATTTGGATAGAATCTCCAACTAACCCATTATTAAAATTAAGCGATATCAAAACTATTGCAACGAAAGCTAAAGAAGTTGGCGCATATACTGCTGTTGACAATACTTTTATGAGTCCATATTTCCAAAACCCTTTAGACTTGGGGGCAGATATATCTTATCATTCTATGTCAAAGTATATAAATGGACATAGTGATGTAGTAGCTGGTGCTATTATGTTGAACGATGATGAACTAGCTCAAAAAATTCATAAACTACAAAACTCAATAGGTCCTTCTCAATCACCGTTTGATAGCTGGTTAGTACTAAGAGGAGTGAAAACATTGGGTATCAGAATGAAGCAACATGAGAAAAATGCATTCGAAATAGCAAGATTCTTGGAGCAACACCCGAAAGTAGAAAAAGTAGTTTATCCAGGTTTAGAATCGCACCCACATCACCAGATTGCTAAAGAGCAAATGTCTGGTTATGGAGGGATGATTACATTCTTCATCAAAGGTGGACTAGATGGAGCTCGAACTTTCTTAGAAAATGTTGACTTATTCGTATTAGCAGAGAGTTTAGGTGGTGTAGAGAGCTTAATAGAAAGCCCCGCTATTATGACTCACGCATCTATACCAAAAGCAGAAAGAGAGAAAATCGGATTGTCTGATAATCTGATTAGAGTTTCTGTGGGAATAGAAGAAGTAGAAGACCTAATTGAAGATATGAAACACGCTTTTGATAAAGTGTAAATATCTTCTACAATTCATATAAAGTTTGAAAGACACGAGAAATCGTGTCTTTTTTTTTATATTAGTGGTAATTCGAAATGCAGATTCATTTATACTTCAACTAAATTAATAGCGAGGACAGAATGTTCGATAAGATTAAAAAAATTGTTTTATTTGCAATAATTATATCATTTGCATTGAGTTGCAGTGATGACAAGTCAACTAATCCAGATGATGATACGACAATAACACCAGTATACGATGTTGAGTATAATGACAATACAATGATACTTAAAGACGAAAATGATGACCTCATCATAAGCCTAGATACAGCTACTAACACCTATACTTTTGATGGGAATCAGTTCAGTAAAGATCCTGAGGCTGGGGAAATTATATTAGTAGAAGGAAAACTACTTCGTAAAGTAAAATCAGTTTCCAAAAGTGGTGGCAATCTAGTTATAGAGACAGAAGATGCAGCACTAACTGATGCGATACAAAATGGTGAGATAGCATGGGAAGTTACACCAGAGTGGAACAATGCTACTTCCTTAAAATTTGATGGTGTAACAGTAATGACTATGCCCACTGAATTCAATGAAAAAATAGAACATACTATTAGTTATGGTGGAATAGATCACAAGATAGAAATAGAACCAAAATTAGTTGATGGCAAAGTGAATTCATGTGAATTTACGTTCGTAATGGCTAAAAAAATTGCTGGTGATGCAACTGCCGCTTTCACAGCAAAAGGTACAGTAAAGCTACCAAGTCAATCAACACTTATTAAAATAAAAGAAGGAAAATTAGATAAATTCCAATCATTTAACAAAGGTATAACAGCCGATTTGGATCTAAGTTTATCTGCTGCTGGGAGTAAATCAGGTAATCATAGCTTAGAGTTACCAGGTATAGCACTTAGTATTCCTATCAGGTTTATACCGACTCCAAGTGGCCCTATACCTTTACCTATACCAGTTTCTATAGATATCGGAATTCAGTTCGTGACTCAGATGACTATACCTGATGTTGCATCATCGGCTACTGCTTCGAGCAAGTTATCGCTCACAGCGGACGGCGATTTCGAATATACTGGGACAAGTATAAAGACAGAAGGTAAATTTGGAAAAGATCAAATTACAGATGGTGAATTTGATGCTGCTGCTAACATAGGCCTTCCTATTGATGTTCAATTTGGTGTAGCTTTCCCAAGAGTAGGACTGAACATTGCTGGTCAAGAATTAGCATATATACACACTGGATTCACTACTGGCTCTAGTTTGAAATGGGGACCACTTTGTAAATCTGGCTATGTAAAAATGGTAGTTGAGGGTGGTTATGAACTAAAAGTCCTAGGTCAAACCTTAGCTAAGAAAAAGGAAGTCTTTGCAGAAAGAAAAAAAGAAGCTAAAGGTGAAGGTTGTCAATAAAAGCATATAACATTCAGTTATTATTTAGTTATTTTTGTATAAGTTTATTAAATCAAATTCGAATAGAATGTTTTTCGTCCGTAGTCTAGTACTATTATTTTTATTCTTTGCCATAAGTGCATATTCTCAGGTTAATACAGAAGCTATAAGAAGTAGTAAAATAGATGATGGATTTAGGTCAAGGATTGATTTGTTATTTGGATTAAATTCGGGAAATTCGGAGTTTATAAGTGGTGAAGCAAAGCTTAGATTGGACTATATTCAATCTAATTACCGTACTTTTCTAGCTGGGGAATTGGCTTACAAGGAAGGGAACAATGCTGTTATAAGTGATAAAGGTTTTCTCCATGGACGATATATTTATAAACTAGACTCATTATTGGAGCCTGAGTTATTTATACAAAAAGAGTTCAACGAGTTTGTGTTACTTTCGGATAGAAATTTACTCGGTGCAGGAGTAAGACTAACTCTGTCTAATACTGATTTCGTAGCTGACTCATCTGCAGAAATAGATATTTACTTAGGTTCAGGGATTATGTATGAAATGGAAGAAATTAACATAATACCTACACAGATTACAGAGATTATACGTTCTACCAATTATATGACAATAACTTGGAAACCATCTGAAAATTTTTTGTTAAATTCGGTTACTTATTTCCAAGTAGATATAAATAGATTGAATGATCACAGAATATTGAACGACACTAAATTGCAATTCAAGATAACCAAGGCCGTTAGTTTTGTTTTCAATATGAATTATAGATTTGATAAAGAGCCCCCACAGGGAATTAGAGAATATGATTTGGAATTAAAAAATGGTATTACAGTTGAAATCTAGAATAGTATTCTTATTATTACTATCGCTTATTATTGTGTTAGGATCTTGCGACAGCGATGATCCAAATGCTAAATACTTAGAAGATATGAAAGCATATAGAAACGATGTTAAGGAATTTTTTAGGAATTCTGAAGATTCGCCTGTCGTAGATATGACAGATAAGACTATACCTTTCTATTACGAGCCTAAACCTGAGTACAAAGTTGAGGCCTATTTGGAGGAATTTGCCGACAAAGACACTTTGGAAATGTTGACCACTCAAAGTGACGTTCGTAAGATGATTAGATATGGTGATTTGAAATTCAAAGTAAATGGTGAGAAATTTTCGCTTACTGCCTACGTGAATATAGAACATCCTGATAGTTTCTTTATTCCTTTTCACGATGAAACAAATGGCAAAGAAACTTACGAAGCTGGAAGATATTTGGATTTAGAGATTGTGAAAGATTCCAAATATATATTAGATTTTAACTTAGCTTACAATCCTTATTGCTATTATAATGCTAAATACTCTTGCCCAATAGTGCCAGAGGACAATTACCTAAAAACAAAAATCGAAGCTGGAGAAAAATCATATAATGACTCACATTAGAATAATAGTAATAGCACTAGTATTAATAACACTCAATGCTTGTGTAATCGTAAAAAAGTTTGAAACAGAAACAAGAGAACCATTAGTAAAACTAAGTCCGAAACCAATACTTAATATGCAAGAAGAATATATCCGCTCTACCGACGGAGATATGATAGCTGCTATACCAGAAGGTTGGTTTTTTGTTGATCTGGATGGCAAAGCATCAGCTGGGACCATAGCTATAGCTACTACTAAGGATTATAATCTAACTGCTGTATTTAAAAAATTACCGTCTTCCATTGAATTGGAACAAAATTATAAAACAGATAAAGAATACGGTATTGCTAAATATAGCTATACAATAAAAGCTAATAAAACTGGTGGCAATTGTCAATTAACATCGAAGTATGGGTTAATAGAAGCTGGGAATTTAAAATTTGGGACTTACCGATACTCGAATACTGGAGGAGCACTTACAGCTCGTACTGCAGTATTTAGAACCGATATTGACAATTATTACGAATTTACATTGATTCCAACAGATATTAAGGGAATGTCTTTCCCAACGGAAGTAGAACAAGAGAATATATTTAAATCTATAATAGCTACTATGAAGTACTAATGGAAATATCAAAAGACACACAGAACGTAGTAGATACAGTAGAAAGCTTCACTAATAAGCAACTTCAGAAGAAAAATGACTTCTCAACTATTATGGAGCTCGCAGTTAGTAATTTATTAATAACCGAATATAATGAAGCGATATTCAATGGTACAGCTTTCTTCAAACTATCTAAATCATTGAATAAAATTGACCCACATGATGAAACTGCTTCTAATTTTAAAAAAGAGTTTGAGAGATATCTAGAGCAATTCAAAACGAATATCTATACAATTACTCAAAAATTAGAAGATAACACACTTATAGAACGATTTGACATTACTTATTTCCAATTAACAAGGGGTTGTGTCCTTAATCTAATTGATTTAGCACATGATTTTGCAATTTTCAAAGAAATGCAAACGTCAAGTAAGAATAATACAAGCAAAGATTAAATAAAATTCGTGAGCTCTTGATGAGAAAACTATATATTTTCGTAGCTATTTCAATAATACTATCACTACTAACGTATGTAGTGGTATCCGAAGAAAAAACTCCAGAGTTTAACCTCAAAACGTATTACTTAGTGTTTTTAAAAACTGGACCTAATAGGAACCAACCAAAGGAAGAAGCACTTGAAATACAAAAAGGTCATTTAGCAAATATAAAAATGTTAGCAGAATTAGGTAAAATAGTAATTGCTGGACCTTTATTAGATGATTCTGAAGTTCGAGGTATTTTTATTTTTGACTCTAAAAGTAAAGAAGAAGTTGAAAAACTTTGTTCATCTGACCCTGCTGTTAAATCAGGTCGATTGATAGCAGAAGTACACCCTTGGATGTCAGAACCTGGGAACTGTTTACCCGAATAAATCAATTAATCTTAACTATGAAAAACTTACTTACACCGATAAAAATTGGGTGCATAGAACTACGCAATAGAGTTATAATGGCACCTTTAACTAGATGCCGTTCGAACAGAGAAGGGGTACCAAATGATTTGATGCGGATATATTACGAGCAAAGAGCTAGTGCAGGGTTGATTATTTCCGAAGCTACTAATATATCTCCAATTGGAGTAGGATATATCAATACGCCAGGTATATGGAATAGAGACCAAATAGAAGGCTGGAAACTCATAACTAATGCAGTACATAAGAAAGGGGGTTCTATTTTTTTACAACTCTGGCATACTGGGCGTTCATCACATCCAAGTTTTCATAATGGTAATTCGACGGTATCATCCTCTGCTATTAATTCAGGTGGTAAAATAAATACTTACGATGGAATAAAAGACAAAGAAACGCCCAGAGCACTTAGCTTATCAGAAATAGAATCTACTATTTCTGAGTATGTAAAAGCCTCAGAAAATGCCATTGAGGCAGGATTTGACGGAGTTGAGATACATGGGGCTAATGGTTATCTAATTGACCAGTTTATATGTAGTGGTTCTAATATTAGGGAAGACAAGTATGGAGGTTCAATTGAGAATAGATGTCGATTTGGTTTAGAAGTCGTATCAGCTATTTGTAAAGCAATTGGTAATCAGAAAACTGCTATACGACTCTCCCCAAGCGGTACATTCAATGGGATGTATGACGAGACACCTGTAGAAACATTTAGTTATTTTGTAAATAGTCTAAACGAATATGAATTAGCTTATCTCCATATTATGGAACCTTATGCACCACCTGGTAAAACTTATATCCCACAGGAATCGTATTTACAAGACAGAGAAGTTACTCAACATTTTCGAAAAATATATAATGGGAATTTAATGACCAATAGTGGGTTCGATATTAAAGAAGCTAATGACTATATATCCAAAGATGTAGCAGACATGGTAGCCTTCGGCAAATTAATGATAGCAAACCCAGATTTGGTAGAGAGAATAGAAAAAAATACATTTTTAAATGATTGGGATGTAAAAACTTTTTATAGTAGTGGAGAAAAAGGCTATATTGATTATCCGTTTCTAAAAGATTGAAACAATATTATTATTAACTAATCGTTATAGTTGTTATGACAACTAAATTGGATGAGAAAGAGTTTAGTGGTAATGAGAGTATAGGCTACTTAACTGGAGTCGCTTATCGTTCTATAAATAGAAGACTGAGTGCTAATTTAAAAGCATCAGGAAATAAAATTACCTCCGAACAATACGGCGTACTGAAACAACTTTGGTTGAAAGAGGGTCAAACCCAATTAGATCTTGCTTGTAAGACTAGCAAAGATAAACCAGGTATAACTCGCTTACTCAACAATTTAGAGAAAAAAGGATTTATAGAGAGAAAAGTAAATGAAGATGACAAACGCTGCAATAAAATCTATTTGACCCCAAAAGGTAAAAAGATGCAGAAAATCGCCTTAGAAGTAGGTGAAAAAACTGTCAGAGAAACTACTAGTTCTATCGATAAATCTGAAATGCAGATTTGCAAAAAAGTATTAGCAATGATGTGTAACAATCTAATTAGCGAAAATGATAATATTTAACAATTTTTTTAGGATTTGATTTATGTTTAAGAGTTTTTTTAAAATAGCGATGATTACATTCGCTTCAGTTTCATTATTAAACGCTGCTGATTTCAAAGTTGATAAAAATGCAACTAAATTGAAATGGCATGCAGAGAAAGTAACGGGTGAGCATGAAGGATATGTAGACGTAAAGTCCGGTAATTTGGGCTACAATAATGGAATGATTACAAATGGTAAATTTGCCATAAATATGAAGTCTATAACGTGTATAGATATTGAAGACGAGGGTTATAATTCTAAATTAGTTAACCACTTGAAATCCGACGATTTCTTCTCAGTTGAAAAACATCCAGAAGCTACATTTAACATATTGAAAGTAGAATCTGAAGGCAATACCCAAAATATCACTGGTAACTTAACTATAAAAGGTATTACTCAAAAAATTACATTTCCTGCTGTCGTAACAGAAGAAGGAAACAAAATCACAGCTAAAGCGACGATAAAAATAGATAGATCAAAATTTGATATTAAATTCAGATCTAAAAGTTTCTTTGATTTAGAAGCGTTAGGTGATAAAATGATTTATGACGAATTTACTATGACTTTAAACTTAGTTGCTAAGAAATAGTTTATTTATCAAGACACTTACTTTTGAGACTGATTATGAAAATAATCAGTCTTTTTTTTTATCTAATTATTTATTATTTTCTAAATATATAATATCAAAGTAATAAAAAATGGAAAGAAGAGAATTTATAGAAAACTCTTGTTTGTTATGTTTAGGTATAACAATTGGTGGAGTTACTCTTAGTAGCTGTAGCAATATTAAAACAATCAATTCATTTGAAAGAAATGGTTATCTAGAAGTTGACAAATCCGAATTTATAGACACTCAGTCTAATGAAGAATATACTAATATAATAGTAACTTCAAATTCTTTAAAAAAACCCTTAATCCTTTTTAAATCAGGTTCTGACAGCTATGAAGCGATTTCATTAGAATGCACACACAAAGGTGTAAAGTTAGATTTGGTAGAAGATACATTGCAATGTTCAGCACACGGTAGCGTATTTGATAAAAATGGAATAGTTATAAAAGGTCCAGCAAAAAATAATCTAAAAAGATATAGTGTAGATAAAACTATTACTACTATTTTGATAAAACTTTAATAAGATATCTAAACTATTTTTTCTTCAAATCTATTAGTTCTTGTTGGTTTAGAGTTCTTAATCGAAGTCCAGCATTTTTTACATTAATTGATAAATCATATAAGTTTTCTTGTTCGAATAATTCTCTAAGAGCTTCTCTATGAGCTGTCCAACTATCGTGCAATGGACAAGGTTTATAAATGCCGCAACCTTCTAATCCCAATGCACATTCGGTAAAAAGATCCATACCATCTATAGCACCTATTATTTCAATCAGTTTTATTTCTTTAGTATCTTTTGCAAATTTCACGCCACCTCTAGGACCTTTATGTGAGAGAAGTAGGTTATCACTCGTCAACTCTTGTAGTATCTTAGTAAGAAAATGTGATGATAGATTCAATTCTTTTGCTACCTGACTAATCGATATATATCCATTGTCAGCTTCAGATGCTATATAGATCGAAGCACGAATACCATAAACGCATGATTTAGAAAGTAAAGCCATAATTTCAAGTTTTTAGATATGAAGACAGTATTATCTTTTTAATAATTAAAAATGTCATTGGAAAAAATTAATTTAACAAACAACCAATATTAATTCAAGTTTTTTTTAGAATAATCTAATTATATATAAATTATAAGACATAAGTTCTCTATTAAAAAAAAAAGGCAGCGCCCAAATGACCCTGCCTTTCTAAATTGTAATACTTCAGAAATAAGTTATTTAGTTATAACTATCTTCTGTGACTCATTTACACCTAGATAT
>Ga0209573_1000191_pt1 | contig 153791 bp, 130 predicted proteins | sample TNRBio252014_DNA_FD_185870 | JGI IMG/M metagenome (GOLD analysis project Ga0209573, IMG submission 185870) | Wastewater treatment Type I Accumulibacter community from EBPR Bioreactor in Madison, WI, USA - TNR Reactor_6/25/2014_ DNA (SPAdes)... | ecosystem: Engineered > Bioreactor > EBPR >...
TTAAAGAAGGGGCTAAAAATTAACTTTTCAGCCCCAAAAACAATAATAAATCAAGGATTTTACGGAAAGTTCAATAAAAATTAGCTGAATCTGATTACGCAAAATTAAAGCCTTTGAAAAATGACTTTTCAAAGATCTAAAATGCTTCTAATCCCGACCTTTTTTTAGTGGACTCATTAGGTATTAATTTTTTTAATTTCCTACATAAAAAAAGCCCGTGAAAAATTTCGCGGGCTTTTTTTTATTCTATAATCCAATAAAGTAGTAATCTCGGCTCAGGCAAATGCAATTAATAATTAATAGTTAATAATTAATACCTAAAAAAAACTATTCTTCTTCAAACAGTTTTTTAAATCTTCTCCCGCCCATATATTTATCTGTGTAATATTTGGTGTCGAAAGATGACACAATTACACCCTGCTTTGTGCTGGCATGTGCAAAGAGGCGATTGCCGAGATAGATACCAACATGACCCGGACGGGCAGAAGGTCTTGTATCAAAGAAGACCAGATCACCAAAACGGAGATCATTAAATGTTGGAACCACTTCGCCCTGATTAAACTGATCGCGTGCGGTTCGATACATCGAAAGACCAAATGCTTCCGTAAAAACAAGTTTTGTAAAACCTGAGCAATCGAGTCCCGATCGGGTATTTCCACCCCAAACATATGGAGTGCCGAGATACTTGATAATGTTCATGATCAAAATGTCGCGGTTGGCTTTTTGCTTTTCGTCAAGGTTTTGAACATTATCCATAATAATGTCTTCCATCGAAATCGTTTCATTTACCGGAAGATCATAAAATTCTGTGTCTTCATCTCCCCCCGTCTGGTCGGGGATTCTGACGGTTTCTTCTTCTGTTTTTGTTACTACAGGAGGAGCAGGGACTGTATCTGCAGGAAAACGAGCCTCATCCACTATCTGTGCACCAGGCTTGTTCTCCTCCACATCTTTTCCTCTTCCCGGAGCTGACATTAAACTCGAACAGCCGGAGAGGAGAAGTACCCCGCCGGCTGCAGTAAGAAATATCAGCAGTTTCTTATTAAGAACCAAGATATGCCTTTAAATTTTTTGTTTTTGGATTTCTTTGGAGTCGACGAATTGCCTTCTCTTTTATCTGTCTTACTCTTTCACGGGTAAGTGAAAACTTCTCACCAATCTCTTCAAGCGTGAGCGAGTGTTCTTTATTAAGCCCAAAATAGAGCCTGATAACTTCGGCTTCTCTTTCGGTTAGTGCCGAAAGTGCCCTGCTAATTTCCTTTTTCAATGATTCCGACATTAAAGTGTAGTCGGGTTGTGGTTGTTGATCATTCTGAAGTACATCAAGAAGTCTGTTGTCTTCACCCTGAGCAAATGGCGCATCCACAGAGACATGTCTTCCTGATATCTTGAGTGTATCGGCAACTTCGTTTACATCCATTTCCACTTCTGCAGCAATTTCAGAAGCTCTTGGCTCCCTCTCATATTCCTGCTCAAGCTGGCTGTATGCTTTTGTAATCTTGTTAAGTGCTCCCACTCTGTTTAAGGGTAGTCTCACTATTCTTGATTGTTCTGCCAATGCCTGAAGTATTGATTGACGAATCCACCACACCGCATAGGAGATAAACTTAAATCCTCTGGTTTCATCAAATCTTCTTGCAGCTTTGATCAAACCGAGGTTTCCTTCATTTATCAAATCGCCAAGTGACAAACCCTGATTCTGATATTGTTTGGCAACCGACACAACAAATCTTAAATTGGCTTTGGTAAGTGTTTCAAGGGCGTGTTGATCCCCCGCCTTTATCCGGATGGCAAGCTCTATTTCCTGTTCAGGAGTAAGCAAATCAACTTTACCAATCTCTTGAAGATATTTGTCGAGCGACTGACTCTCACGGTTGGTATATTGCTTCGTAATTCTCACCGATACCACCTCTCTCTTTTTAAATTAATCAATTCTTTAAATTCTTATCTGTATATAACGAATCCACTATGGCTACTATTGATGCATCAACAGGTGCCATATCGACCGGTAGTGGTATTACAGCCTCGCTGGCAGTAATATATACCACGATCTCCCCGGAGCCTGCACCTACTGTATCAACAGCAATGAGAGGACTCCCGGTGTTCTGATGGTTTGAATTTATGGGCTGTATAATTCTGAATGATGAACCTTCAAGCGATTCATATTTTCGAGTTGCCCATAAATTACCGATAACTTTTGCCAGAAACATGCCGACTCTGGTTATTCGGTTTTATCAAGTTTATCAATTATCGCCATCACCACTGCATCTATTGGTTTGTTTTTGGTGAAATTTGTTTGACGCGCACTACTACCGGTTGCAACAAGGACAACCTCCCCTTCACCGGCGCCAACACTATCGACAGCGATCACAAAATTCGATTTTTCTTTTAACTCTAGATCGAGTTCACGGACTATAAGAAACTTGGCTCCTACAAGATTTTCATCTTTCTTTGTGGACCAAACAGTTCCAATTACTTTTCCAATTATCAATTCAACCTCGACTTCACAAATGCATCAGTTGCATTAAACTTTAACAAAGTTTGTTCGATTTTAATTCCAATCAAATCAAAGTCACCATTTATCTTAGACGGCAGAATGGCTGATTTGGTTCGCTACTTTTTATAGAAACTTCTGCCGGCAACGGGAGCATCTATTCCAAAAAATTCCAGAACTGTTTTTCCTGCATCAGCAAATGTGCTCCTGACACCAATGCTCCCCGGATCAACTCCTTTACCCGTCAACAAAACAGGAACATATTCCCTTGTGTGATCAGTTGAGGTGACAGTCGGGTCGTTTCCGTGGTCGGCTGTAAGGAGCAGACAATCTGAATCATCCATAGCCGCAATTAATTTCGGAAGGAACAGATCAAAATCTTCCAACGCCTTGCCAAATCCTTCAGGATCAAGACGATGACCAAAATAAACATCAAAATCGACAAGATTGGTCATTATAAAACTGTTTTTATTCTCTTTTATCGCCTTAAGTGTTTCCACACATCCTTCAGAATTTGATTTTGTATGAATCACCTCCGATAACCCCTTCTCATTAAAAAGATCGCCGATCTTTCCAATACCTGTGGTTTTTACACCGTTCTTCATCAGATGATCAAGAACTGTTTCGCCGGGAGGATCAAGTGAATAATCTCTTCTGTTTGTTGTGCGTTTGAAGCTATCAGCCGAATCACCAATAAAAGGTCGTGCGATCACTCTTCCCACAAAATAATTGTCCAGGATTTTTTCTCGAGTGATTTCACAAATCTCATAAAGACGATCAAGCCCAAAGTGTTCCTCATGTGCTGCAATCTGAAAGACCGAGTCAGCTGAAGTATAAACAATCGGGAAACCTGTTCTGATATGCTCCTCACCGAGCTCTTTTATAATCTCTGTACCTGAAGCAGCTTTATTCCCCAGATATCCGGAGCACCCCGTCAGAAGCATAAACTGCTCCATCATTTCGGGTGGAAATCCATTATAAAAATAATCAAAGTCTTTTTCGCAAATGATCCCGGCAAGCTCCCAGTGCCCGGAAGTTGAGTCCTTCCCTTTCGATACTTCAGACATTTTCCCGAAGGCAGCTTTGGGAGCACCAACAGGCAATGCTCCCGGAATTGGTACTATGTTACCAAGTCCGAGTTTACGGAGATTTGGAATTTTTAATCCACCCAGTTTCTCTGCAGTATTTACGAGTGTGTTGCTACCGTTGTCGTTATAATTTGAGGCATCGGGTAACTCACCGATACCACAACCATCGAGTACTATAAAAATGAAATTATTAATCTTGCATCTCCTAAGTTGAGGTAACCACTTTACTGCCGGTTCCCTCTTGAGCTTTTAGAAGCGCAAGGGATGCAGACTGGAACAATTCTTTATAATCGCTTTTGTTCTCAGCAGGGGCTAATCCAACCGAGATCGTAAAACCATTCCCGTTGCCCATGGCATTAGTGGATTGTTTTGCAACTTTGTTTTTTAATCTCTCAGCCCACATGTAGGTGTCTCTTGCATCCGATCCAAAGAAAAATATTCCGTAAAGATCTTTATCAAGTTTCCCGACTGTCATCGATGGATTGGTTTCGAGACGGATAAAATCAGCCAACAGTTTATAAGGTTTAATCGTCATTTCATTACCAAACAATTCCATCTGCTCCGGAAATTTATCAATAGCGGTAAGGATCATTGAACCATGCAAATTGTTAGCTTTCAGTTTAAATAACTCCGCCTCAACCCTCTCTTCATAAAATTTACGATTTAGAGTTTTGGTTTCGGGATCGTTACTTACCTGTTCTTTTATTATCAATTGTAATGAGTAATTATAAAAAACATAAGACACCAGCGAATTTAGCCGTGCCACAAATCTGATTTCAGCAGTGGAAAAAGCATTGTTCTCAGGAGATTCAAAACAGAGCATCCCCAGAAGTTGACTGTTGATATATAGTGGTACCGTAAAAAAGGAACCTTTTTCAGGTCTTTGTTCGGTTGACAGATATCTTGGAAGGTCTTCTTCTGCAAGATTTTTGTAATAAAGTGGTCCCGGATTAGAGAGCTGAGTGCCTGCAAGAGTGTTTGATATCTCGACATCAGAACCCTCGGGAATGTAATAATCTTCATCGGTCTTAAAGACCCGTAATACTTTTAATGACTTGGAATAACTGTCATACTCTAAAAAACTGACAACCTTTGCCGGGATCAATTCACGCAATCGCTGTTCGAAAACTCCGAGAATGTCTTCAACTGAACTTGATAACAGGAGTTGATCAACAATATTGTTCATCACTTTTAATCTTTTTTCTGCCAAACCTTCAAGAAAACCGGTCTGAACTATCGAAAGAACATGAGTGATCAACCTTACATATTTCCCCAGTGTAAAAAGTGTCTCAGAGCCAAACTCTTCCTCATCTTTCGAATCCACTGCCAATACCGCAATTACTTTTTTATCGTAAAATACCGGCACTGCCGCAAAACTTTTGATACCATGCACATCATTGTAATATTTAATAAGGCCTGCTTCTTCATCACCCTTAATTGAGGTAATACAAACCGGTCTTTCAGAATTCACAACCTGACTTAACAGATCTGAACCTATTGGAATCGCCATGGCTTTAAAATCATGAACACCTGCAAGATAAGCTGCCGGCGTAAGTTTTTGTGCCGCCGGATTCACCCAATAGAAAACTGCGCTGTGCGCAAACAAATGTTCCTTAATCAGACGGATAGTCTTATCAAGAAAAAAGCTGATTGTGGCTTTGTTGTTTTCAATCTTTGGGGCAGATTCATTTGTAATTTCGAGATATCTGTCGCTTATTCCGGTGTTGTCATCTGTGCTGAGAGTTATTACATTTGTCCTTTTGGATGAATCTTTAACTTCTGACACAGTTTGCGCAAACTTTACAACGGGTGGCTCTTCAGCAGGTGGGCGGTAAACTCCCTTTACGACCACAGCTCCGCTATCGAACAGGTCGTGTTCGTCTTCCCGAACGGGAGGTTTGGTGAGTATCTCTTCAAAACCTTTCTGATCTTTTTCCTTCTTTATGATCATTATCAACAACAGAATATTGATCAAGAGGATAACACCAATTACTATTCGCGTAACTGTGTCGCCGATCAGGAATAGTAATGCAAAGATTACCGGAGCCAGACCAATGAGGATATATTTGGTTTGAGGTTTGTTCTTCATGTGAAGTTAATAACTCTTTAAATCCCAAAAATAGTCTTGAATTATCAAATAATCAAATTAAAGATAATTTTTCTTTATCCAAGTGACTTTTTATTGCTGAAATTACATTTTTTTTGAATTTTCCCGACTTCACAGTGTATGGGAAAATGTTGACTCCTGTTTTCATCTCAGGGTATTTCTCTTCAATCTGTTTCATCGCCTTACTCATCTCACTCTGATTTAACTTATCAGTTTTGGTCATCAGGATGATGTAAGCTGCTCCAAGTTCAACACAAAAATTGTGAAACTCCAAATCGTGTTCACTATTTGTAACACGACTGTCAACCAGATGCACGATCAATTTGATATGTTCGGATGACGCAAAATATTTCCTGATAAATCTTCCCCATCGTTCTCTTTCGGTTTTGCTAACTCTTGCGTAGCCATAACCAGGGAGATCAACAAAGAAAAATGAATTATCTATCTTTATATAGTTTAGCGCCTGGGTCTTTCCGGGAGTTGAACTCACACGGGCTATCCCTTGCTTACCGGTTATATGATTGATAAAAGAAGACTTGCCGGAATTCGACCTGCCTGCGATCACAACTTCGGGAAGCCTCTCTTTTAGAGAGGAAAGTTCGTTATAAGATCCGGTGAAGTGTACTGTTTCAAACATATAAAAAAAGAGTAATCCGAACCCGGATTACTCTTATATAATACTGTATAATTAGTCTAAGACTCCGAAGAGGCTTTTTCTGCGTCTTTTTCTTTTTTGTTTTGGGCTGCAGCTTCACGCGCTTCATGTCTCTGCTGAGCAGCCATATTTGCAGCTTCGTTGTAGTCAACCAATTCGATGATTGCCATCTGAGCGGCATCACCCAATCTAACTGCTGTTCTTACGATTCTTGTATAGCCACCTTTTCGGTCACCTACAGTTGAAACTACATTTCTGAAGAGCTCTTTAGCGGCTTCCTTGTTACGAAGAACACTCATCACAACTCTTTGATCGTGGAGTGTACCCCTGCGGGCTCTTGTAATAAGGGGTTCAGCGAATGTTCTTAATTCTTTCGCTTTTGCCAGTGTGGTCTCAATTCTCTTGTGTAAGAAGAGAGCAGAAGCCAGGTTCTTCAACAACGCACTTCTGTGGCTGTGGGTTCTACTAAGTTTTCTACCTTTTACTTGATGTCTCATTTCTTAAACCTTCATCCGGATTAGTTTGAACTGCTGTCGTCTTTTAAGTAATCGTCGATATTCATCCCAAATTCGAGACCGAGAGTTTCGACGATTTCCATTAACTCTGCAAGCGACTTTCTGCCGAAGTTTCTGAATTTGAGCATTTCAGCTTCATCTTTGGCAACAAGGTCAGAGATGTTTTTGATGTTTGCGGCCTTAAGACAGTTGTGAGCACGCACACTTAACTCGAGATCATCCACATTGGTAAGAAGTATTTTCTTGATCCTCTCCTTTTCGGAGTCTTTCCTTACTTCTTCATGGCTTTCTTCCTGCTCAATATCAAAATTGATAAAAAGCTGAAGGTGATCTCTCATTATTTTAGCTGCTTGAGTCAATGCGTCATCCGGGGTAATCGATCCGTCGGTTGAAACATTGATGATCAATTTTTCATAATCATTTCTGTCACCAATACGAACATTTTCGATCTCAAAGGTTGCATTCAGAATCGGTGAATAGATCGAATCGATTGCAATTGTGCCCAATGGGTACTCGGATGATTTATTCTCTACTGCCGGAACATAACCTTTTCCTCTGCCGACACGAAGTTCGACTTCAAATTTGGCGTTTTCCTGCAAAGTAGCAATGTGCAGATCAGGATTTAGAATTTCAAGATCAGCGGTATATTTTTGAATATCTGCTGCAGTTACGATCTTTGGTCCCTGTATGGTGAACTCGATCTTTGCAGGTTTTTTATTCAGGAGCTTCAACCTGATTTGTTTCAGGTTGAGAATAATTTCAGTTACATCTTCTACAACACCCGGGATGGTGCTAAATTCATGAAGAACAGAGCCAAACTTTACAGCTGTAAATGCAGCTCCGGGAAGTGACGATATAAGAATTCTTCTTAAAGAATTGCCTATTGTTACGCCGTATCCTCTTTCGAGAGGCTGCAAGTAAAACTTGCCAAAAGTATTGCTGTATGATGATTCTTCACAAATAACAGCATCAGGTATTTTTAGATATGATCCACTCATTTAAACCTCTAAAATTTCTTTATTGTTATTTAGAGTACAACTCGACAACGAATTGTTCGTTGACATTAAGTTGGATATCTTCTCTCTCAGGAATGTTTACAAAAGTGCCACTGAGGGTCGCTTTGTCAACTGTTAACCAGGGATAAAGATTGTCTTTTACTCTCTTAAGTGAATTGTGGATGATATCCAACTGTTTGCTTTTATCTTTAACTTTAATGACATCGCCCGCTGTCAGAACATAAGATGGAATATCAACGATATGACCATTAATCAGGATGTGTCTATGACTCACCAACTGACGGGCTGCCTTACGCGATGGAGCAAATCCTAATCTGTAAACCACATTGTCGAGCCTTCTCTCAAGAAGCTGAAGCATATTGGTACCAGTGATACCTTTCTGTCTCGAAGCTTTTTCGAAGAGGTTTCTAAACTGGGTTTCCAAAACTCCATAAATTCTTTTGATTTTCTGCTTTTCTCTTAATTGAATACCATATTCAGAGACTTTCGATTTCCTGGATGTACCATGCTGCCCGGGTGGATAATTTTTCTTCTCCAGCGGACACTTGTCAGTTAAGCATTTGCTCCCTTTTAGAAAGAGCTTCTGCTTTTCCCTTCTACACAATTTACAAACCGAACCGGTGTATCTTGCCATTTAATAACTCTCCAATAATAAAATTAAACTCTTCTTCGTTTTGGCGGCCTGCAGCCGTTGTGTGGAATCGGTGTAATATCTTTAATGGAAGTGATTTCAAAACCAACATTCACCAAAGCTCTTATAGCAGACTCTCTACCTGCACCGGGACCTTTAACTCTAACTTCTATTCTTCTTAAGCCTAAATCATAGGCTTCTTTAGCGGCTGCCTCGCTCGTCACTTGAGCAGCAAAAGGTGTATTCTTGCGCGAACCCTTAAAACTGTTTCTGCCTGCGGTTGACCATGATATGGTGTTCCCATAGACATCAGTAAGTGTTACCAGCACATTATTGAATGAAGCCTTTATATGAGCGATGCCGTTCGCATCGACTACATGTTTCTTTTTAACTTTTTTGGTAGTTTTAGCCAATTAATAATCCTCCGATTTTCAATTACTTCTTAGCGGCTGCTTTTTTCTTGCCGGCAACAGTTTTTCTCTTGCCTTTTCTCGTACGCGAGTTTGTTCTCGTTCTTTGTCCTCTTGCGGGAAGACCTTTCCTGTGTCTCAAACCACGGTATGTTCCTATATCAATAAGGCGTTTGATATTGAGCTGAACTTCAGAGCGCAGCGCACCTTCCACTTTAAAATCCGCCTGAATGACAGATCTTATAGTTCCTACTTCATCCTCAGTCAGCGAACCGACTTTTCTATCAGGGTCGATTGCTGCCTTTTCAAGTACTTCCGCTGCTATCGACGGTCCGATACCGAAAATGTACTGGAGGCCGTAATAAACCTTCTTATTCTTTGGTAAATCTACACCAGCTATACGTGCCAATTAAATTTCTCCTTAAAAATTTTCTATCCTTGTCTCTGTTTATGCTTAGGGTTCTTGCAAATTACTCTGAGGGTACCTTTCCTCTTTATAATTTTGCAATGCTCGCATATTTTTTTTACTGAAGCTCTTACTTTCATCATCTACTCCGTTATTTATACCGGTAAGTTATTCTTCCTTTAGTCAGATCATACGGAGATAACTCAATAGAAACTCGATCACCAACCAATATCTTGATAAAATGCATCCGCATCTTACCCGATATGTGTGCCAGGATCTCATGCCCATTGTCTAACTTCACCTTAAAACTTGCATTTGGTAAAGTTTCAGTGATCACTCCGTCAACTTTTATTGGTCCTTGTTTTGCCATTTATTCTACGGTTAATATTTCTGGTTTTTGTCCGTTTACTAATATAGTATGTTCAAAATGGGCTGATGGCAAACCGTCAATTGTTTTAATTGTCCACCCGTCGCTCAATTCATATACCTCAAATTTTCCCATATTAACCATTGGTTCTATAGCCAGAGTCATTCCGTCTTTCAGTTTTTTGCCTGTTCCCTTCACACCATAATTTGGAATTGAAGGGTCTTCGTGCAAATACTTTCCAACACCATGACCACATAAAGCCCTGACTACGGAAAATCCGTTGGATTCTACATACTTTTGGACTGCGTACGAAATATCGTGGACGCGATTGCCTTCGACAGCCTGCTCAATTCCCAGATAAAGAGATTTTTCGGTTACTTCCATGAGCTTCTTAATATTTTCATCGTTTCCGCTGTAAACACTAAGAGCTGCATCACCGTAATAGCCGTTTTTCTTTACCCCGCAATCGAGTGAAACCAAATCTCCATCCATAACCGTTCTGCTTCCCGGAATTCCATGAACAACAATGTCGTTAATAGAAATGCAAAGCGTTCCCGGAAAAGGAGGTGTTCCCACCTGACGGTATCCCTTAAATGCAGGAATACCCCCGCGGCTTCTGATATGGTCTTCAGCCAGCTTATCCAAGTCTTCTGTTGTTATCCCTGTTCTTATCTCTTTTTTCACCAGATTCAAGGTCTCAGCTACAATTTTGCAACTCTCGCGTATCGCGTCGATCTCTTTGGCGTTTTTAATATAGATCATTTTTTTAGTACGATCTTCTTCTCACTAATTTTCCACCCTTCATAAATCCATCGTAGTGTCTCATCACCATCATTGAGTTAATCTGCTGCATGGTATCAAGAGCCACACCAACCATGATCAGAAGGCTTGTTCCGCCATAAAACTGAGCAAACGTTGGGGCGATATTAAATCTCGACACAAAAGCAGGCAAGATGGCAACTAATGCGAGGAAGATAGATCCGGGCAAGGTAATCTTGGTCAGAATGTTATCAATAAACTCTGCAGTATGTTTTCCCGGTCTGATACCCGGAATAAAACCGCCCTGTCTTTTCATATTATCCGCAACCTCTTTTGGATTAAAAGCTATCGCAGTATAAAAATAGGTGAAGAATATGATAATTATCGCGTAAAAGAATGAATATACAAAAGATGTATAATTAAAGTAACCCGCAATCGATTGAATAAATTCACTATCGGGGAAAAACGATAACAATGTATTAGGGATAAACATTATTGCCTGTGCAAATATGATAGGCATTACACCTGCAGTATTCACCCTGAGAGGGATATACTGTGTAACTCCACCATAAACTTTTCTTCCAACCACTCTCTTCGCATATTCAACGGGTATTCTGCGTGTTCCCTGTGTAATAAGAATTACAGCGGCAATAACAAACACCAGGAAGATTATGAGAATAAGAGAGATTATAAGATTTCCACCTGCTTGAACCGACTGATATTCAGCCAAAAAGGCATAAGGCAATCTGTCAATAATTCCGATAAAGATAATTAGAGAAATACCATTTCCAATTCCGCGCTCGGTGATTTGTTCACCCATCCACATCATGAAAATTGTACCGGCAGTAAGAATCAAAACAGACTGGATCAGCCAAACAGTAGGATCAACTCCTGAGGAGATAATACTTGTTCCGTCAACAGATCTGCTGTTTAATGTGAAAGCAGTTCCCCAGGCTTGTAAACCTGCGATAATAACTGTTCCAACACGGGTCATCTGATTGATCTTTTTTCTTCCTTCTTCACCTTCTTGTTGAAGTTTCTGAATGGAAGGAAGAACTGCTGCTCCCAACTGGAGAATAATCGAGGCTGAAATATATGGCATTATACCCAGTGCAAAGATGGCTGCATTTTGAAACGCACCCCCCACAAAGAGATCATAAAGACCAAACAAGGTATCACTGCTCTGCTGAGCCATTGCCTGTTTCAGAATTTCACTATCGACACCCGGAAGCGCTATGTGAGCACCAATCCTTACGATCAACAGTATCGAAAGAGTGTATAGAACTCTCTTTCTAAGTTCCTCGATCTTGAATATGTTTTTGATAACTTCGATAAAACGCTGCATTGATACTCAGTTTAAATTGTTACTACTTTGCCGCCGGCAGCTTCTATTTTTTCAGTTGCCGATTTACTAAATTGATGTGCATTAACGGTAACTGCTGCTGTAAGATCACCTGTACCAAGAATCTTGTAAGGGCGGTTTGCAGTAGAAATTACTCCTGCAAGCAGAAGCGATTCAGTGGTTACTGTATTCTCGGATAATACTCCGGCATCAACCAATTTTTGAATATCATATAAGTTGACTGCCTGATAATATATCTTGAAAGGCGGAGTGAATCCAAATTTTGGAACACGGCGCTGAATTGGCATCTGACCACCTTCAAACCATGCTCTGTGATTGGCACCCGAACGCGACATCTGTCCGTTAGAACCTCTGGTAGCAGTTTTTCCATGTCCCGATCCCGGGCCACGGGCAACTCTTTTTCTTTTCTTTACTGCGCCTTTTGCAGGCTTCAAATTGCTAAGGTAACTCATTTTTTTTTAGTCCTGAATTTCTTCAACTTTTACAAGATGTGCTACTTTTCTTATCATTCCTCTGATCTGAGGTGTGTCGTTATGTTCTACAGATCTGTTAGGTCTGCTCAGCCCAAGAGCCTCAATAGTAGCTTTCTGATCTTTGGGTCTGTCGATAACACTTTTTGTTTGAGTTATTTTTAATTTCATTTTATCTCCGAACTATAAGGTAAACATTTCTTTAACAGAAAGTCCTCTTAAGTTTGCAATTTCCTTTGCGCTTCTTAAAGCAAGCAAACCTGCTAAAGTTGCTTTTACCTGATTATGGGGATTACTGGAACCGAGTGATTTTGTTAATACATCCTGAACACCGGCTGCTTCAAGCACTGCACGCACTCCGCCACCTGCTATAAGGCCTGTTCCCGGTGTTGCCGGTTTTAACATCACTTTGCCTGCACCATATTTACCAATTATTGCATGTGGAAGGGTATGTGAACCAATAAGAACCTGTTTCATGTTCTTTCTTGCATCATCAATACCTTTCTGAATGGCATCGGTAACTTCGTTGGCTTTCCCAAGTCCGATACCTACAAGGCCGCTTCCGTTTCCTACCACTACGATAGCATTGAAACCGAACCTTCTACCACCTTTAACCACTTTAGCAACGCGGTTAATATGAACAACTTTTTCTTTGAAACCGTCGTTATTGCTGTTTCTATTGCTCTTCAAATTTTATTCTCCGTTTCTCTAATTATCTCAGCTGCCGAGGGAGGACTCGAACCTCCACATACGGCTTCAAAGGCCGCTGTCCTGCCGTTAGACGACTCGGCAATTGTTTAGAATTGTAAACCACCCTCTCTCAAACCATCAGCTAAAGCTTTTACACGACCATGGTATTTATAACCATTTCTGTCGAATACGATGGATGAGATATCCTTTGCTTGTGCCATTTTAGCGAGGTGAATGCCAACCACTTTTGATTTGGCAGTTTTCCCTTTGGCGTTTTTTAAGTCTTCTTGCAACTCTTTGGTAAGAGAAGAAGCGGCGACCAATGTTGCACTGGCGTTGTCGTCTATCAATTGTGCGTAAATCTGATTAAGACTACGGGTAACTGTAAGTCTCGGTCTGTCAACAGTTCCAAATATCTTGGCTCTGATTTTCGCTTTTATTTTTAATTTTGAATCTTTTTTACTCATTACTTCAACTCCGATTATTTCTTACCGGCTGTTTTTCCGGCTTTCCTTCTTAATGTTTCATCTGAGTACTTAATACCTTTGCCTTTGTAAGGTTCCGGTTTCTTAAGTGATCTAATTTTTGCGGCAACCAAACCCACAGCTTCTTTATCGAAACCGCTTATAACTATCTGGGTAGGGGTATTAACCTGCAACTTGATATTATCGGGTGGCATGAAGTAAATTGGGTGCGAATAACCGAGGGAAAGAAGCAAATTCTCATCTCTGGCTTCAACTTTGTAACCAACTCCAACAATGTCCAATGTTTTTGAATAACCAGTACTCACACCCGTAACCATGTTCTGAAGGAGTGATCTGGACAATCCGTGAAGGGCTCTGCTTTCTTTCTGATCATCTTTTCTGGTTACAACCAGAGTGTCATTCTCATGCTTGATTTCGACAGCATCTCTGAAAGATCTTGTAAGCTGCCCTTTCGGCCCTTTAACAGTTACGGTGTTACCATCGAGGGTAACAGTAACTTCTGCTGGTATTTCTACCGGTTTTTTACCTATTCGTGACACTTTATTGCTCCGTTTATGATATTACCAAATATAGCAGAGAACTTCGCCGCCAATATTAGCGCGTTTTGCCTGCTTATCTGTCATTATTCCACTGGAAGTGGATAAAATTGCTATTCCGTAACCATTTAATACTCTTGGAAGCTCTTCAACCGGTTTGTAAACACGGAGACCGGGAGTACTAACCTTTTTTAAGCCTTTAATGGCAGGTTTACCTTGTGAATATCTTAAGAGAACTCTTAAAACATTCTGTTTATTGTCAGGAATTACTTCAAAATCGTAGATATAGCCATATTTCTTTAATAGCCCGGCGATAGCTACTTTCATATTCGATGAAGGAATCTCAACTCTTCTCTTGTTAGCCTTTATTGCGTTTCTTAATCTGGTTAAGAAATCGGCTATAGGGTCAGACATTGTCATTTTTAAGAATCTCCTTTTACCAACTTGATTTTTTTATGCCGGGTATTTCACCGCGCAAAGCTTTTTCTCTAAAGACCAATCTGGAAACTCCAAATTTTCTATAGTAACTTCTTGCTCTTCCGGTCATCATACACCTGTTGTGTAAACGCACTGAAGAAGAATTTTTTGGAAGTTTTTGAAGAGCCTCGTAATCGCCGGCTGCTTTAAGTTCTTCTCTAAGTTTTTTATACTGATCGTATAATTTTTCTCTTTTTGCTTGTCTGGCTATCAGACTTTTTCTTGCCATTAATAAAACCTCGGTTTAACTGTTAGTTACCTTTTTTTCTGAATGGGAATCCAAACGCTGCCAATAATTCAAAAGCCTCGGCGTCGGTTTTAGCATCTGTTACTATTGTAATGTCCATTCCCAAAACGCGTGTTACTTTATCAACATCAATTTCAGGGAAGATAATTTGTTCTTTGACACCAAAGGTGAAGTTGCCTCTTCCATCGAATGATTTGTCTGACAGTCCCTTAAAATCTCTTACTCTCGGTAGAGCAACATTCACGAGTCTGTCGAAGAACTCATACATTCTGTCTCTTCTTAAGGTAACTTTTACCCCAACATTCATACCTTCTCTAAGCTTAAAATTCGAAATAGCTTTTTTAGCTTTTCTGATAGTTGCTTTTTGACCGGTAAAAGCTTCAAGATTTTTTACAGCTTCGTCCATGATCTTGGGATCAGCAATTGCATCACCAACACCCATATTAACAACTATTTTTTTAAGTCTTGGAACCTGCATGACATTTGAGTACTGAAACTTCTCAGTGAGCGCAGGCATCACATCTTTTTTGTAAAAATCAAAAAGACGACATGGGATCTTTACTGCCGGTTCAGCAGTTTCCTTTGCGGCCTTTTTCTCTTTAACTTCAGGTTTTTGTTTTGTTTTTTCTGCCATTTTATGAAACCTTAGTCCTTTTTTATATCATTTCACCGCTTTTAACACTGATGCGGACTACTTTCTCTTTACCGGTCTTTTCATCCACTATCAGTTTACCGCCCAATCTTGAAGGTTCACCCGTTTTTGCATCAATGATCATTACATTCGACACATGTATAGGGGCTTCTTTTTCAATAATGCCACCCTGCGGATTCGCCTGATTAGGTTTTGTGTGTCTTTTTCTCAGGTTCACACCCTCAACGATCACACGATTGGTTTTCTTAAATATTTTAAGTATTCTACCGGTTGCACCATTATCGTTGCCGGCAATAACTTTAACTTTATCGTTTTTTCTAAGATTAATTCTATCCATTTTATCCTCTACAATACTTCTGGTGCTAAAGAAACTATTTTCATATAATTTCTCTCTCTAAGTTCTCTTGCAACGGGTCCGAAGATACGGGTACCTTTGGGCTCGCCCTGGTTGTTTAGAAGTACAGCTGCATTTTCATCAAATCTGATATAAGAGCCATCTTTTCTTCTGACTTCTTTTTTAGTGCGTACGATAACGGCTTTAGAGACATCACCTTTTTTAACGCCGGCATTTGGAATAGCAGCCTTAACGGAAACAACTATCAAGTCGCCTACGCTGGCATATCTTCTGTTGCTGCCACCGAGCACTCTAATACATTTTAATCTCTTAGCGCCCGAGTTATCGGCAGCGACTAAACTTGTTTCTTCCTGAATCATTTTTTTCTCCGGTAAAAACTACTTTGCTTTGATCAAAGTTTCAACTAAACGCCATCTTTTATTTTTGCTGAGAGGGCGTGTTTCCATTATTTTGACGATGTCACCAATCTGGCAACCGTTGTTATCGTCGTGCGCCATCAGTTTGGTAGTACTTTTGTAGTACTTTTTGTAGATCGGATGAGCAACTCTTCTCTCGATTGCAACAACAATTGATTTGTCCATCTTGTTGCTGACAACTTTTCCGATTCTGGTTTTTCTATTATTTCTTTCCATTATCTCTTAAGCTCTTGTCGTTTAATTATTTTGAGTTTTAATTTCGCGTTCTTTCTGAACAGTCAGAAGGCGCGCAATAGTTTTTCTCGTATTTCTTATTGAAGCAGGATTGGCTTCTTGTTTCAGAGCATTTCTGAACTTCAAGTTGGTCAATGCTTCATAATTCTCTACAAGTGCTGTTTTCAGCTCTTCAGTTGTAAGCTCTTTGATTTCTTTCATCTTCATATTCTTCTACTCCTGTTCAAAATCAGGTCTTGAAACGACCTTGGTTTGTATAGGGAGTTTATACGAACAAGTCTTCAAAGCTTCACGAGCAACTTCTTCACTAACTCCGGCTACTTCAAACATAATTCTACCCGGCTTAACCACGGCAACCCAAAACTCGGGTGCGCCTTTACCTTTACCCATACGGGTTTCAAGTGGCTTTTTTGAGACCGGTTTATCAGGGAATATTCTGATCCAAACCTTACCATCTCTTTTCATTTTTCTTGAAAGAGTGATACGACATGCCTCTATCTGGCGGCTGGTTATCCAGTGCGGTTCCAGGGCTTTCAGACCAAAATCACCGAATGCAACCGAGGAGCCGCGATAGGCTTTGCCGGTCATTCGTCCCCTTTGGGCTCTTCTAAACTTTACTCTTTTTGGCATTAACATGACAACATTCTCCGAATTTTAGTCTGAAACTCTTTTACCTAAAATCTCACCACGGCAGATCCATACTTTTATTCCGATAGAACCATAAATGGTCTCGGCTCTGCCATTAGCGTAGTCAATATCCGATCTTAGTGTATGAAGAGGGGTTCTACCTTCTTTATACTGTTCGGTTCTCGCCATCTCTGCACCGCCAAGACGGCCTGCACACATGATCTTGATTCCTTCAGCACCGGCTTTCATACTTGAAGCCAGAGAGGTTTTCATTGCTCTTCTAAACGATATCCTGCCTTCGAGCTGACGGGCGACATTTTCTGACACCAGATAAGCATCTAACTCAGGTTTTTTGATTTCGGATACTTGAACTTTTACTTCTTTGTTGGAAATCTGTTTCAGTTCTTCTTCAAGTTTCTGAATTTCAGAGCCACTCTTGCCAATAACCAGTCCCGGCTTGGCGGTGTGTATGGTTACTATAACATTCTTTGAAGTTCTGTCAATTATTATTCTGGAAATAGACGCTGATTTGAGTCTTTTTCTAATATATCCTCTTAACTGATCATCTTCTTTGAGTTTGGTTGAGTAGCTTTTCTTCTCGAACCAATTTGATTCCCAACCTCTGATAATTCCAACTCTGATTCCAATTGGATGCGTTTTCTGACCCAATTTATTCCTCCTGTCCTTTTTTAATTAAAGTTGATACTATAACTGTAAGATGGCACATTCTTTTTCTTACTCTGTAAGCTCGTCCCATCGGTGCAGGAAGTACTCTCTTCATTGAAGGACCGTTGTTCACAAAAATTTCTTTTATGAAAACTTCTTCGGGCTGAATTCTGGATTCTTCGTTGTTGTTAATCAGATTTGATACAGCTGACTTTATAACCTTCAACGCATCGTTGGATGCATGTTTTGGCTGAAACTGTAATGATTCCATTGCTTTAACTGCGTTCATACCTCTTACGAGATCCACGACCAGTCTCATTTTCCTCGGAGAGGATGGGATAAATCTATATGTTGCTCTTGCTTCCATTTTCTTTCGTCCTATCTAGCTCTTGAGGCTTTTTCAGCTTTGGTTCCCGGATGACCTCTAAAAATTCTGGTTGGGGCAAATTCACCGAATTTGTGTCCAATCATGTTTTCAGTTACATATACAGGGATCATCTTGTTACCGTTGTGAACTGCAACAGTATGACCGATAAAATCGGGTGTGATCATCGAAGCTCTCGACCAGGTTTTGATAATCTTCTTCTGGCCTTGTTCATTAAGTTGCTGTACTTTTTTCAATAGCTTATAGTGAATAAATGGGCCTTTTTTAATACTTCTTGGCATACTTACTCTCTACTACTTTCTGCGTTTAACAATATACTTATTAGAAGGATTCTTCCGCTTACGGGTTTTGAGACCCTTCGCAGCCTGACCCCATGGCGAAACAGGATGCCCGCCACCGGAAGTTTTACCTTCACCACCACCCATAGGGTGATCCACCGGGTTCTTTGCAACACCTCTGCTCAGAGGTCTTCTTCCAAGCCATCTGTTACGACCGGCTTTTCCAAGACTGATATTTTCGTGATCTGCATTACCAACTACACCGTAGGTAGCCATGCATTCAACTCTTACTATTCTAACCTCACCGGAAGGGAGTTTTAGAGTAGCCATATCTTTTTCTCTCGCTACGAGCTGTATTGAGGCTCCGGCGCTTCTTGCAAGCTGTCCACCTTTGCCGGGTTTTAATTCAACATTGTGAATAAAACTGCCAACAGGGATTTCCTTAAGTGGCAAAGCATTGCCAACTTTAATTTCTGAACCTGAACCTGAAGTAACCTTCTGTCCAACTTTGATTCCGGCAGGAGCAAGTATGTATCTTTTCTCGCCATCTTCATAATGAAGCAGTGCTATTCTACAAGTACGGTTTGGATCATATTCTATTGAGAATACTTTAGCAGGAATACCAAATTTATTACGCTTAAAGTCAATGATCCTGTATTGTCTCTTGTGCCCGCCGCCTTTATGTCTTGATGTAATGCGGCCATGATTGTTTCTGCCACCCGACTTATCCAACGGAAGAAGTAGTGACTTCTCCGGGGTAGATTTAGTGATCTCAACAAATTCTGAAACTGATCTAAATCTTGTTCCGGGTGTAGTGGGCTTATATTTTCTTATTGCCATTGCTGAAACTCCGGTCTGCTACTATGCTTGTTCAAATAATTCAATTTTTTCGCCTTGCTTTAAAGAAACATAGGCCTTCTTGAACCGAGGTGTTTTTCCGGTAAACCGTCCAGTTTTTCTGAACGATGATTTGATCTTACCACTGTATTTAACAGTGTTAACAGATACAACATTTACACCGAATTTTTTCTCAATTGCCTGTGCGATTTCGATCTTATTGGCAGTCCAACTAACTTCAAAACCATATTTATGTTCGCCTATCATCTTCACACTTTTTTCGGTGTAAAGAGGCTTTATTAATACTTCTTTCATTTACTCAGCCGCTACCTTTTCTCTAACATAAGTATTGTTAAAATATTCTACGGCTCCGTGTTGAAGCAGCAGTATCTGGCTATTCAATATATCGTAGGTAGATACGCTGTTTACACTAAGAACTTTTACTCTGTCGATATTTCTACCGGATTTGTAAACATTTTCGTCGTGTGAAGCTGTAAGCATCAGCACTTTTTTACCTTCGAGCTTAAGTGCATTCAAAAGGGCAATAAAGTTTTTGGTTTTTGGAACTTCATAATTAAAGTTCTCTACTACAACCAATCTCTCTTCACTAACTTTCATGGAAAGAGCTGACCTTTTGGCTAACATGGCTACTTTGCGTGGTACTTTCAGGCGGTAATCTCTTGGTCTTGGACCAAAGATTCTTCCTCCACCCACCCAAAGGGGTGATCTGGTAGTACCGGCACGCGCTCCGCCTCTTCCTTTTTGTCTCCAGGGCTTTTTACCACCGCCTCTTATTTCAGATCTCTCTTTACTTTTATGTGTACCTTGTCTCTGATTAGCAAGATATACTTTTGAAGCAAGATAAAGAACATGATGATTTGGCTCGATAGCGAACACTGTATCATTTAATTCGACTTGTCCGGAGACTGTACCGTCTGTTTTATAAACATCGACTAACATTTCTAACCTGAACTATTTTTTGTATAACTCTACAATTGAATTTGTGGCACCCGGAACAGCGCCCTTAACTAAGATTATGTTTTTCTCTGCAATGATCTTTATAACCTGAAGATTTCTTACCGACACATTGTCGTTCCCCATTCTACCGGCCATTTTCATACCCGGAAAAACTCTTGAGGGATAGGATGAGGACCCGATTGAACCGGGAGCTCTTAATCTGTCAGACTGACCATGCGTTGTTCCGCCAACTCCACCAAAACCGTGTCTTTTCATAACACCCTGGAAGCCCTTACCCTTACTTTTGCCCGAGACTTTTATTTTCTCGCCAACCGTAAAGATTCCTGAATCAAGGTTATCACCAACTTTATATTCTGCCACGGAATCTACGCGGAATTCTCTCAAATGCCTTACCGGTGTGAGGTTATTCTTTTTGAAGTGACCTATTTCCGGTTTGGTCAAATTTTTCTCTCTTACCTGTCCATAGCCTAACTGAATTGCATTGTAACCATCGGTTTCAATACTTTTTACAGCTGCAATCACACAGGGGCCTGCTTCAATAATGGTTACAGGGATCCTGACACCATTTTCATCGAAAATAGCAGACATTCCAATTTTTTTACCAAGTATTCCTAACATATATTCTCCGCCATCCCTTAGAGTTTAATCTCTATGTCAACTCCGGCAGGGATATCTAGTTTACCTAAAGAATCGATTGTTTTTGCGCTTGAATTATGGATATCAATTATCCTTTTGTGAGTACGGGTCTCAAACTGCTCACGCGACTTTTTATCGACATGAGGTGATCTCAATACTGTGTATATGGTCTTACGTGTAGGCAGTGGAATAGGACCTGACACGGATGCGCCAGTACTTTTTACTGTCTTTATAATTTTTTCGGTCGATTTATCGATAAGTATATGATCGTAAGATTTTAACTTAATTCTAATTTTCTTCCCGGCCACTTTGTTTTTTCCTCGTTTTTAAGACACAAAAAGGGAGAGTTTACTCCCTTTTTGTGGGTCTATAAAGATTCTCTTATTTGATGATCTTGGTTACGGTTCCGGCACCAACTGTTCTACCACCCTCACGGATAGCGAAGCGGAGGCCTTCTTCCATAGCGATCTCAGAGATCAAATTAACAATCATTTTTCTGTTGTCACCAGGCATAACGATGTCTTCAGCATTTTCAAGTGAAACAACACCGGTAACGTCAGTTGTTCTGAAATAGAACTGAGGTCTGTAACCATTTGAGAATGGTTTGTGACGGCCACCTTCTTCTTTTGAAAGAACGTAAACCTGGCACTCAAAATCAGTATGTGGTGTAATTGAACCCGGTTTGGCAAGTACCATTCCTCTTTCAATTTCATCTTTACCAACACCACGCATCAGAATACCGGCGTTATCACCAGCCTGAGCTTTATCAAGCTCTTTTCTGAACATTTCGATACCGGTAATTACTGTTTTCTTGTGCTGTCCGAGACCAACGAGTTCAACTTCTTTTCCAAGTTCAATTTCGCCTCTTTCAACTCTACCTGTAGCAACGGTTCCACGACCTGTGATCGAGAAAACATCCTCTACCGGCATCAAGAAAGGTTTGTCAACACTTCTTTCAGGAAGAAGGATATATTCATCCACTGCAGCCATGAGTTCCCAGATACAGTTGTATCTTTCGTCTTCAACCGGTGCCTGGCTTGAGCCTGCTTCGAGTGCGTGAAGTGCTGATCCTTTTACGATCGGAATATTGTCGCCATCAAATTCGTTTTTCGAAAGAAGTTCTCTGAGCTCCATCTCAACGAGTTCGATAAGTTCAGGATCATCCATCATGTCAACTTTATTGAGGAATACTACTATACGGGGAACACCAACCTGTTTAGCGAGCAGGATATGCTCTCTTGTCTGTGGCATCGGTCCGTCAGTTGCAGCAACTACGAGGATGGCACCATCCATCTGTGCAGCACCAGTGATCATGTTTTTTACATAATCGGCGTGACCAGGACAGTCAACATGTGCGTAGTGTCTGTTCTCAGTGGAATATTCCACGTGAGCGGTAGCAATTGTTATTCCTCTTGCTTTTTCTTCTGGTGCGTTATCGATCGAGTCGAATGATCTAACTTGCGATAACCCTTTGTTAGCTAATGCCATTGTAATGGCTGCTGTCAAAGTTGTTTTTCCGTGGTCAACATGACCGATGGTTCCAATGTTGACATGCGGTTTAGACCTGTCAAATTTTTCTTTGGCCATCTGCTTATCTCCTATTAATATTTCTGCTTGGTTTAATTATCAGACAGTTGAAGCTGAGCGTCTACCGGTTGATTTTTCCGATATCTCTTCAGCGATTGATTTCGGCACATCGGAATAGTGCGAGAACTGCATCGAGTATATTGCGCGTCCTTGAGTCATCGATCTCAATACGGTTGCGTAGCCGAACATTTCAGAAAGAGGAACTTTGGCTTTAATTACTTGAGCATCTTTTCTGGCAGAGAATCCTTCGATTCTACCCCTTCTTGAGTTCAAGTCACCCATTACATCACCTAAATATTCATCAGGAGATATAACCTCAACTGCAACTATTGGCTCTAAGATAACCGGTTTTGCTTTCTTCGCAGCATTCTGGAAGCCCATCGAACCGGCAACTTTGAATGATATTTCATCTGAATCTACATCGTGATACGATCCATCGATCAATTTTACCTTAATATCTACCATTGGATATCCGGCAACAACACCATTACGCATTGCTTCCTGAACACCTGCAGATACTGCCGGAATATATTCCTTTGGTACCACACCACCAATGATTCCATTGATAAATTCGAAGCCTTTTCCGGGTTCGTTTGGTGAAACTTCAAGCCATACATGACCGAATTTACCTCTACCACCCGATTGTTTAACAAATTTACCTTCAGCTTCTACAGCTTCTGTAATGGTTTCTCTGTATGCAACCTGAGGTTTACCCACATTTGCATCAACTTTAAATTCTCTTCTCAGACGATCAACAATTATTTCAAGGTGAAGTTCACCCATCCCTGCAATAATGGTCTGAAGAGTTTCTTCGTCAACATGAACTCTAAATGTTGGATCTTCATCTGCAAGTTTGGAAAGTGACTCGGAAAGTCTGTCTTGATCAGCTTTTGTTTTAGGTTCAATCGCGATCTGAATAACAGGCTCCGGAAATACCATTCTTTCCATAACCACAGGATCATCTTCGTTACAAAGTGTATCCCCGGTTCTTGTAAATTTAAGTCCAACTGCAGCACCAATGTCGCCGGCTCTTACACCGGGAACTTCTTCACGATGGTTGGCGTGCATTTCCAATAAACGGCTGATTCTCTCTTTTTTCCCGGATACCGAGTTATAAACATAAGAACCTGCATCAAGCTTACCGGTGTAAACTCTAAAGAAAGTGAGCTTTCCTACAAATGGATCGTTCATTATTTTGAACGCCAAAGCAGTAAATTTCTCATCGTCTGATGTTTTTCTCGTTACCTGATCGTTTATTCCGATATGGTGAGCTTCAATAAATTCGGCATCTGCCGGTGAAGGAAGGAAATCGATAGTTGCATCAAGCAACATCTGAATACCCTTGTTCTTAAATGATGCTCCACACAATACAGGGATAATAACATTTGCAATAGTTGCTTTTCTTAGAGTTTCTTTAACCTCGGCAACCGAGATTTCTTCACCCTCAAGATATTTTTCAAGAAGTGTGTCATTAACATCAGACACTGCTTCCAACATTTCAGTTCTATATTTTTGAGCAATCTCAACAAGATCTTTTGGGATTTCGATAATATCAAATTCTTTACCCAAAGAATCTTCACGATACATAATCGCTTTCATTTCGATAAGATCGATAACACCTACAAAGATGTCGCCGGCACCAATCGGTAAAGCGAGTGGAATTGCGTTTGCTCCAAGTCTTTCACGAATCATTCCGAGAGCATTATAAAAGTCGGCGCCAATTCTGTCCATCTTGTTGATGAAAGCTATTCTTGGAACACCATATTTATCAGCTTGTCTCCAAACAGTTTCTGACTGTGGTTCAACGCCTCCAACTGCACAAAAAAGTGCAATGGCTCCGTCAAGTACCCTTAAAGATCTTTCAACTTCAACTGTGAAGTCAACGTGCCCCGGGGTATCGATAATGTTGATCTGATGATCAGCCCAATAACATGTGGTTGCAGCACTCGTAATGGTGATGCCTCTCTCTTTTTCCTGTTCCATCCAGTCCATGGTAGCTGCACCATCGTGCACCTCACCAAGACGGTGTAACCGGCCGGTATAATACAGAATCCTCTCGGTCGTAGTGGTCTTGCCGGCATCAATGTGTGCCATGATTCCAATGTTACGAACTCTTTCTATAGGTGTCTTTATGCTCATTATCTATTCTGTTTCTTAGTAATCACTACCACTTAAAGTGTGCAAAAGCTTTGTTGGCTTCTGCCATCCTGTGGGTATCTTCTTTTTTCTTGATTGCATTGCCTTCGTTGTTGGCTGCTGCAATAAATTCCATAGCTAATTTGGTAACCATCGATTTGTCTTTTCTGTCGGAAGCATATCTCTTCAACCATCTGATTGCAAGAGCCATTCTTCTTTCGGGGCGAACTTCCATTGGAACCTGATAGGTAGCACCACCAACTCTACGGCTCCTGACTTCGATAACCGGCTGAACATTCTGGATAGCCTTTTTAAAGACTTCCAAACCCGGCTTTGTTGTTTTTTCTTCAACCATATCAAATGCTTCGTAAACCAATTTTCTGGCTGTCTCTTTCTGACCGTCTTCCATTATACAATTAATGAATTTTGCCAGCGAATAATCGCCATGCCTTGGATCAGGCTTAATATATCTCTTTGGTGCTCTTTTTTTTCTCATATCTTAACTACTTGCCTTTTTGTTGTTTGGGCCTCTTGGCTCCGTATTTCGATCTTCCTTGTCTTCTGTCAGCTACACCATTGGAATCTAAAGTTCCTCTGATAATATGGTATCTAACACCCGGAAGATCTTTTATTCTGCCGCCTCTGATCAAAACGATCGAGTGCTCTTGCAAATTGTGACCTTCACCCGGTATGTAGGCTGTTACTTCTATATGGTTTGTTAATCTTACTCTCGCTACTTTTCTGAGCGCAGAGTTCGGTTTTTTAGGAGTTGTTGTATAAACTCTTGTACAAACCCCTCTTTTTTGAGGACAAGCCTGCAAAGCCGGTGCTTTATTATTTGAAAGCACAGCCTGACGACCTTTCCTGACTAACTGGTTTATTGTAGGCAAAATGAACTCCTGATTTTGTCCAAAACTTAAAAAAATTCAGACTTCAAATATAGGATAAAATGCGTTAATTGTCAAGCAATTTTACTTGATAGAAAAAATAAAACTATTTTATGGCTTCTGAGTTGCTCAGAAGCAACACCCCCGATCTATTCCGGGGGGTAAAAAAAAGGTGGGAGTCCCCGATCTATTCCGGGGACTCTTAATAATAAGTTAGATTGAGGTTACTTTTGCAGCTTCCTGTTCAATCTCTTCCAATGCCATTTCGTCTTCATCTCTAACGATGAGTGAACGATATTTTCTTAAGCCGGTTCCGGCTGGAATGAGGCGACCCATAACGACATTTTCTTTCAGTCCTCTGAGAGTGTCTTTTTTTGCCTGCACGGCAGCATTGGCTAATACTTTTGTGGTTTCCTGGAAGGAAGCAGCCGAGATGAAACTCTCGGTCTCAAGTGCAGCTCTGGTAATTCCGAGCAACATGTGATCAAAAGTTGCCTGTTCGGCATCTCTGTATTGTATTTCTGCTTTACTTCTTTTCTTCAACTCAAGATTTAATTCGGATAATTTTTTCCTTGTGATAATCTGTCCCGGTTTGAATATCGAACCTCCGGCATCTGTCACGATAACAGATTCCATCATTTTCTCATTCTCTTCCATGAACTCTGCTTTATCAACAATGTCTTCCTCAAGGAATCTGGTATCACCCGGCTGTACAACTTTGATCTTCTGAAGCATCTGACGCACAATCACCTCAATATGCTTGTCATTGATCTTAACACCCTGCAAACGATAAACTTCCTGTATTTCGTTTACGAGGTATTCCTGCACTGCGTTAGTACCTTTGATCTTAAGAATGTCATGTGGATCAACAGGTCCATCGATGATTTTTTCACCGGCAGGTATTTCGTCACCTTCCTGAACAAGAGTGTGCTTACTGATAGGCACATTGTATCTCTTTTCATCAGATTTATCGATCGCTGTTACGATGATCTCACGGGTACCTTTTCTCCTTGCTCCAAAGCTCACCAATCCCTCGATATCTGCAATTATTGCAGGATCCTGTGGATTTCTCGCTTCGAACAATTCGGTAACTCTTGGAAGACCACCGGTGATATCACGGGTCTTCGATGCTTGTTTAGCAATCTTTGCAAGAATGGTACCTGCAGGAATCTCTTGTCCTTCTTCCACAGAAAGGAAAGCCTTCGCCGGAATATTAAACGATCTTCTTTCACCATCGGCATTTTCTATCACTATTGAAGGTGACAGACCTTTGTCTTTTGGTTCGATAACAACTTTCTGAACATGGCCTGTCTGATCATCAGTAATCTGTTCCATTGTAAATTTATCGATAAGATCAACAAACTTAACAAAACCGGTGATGTCAGAAAGAATTACAGCGTTGTATGGATCGTGATAATAAAGTGGCTGTTTTTTCCTTACTTTTTGTCCTTCGTCAACCAATATCTCGGCTCCGTAAGGAACATCAAATTTTCTTAACAATATTTCATTGTTGTCGGTAATCTCAATTACACCTCTTCTGCCGGTAACTACTTTTACCTTCCCGAAGATAGAATCTTTTTCAACAAAGGCTAATCTGTTGTATCTTACAACACCTTCTACAGGTGTATCAACCTGCGATTGTGTTGCGATACGGGCAGATGTACCACCAAGATGGAAAGTTCTGAGTGTAAGCTGTGTACCCGGCTCACCAATCGACTGTGCTGCGATAACACCCACGGCTTCACCAATTTCAACGAGTTTGCCGTTGGTCAGGTTTCTTCCGTAACAGTTGGCGCATACACCATGTTTGGCTTCACAAGTAAGTACTGTTCTGATATATACAGAATCAAGTCCGGCATCTTCAATAGTAGCAGCAATTGCTTCAGAAATTGTTTCGCCGTTTTCACAGATAAGTTCATCGGTTCTCGGATCGTAAATATCACCCTGAGCAACTCTACCTACAATTCTTTCTGTAAGTGGTTCTCTCTCTTCACCTGCTTCTTTAAGAGCAGATATTTCGATTCCAAGAATAGTTCCGCAATCGATTTGTGTGATAATTACATCCTGAGCAACATCCACGAGCCTTCTTGTAAGGTAACCTGCATCCGCTGTTTTAAGAGCTGTATCAGCAAGACCTTTTCTTGCACCGTGAGTTGAGATGAAGTATTCGAGTACTGACAAACCTTCTTTAAAGTTCGCTATAATCGGGTTCTCGATAATTTCACCTGCCTGACCGGTAAGTGATTTCTGAGGTTTCATCATAAGACCACGCATACCTGCGAGCTGACGAACCTGCTCCGAAGAACCTCTCGCACCCGAGTCAACCATCATGTGGATAGGATTAAATCCCTGATTTGATTCTCTGAGTTTCTCCATGAGAACCTTACCCACATCATTGGTTGCATGTGTCCAGATATCGATGATTTTGTTATATCTCTCAGTATCGGTAATAAAACCATTTTCATGCTCGTTCAACACCTGATCAACTTTACGGTTGGCTTCATTGATGATCGATTCTTTCTCTTCAGGAACTACAAGATCGCTGAATGAAATAGAAAGTCCACCTTGCATGGCAAACTTGAATCCAAGTTCTTTAAGTTCATCAAGGAATGTGGCGGTAACTTTGTTTCCCAATTTCATAAACATTAGGTTAACAAAAGCACTAAACGATTTTTTCACGAGAAGCTGGTTATAATAACCCATCTCTTTTGGCACGATCTTGTTAAAGATAACGCGACCAACAGTGGTGTCAATCATTTTTCCGTCAAGTCTTACTTTAATCTTGGCATGAAGACCAACCACTTTATTATTGTAAGCAATAACAACCTCGTCGGCACCGCTAAAGATCATTCCTTCGCCGAGATCACCATCTCTCTTTTTCGTCAGGTAATAAACACCCAATACGATGTCCTGTGTAGGGACAACAATTGGACTGCCGTTCTGAGGAGAAAGGATGTTGTGACTCGAAAGCATAAGTAATTGTGCTTCAAGTTTTGCTTCATCAGAAAGAGGTACATGCACAGCCATCTGATCGCCGTCAAAATCTGCGTTGAAAGCTGTACATACCATAGGATGAAGTCTGATCGCCTTTTCATCTATGAGCACGGGCTGGAAAGCCTGAATACCCAAACGGTGAAGTGTTGGCGCACGGTTAAGAAGCACTGGATGACCATCGATAATCTTCTCGAGAATCTCCCAGATAATTGCGTCTTTCCGTTCAACTACCTTTTTGGCACTTTTTACGGTTTTATTGTTCCCTCTCTCAATAAGTTTCCTTATGATGAGGGGTTTAAACAGTTCATAAGCCATGTCTTTTGGCAGACCACACTGGTGAAGTTTCAGCTCAGGACCAACAACAATAACCGATCTGCCTGAATAATCAACTCTTTTACCGAGCAGGTTCTGACGGAATCTTCCTTGTTTACCTTTCAGCATGTCGCTGAGAGATTTTAGAGGTCTGTTATTGTCACTTCTTACAGCGGAACCGCGTCTTGAGTTGTCAAACAACGCATCAACAGCTTCCTGAAGCATTCTTTTCTCATTCCTGAGGATTACTTCGGGGGCTTTTATGTCGATCAACCTTTTAAGACGGTTGTTGCGGATAATAACTCTTCTGTAAAGATCATTTAGATCACTGGTAGCAAACCTGCCACCTTCGAGGGGAACCAAAGGTCTCAACTCGGGTGGTATCACAGGAATATAGTTAAGAACCATCCACTCGGGTTTGTTCTCAAGTTTATCTTCCTTGGTACGGAAAGCTTCAATAACTCTTAATCTTTTAAGGAGTTCTTCCTTTTTCTGCTGAGAGTTTTCTCTGTTTAGCTGGTCTTTAAGCTCATAAAACTTCTCTTCGATGTTTAAGGTCTTAAGAAGTTCTCTAATCGCTTCACCACCAATTTTGGCGTAAAATTTATTGGGATCGTTGTCAGCCAGTTTATCATTCCCGGCAGGGAGTGATTTCTGAATCTCTGAATATTGATCCTCTGTTATAAGGTCATTTACCCTTAAACCTGTTGGTCCGGGGTTCATAACCACATAAGATTCGTAATAAACAATTTTTTCGAGCTCTTTGGAGCTGAAACCTAAAAGGTTACCAATTTTTGAAGGCAACGATCTGAAGAACCAAATGTGTACTACAGGAACTGCAAGGGAAATATGCCCCATCCGTTCCCTTCTTACACTTTTTTGGGTAACTTCAACACCGCAACGATCGCAAATGATACCTTTGTATCTAATTCTTTTATACTTGCCGCAGTAGCATTCCCAGTCGCGTGTTGGCCCGAATATTTTCTCACAGAAAAGTCCATCCTTTTCAGGTCTGAACGATCTATAATTTATAGTTTCCGGTTTGGTAACTTCACCATGGGATCTATCAAGTATATCATCGGGGCTCGCCAATGTAATTGTAATGGAATTAACATCTTTAATTACATTTTCAGGCAATCTTAATGACATATAAAAAACTCCTTCCGAGAATCTGTTTTCAAATTATTTAACTACTCTATTTCAACATCAAGGCCAAGACCTTGAAGTTCTTTGATGAGTACGTTAAATGCTTCGGGCACATTCGGTTCTTGAATATTTTCACCTTTAACAATCGACTCATACACCTTTGTTCTACCGGCAACATCATCACTTTTTACGGTAAGGATTTCCTGAAGAATATGTGAAGCGCCATAGGCTTCAAGAGCCCACACTTCCATCTCTCCAAATCTCTGACCGCCAAACTGAGCCTTACCACCGAGTGGCTGCTGAGTAATAAGCGAGTATGGTCCAATTGATCTGGCGTGGAGTTTGTCATCTACAAGGTGGCTCAATTTGAGCATGTAAATATATCCACAAGTAACTTTTTGGTCGAATGCTTCACCTGTTCTGCCATCATGAAGATCGGTTTTACAACCAACAGGAAGCCCTGCTTTTTCGAGGTAACCTGTAACATCAGATACTTCTGCACCGTCGAAAACGGGAGTAGCGAATTTGACGCCAAGTTTTTTACCTACCCAGCCGAGAGCTGTTTCATAAAGCTGACCCAGGTTCATTCTCGAAGGCACACCCAAAGGATTGAGTATCATCTCAACCTGAGTACCGTCGGGGAGGAAAGGCATATCTTCCTGCGGAACCACTTTGGCAACAACACCTTTGTTACCATGTCTTCCCGCCATCTTGTCACCTACAGAGATTTTTCTCTTTTTAGCAACATATACCTTTGCCAACTGGATGATTCCCGGGGGAAGTTCATCGCCAATTTGAATTTTTTGCTTTTCGCGTTTGTAATCTTCATCAATGTCAGCGAGTTTCCTCAGATAGTTTTTCATCAATGCTTTAACAAACTCGTTTGATTTTTCGTCTTCAAACCAGGGAGATTTATCGTCAAGTCTCTCAAGTGTTTCCACTGTGTCAAGAATTGATCTGTCGATAACTGAACCCGATTTAATTACTGTAATGCCATGTTCGTCTTTTACTCCAAGAGTCTTTTTACCTTCACAGATTTTCGCAAGTCTGTCGATCATCTTGTCGCGAAGTGCAACTTTCTCTTTGGAATATTTGATTTCAAGCTCTTCAGAAAGTTTCTTTTCGAGTTTTTTCGACTCGGCATCTTTTCTTCTGCGTGAGAAGAGGCGTGTTTTAATAACAGTTCCGCGAAGCCCGGGGGTTGCACGCAATGATGCATCCTTAACTTCACCTGCTTTGTCACCAAAGATGGCTCTGAGAAGTTTTTCTTCAGGTGTTGGATCCGACTCCCCTTTGGGGGTGAGTTTACCGATAAGGATATCACTTTCCTTAACTTCGGCGCCAACTCTGATGATACCATTCTCATCAAGATTCTTTACTGTATCTTCACTTACATTCGGAATTTCTCGTGTAAGCTCTTCGTCACCTCTCTTGGTCTCACGAACCTGAAGTTCAAATTCCTCGATATGGATTGAAGAGAAAACATCGTTCATCACAAGTTTTTCTGAAAGGATGATAGCATCCTCAAAGTTGTAACCTCTCCAGGGCATGAACGCCACAAGGATATTTCTTCCAAGTGCAAGTTCACCCTGATCTGTGGCGAATCCGTCTGCGAGTACATCACCCTTTTTGATTTTTTGACCATGTTTAACAATTGGTCTCTGGGTAATGCTTGTCTCCTGGTTTGTACCGGAGAACTTAATTAATTTATAGGAAACTGTTTTTACATCGTCAAACTCTGTGAGAGCCTCAAATGAAAGTGGATCGATGTTATAGTCAACAACTATTTTATCAGCGTCAACATAAACAACTTCGCCATCTTCCTGAGCCACAATCACCGATCTTGTGTCACGAGCAACTCTTCCTTCAAGTCCGGTTCCCACGAGTGGAGCTTCCGGCTTGATAAGAGGAACTGCCTGACGCTGCATGTTCGAGCCCATGAGAGCACGGTTGGCATCATCATGCTCAAGAAAAGGAATCAAGGCAGCAGCCGCACTTACAATCTGTGCAGGAGCAACATCCATAAATTCCACTTCCTGTGGATGAACAATAGGAAAATCACCTTTTCTACGGCATTTAACTCTTTCCCTTACAAATTTTCCGTTCTCATCGATAGGAGCATTTGCCTGAGCAATTGTGTACATATCTTCCTGCTCGGCAGTAAGATATACAACTTCAGAAGAAACTACACCGTCTTTTACAGTCCGGTATGGTGTTTCAAGGAATCCAAATTTATTTACGCGTGAAAAGATTGTGAGTGAGGAAATAAGACCGATGTTTGGACCTTCAGGAGTCTCAATGGGGCAAAGTCGTCCATAATGAGTGTAGTGAACATCTCTCACCTCAAATCCCGCGCGTTCTCTGGTAAGACCGCCTGGTCCAAGTGCCGACATTCTTCTCTTGTGTGTAAGTTCCGAAAGTGGATTGGTCTGATCCATGAACTGTGAAAGCTGATTAGTTCCAAAGAAGGAAGTAATCACGCTGCTTATTGTTCTTGCATTTACCAAATCCTGTGGCGCAAATCCTTCAGCATCTCTAATCGACATTCTGTCTTTAATGGTTCTTGCCATTCTTGCCAGACCTGTGTTAAACTGCTGCTGAAGCTGCTCGCCAACTGTTCTTACTCTTCTGTTTCCAAGGTGATCGATATCATCAGATGCAGCATTTTCATCCTTCATCTTGATGATATATTTCATTATCTCAATAAAATCCTGTATGTGAAGAACTGTCAGATCATCGGGAATTAACCCTTTCAGACTGAGCTTATCGTTCATTCTGTGTCTGCCAACTTCACCTAAATCGTATCGTTTATCGTTGAAAAAGGTCTTTTCAAGCAATCCTGCAGCAGTGTCAACATCCGGTGCTTCACCGGTTCTGAGCTGTCTGTAAATCGAAAGAAGTGCCTCATCCTTGCTGTGCGTCGTATCTTTTTCGAGAGTGTTAAGAATTAAATTTTGATCGAGGTTGAGATCTGTTCTGATCAAATTGATCGACTCAACACCCGATGATTTAATCATTTCAACTGACTCTTCGTCAATTATATCGTTTCTATTTAAAAAGATTTCACCGGTGTTTGAGTCAAACACTTCGGTGGCAACTTTCCTTGAAAGAAGTGACTCGGGGTCAACATCATTCAGGTCTATTGTTTCATATAATTCAAAAATGCTTAATATTTCATCGTCTGTCTCATAACCCAATGCTCTAAGCAAAGTAGTTGAGGGGAATTTTTTTCTACGGTCAATGTAAACATTTAATACATAGTTGATATCGGTGGTAAACTCAACCCATGATCCTTTTAAAGGAATAATTCTGGCTGAATAAAGGGGCGTTCCGTTGGGATGCACTGTCTGTGAAAATGCCACACCCGGCGATCTGTGCAACTGGGATACGACAACTCTCTCTGCTCCGTTTATAATAAATGTAGCCTGATCCGACATAAATGGCAATGTGCCAAGGTAAACTGTCTGTTGAACAGAGTTAACCCATTCACCTGTGTCAGGATCTTTGGAAGACAAAGTAAGCTTCGCTTTAATGCTTGCCGAGTAGGTTAAACCTTTCTCTCTGCATTCTTGTATCGAGTATCTCGGTTTTTCAACATAATACTCGTTATAGTCAAGGCGATATTTCGCTTTGTGATTGTCGGGGTTGTCTAGAATAGGAAAATTACTCGTAAAAACTTGCTGGAGTCCCTTGTTCTCTCTCTCGGAGGGGGCAACATCCATCTGTAGAAAATCGTAAAATGAGTCCTTCTGAACGCTTAATAAATCCGGTATCTCTATGACAGAGTTTATACTACCGAAGGTAATTCTGTTTTTGTTCAATTGAATAACCTCAAAGTTGTTGTTTCAAACCTTATTCTTGCAATAGTGATCTGAACATAAATAATAAAAAGCGATAAGACGATAAAAATCGTCTTACCACTTAAAAAATTCGGTTGGGTAATTAAAGTTTATAATAAAATTACTTTAATTCTACCTTTGCACCGGCTTCTTCGAGCTCTTTTTTAACCTTTTCAGCTTCGTCTTTTGAGACTGCTTCTTTAACTGGTTTTGGAGCAGCTTCAACGAGGTCTTTAGCTTCTTTCAAACCTAAACCTGTATGGGCTCTTACAACTTTGATAACACCGATCTTGTTAGCACCGGCTTCTAAAAGCATCACATCAAATTCAGTTTTCTCTTCAACAACTTCTGCTGCAACGGCTGCAACGGCTGCACCCATAACTACAGGAGCGGCGGCTGTAACACCAAATTCATCTTCTAATGCTTTTTTTAATTCAGCGGCTTCAACCAGGGTTAACGCTTTAATTAGTTCTACTAACTGAGATACTTTCTCTGACATCTTTAGTTCTCCATTTTATAAATTTTAAAAGTTATGCAGCTTTTTTCTTGGCTATTTCATCAATAACACTAACGAGATCTCTCATTACTGCATTAAGTGTGCCAACGATACCGGAAGCAGGCGCATTGATGCTGCCAAGGATACCTGCTATTATCTCTGCCTTTGATGGCAGTTTGGAAAGTACATCCAACTGGTCGCCGGAATAATATTGTGTCTCAACATAACAGGCTTTTAAGCCAAATTTCTGAGTATCATCACTAAACTTTTTAATGATTTTAGCAGGTGCAACAGGGTTTTCGAATGTAAATGCGAAACCTGTCATTCCAACCAGATTCTCAGCCAACTTGGGATATTTGCCTGATTGTTCAAGAGCGCGTTTAAATAAAGTGTTTTTAATTACTTTATATACAACACCCTCTTTCCTGAACTCATTTCTGAGTTTGGAGATTTGTGCAACATTAACTCCGGTGTAGTCAGTTAAATAGATTGCGGTCGAATCGTTTAGAAGCTCGACTATCTCCGCAATGACTTCACCTTTTTGTTCTTTGTTCATTTAACTCCCGAATCAGTTTGTTTATACCGCGTCGGTATAGAAGCAGTGATTTGTTGTGCGTAATTTCTTAATTAATTTCGTCTTTAACTATTTTCAGACCGGGTCCCATCGTGGAAGAGAGATATACACTCTTCATATATGTACCTTTAGCAGTGGCCGGTTTCAGTTTATTGACTTGACTTATGAGTGCTTTGGCATTTTCTTCAAGCTGTTCGGTGGTAAAATTGAGTTTACCAACTGCTGCATGAATAATACCCTGCTTGTTCACTCTAAAATCGATCTTTCCTGCCTTAACTTCTTTAACGGCTTTTGCAACATCGGGTGTTACTGTTCCGCTTTTTGGGTTAGGCATCAAACCTTTTGGTCCAAGTATCTTTCCAAACTTACCCAATTGGCCCATGATATCAGGAGTTGCTATAATAACATCAACATCGGGAACTTCGTTCTTTTCAATCGCTGTTAAATATTCCTGAAATCCTGCATATTCAGCTCCGGCATCAAGTGCCTCCTGAATTTTTGGACCCTGGGTAACTACCAACACTTTTACAGTTTTACCTGTTCCGTGTGGAAGGGATACTGTTCCACGAACCATCTGATCTGCATGTCTTGGATCAACACCAAGACGGAGAGCACATTCAAGTGATTCAACAAATTTTACACTCGAAAGTGTTTTAAGAGTATCAATTGCCTGAGCAACCGTATATTCTTTGTTTTTTTCAACTTTGGCTAATACAGCCTTGTATCTTTTCGATATTTTCATTTTATCATCCTCCCCTTTTAACCTTCAACTGTGATGCCCATGCTGCGTGCAGTACCTGCAACCATCGAAGCAGCTGCTTCAAGGGTGTTCGCATTAAGATCGGGCATTTTCAATTGAGCAATTTCCTCAACCTGTTTCCTGGTAACTTTCGCTACTTTTGTGCGGTTGGGTTCGGCTGATCCCCCTTTTATTCCTGAAGCTTTAATTAAAAGAACTGCTGCGGGAGGGGTTTTTGTAATGAATGTGAACGATTTATCGGAAAATACAGTGATCACAACTGGTATGATCAATCCGTCTTGTCCGGCTGTTCTGGCGTTAAATTGTTTACAAAACTCCATTATGTTCACGCCTTTTTGACCTAAAGCGGGCCCTACCGGTGGAGACGGGTTTGCTTTTCCTGCGGGAATCTGGAGTTTTATATATCCGGTTATCTTTTTTGCCATTTTATGACCTGTTAATTAGAAAGTTTTTTTAATGAGCTAATTCTGCTTGCACAAAATCGATCTCCACGGGAGTTTTTCTGCCGAAGATTGAAACAAGAACTTTTATTTTCATTCTCTCTTCATTTACTTCTTCAACGGTTCCCGAGAAGTTGTTGAACGGACCATCTATAATTTTAACTGTATCACCCGTTCTGAATACAGTATCCAATCTCTCGGAATCTTCTTCCTGTTTCACCCTGCCTACAATTCTCTTCACTTCGTCTTCTCTTAATGGTGCGGGATTTTTTCCGCCGAGAAAACCAATAACTGACTGAGTATTGTTAATAAAATCTTTTACCTGAGCATCAAGATCAACACAAATGAGAATATAGCCGGGCAGAAAACTTCTGATCTTGCTCTTCTTTTTGCCATCTTTTACTTCGTAAACTTTTTCCTGTGGGAGCAATACTTCAGATATTTTGTCAGCCAGCCGTGTATTATCACGCAAACCGAGATCAATCAGCCCTTTTACTTTGGCTTCATGACCCGAAAGCGTTTGTAATACATACCATCTATGTTCCATTGCGCTCCTTAGTATAAAAAGCTGAAAAGGAAGGAAACTCCCTTATCAATAATGAAACACAAAGCAGCAAAAACGAGCGAAGACGCTATGACCACCTTGGTGGAGCTCTTCAGCTCTTCCCGGGTTGGCCAGGTTACTTTCTTCATCTCTTTTACGATATCTTCGTATAGCTTAATTATTTTTGTTTTCATGTGGACTTTCGGACTGTTTAAGCACGCTGGGAGGGAATCGAACCCCCAACCTGCGGTTTTGGAGACCGCTGCTCTACCAATTAAGCTACCAGCGTATTCGTTTTTACTTAGTCTCTTTGTGAACTACCGGCTTATTACACCAGCGGCAATATTTCTTATATTCTACTCTGGCAGGATGCTTGCGCTTGTTCTTCGTTGTAGAGTAATTTCTTCTCTTACACTCAGTACATTCCAGGGTGATTATATCTCTCATGTCTCTACCTTCATAAAAAAATGTGGAGCTGACGACCGGGATTGAACCGGTGACCTCATCCTTACCAAGGATGTGCTCTACCAACTGAGCTACGTCAGCTTAATTGAACATAAAAAAAATGAAAGTAGTTGGAGTTTACTTTCATTATACCTGTGAGCGGGAGACGGGATTCGAACCCGCGACCAACAGCTTGGAAGGCTGTGACTCTACCACTGAGTTACTCCCGCAATTCTCCGTTTCATATATAGTGGGCGGCGAGGGATTCGAACCCCCAAAGGCGTAAGCCAACGGATTTACAGTCCGCCCCGACTCTCCAACTTCGGCGTCCGCCCAACTTTGTGTTTCCCTTCAGAATTTTTCTGAAAGGGACTTCTAAAGTAAGATTTTTTTGAATTAAATGCAAGGAGTCTGACAAATTTATTTTAAATTATTTTTCCCTCCGCGAAAATCCGTGACTCTGTGGCTTCGTGACTCTGTGACTTTGTCTTTTTCTACTTCAACAACACCGCTTTCACCGTCGCTGAAAAGCTGCTACTTGCAGATAAGGCTTCTATGCAAAAGATGTAAACACCCGATGGGAATTTGGTACCGTCAAACTTTTGTTCGTAAATACCTCTTTCCATTTCGCCAGAAATCAGGGTTGTTACCTTTTGTCCAGTGATATTATAAACAGAAAGGGAAACATTTGCTCTCTCCCGAAGAGAAAATTTTATCACAGTTTCGGGGTTGAACGGATTTGGATAATTTTGCCACATCTGAAATTCATCAGGCACAATTCCTTCAACTTCTTTAATTCCCGTAGGATAATAGTGATATTTTGCACCCAAATGCGCAAATATTTCATCTATTTTGTTCCTCGTTACCGTTATTGAGTTGAGATGATCTGTTCCCCTGCCTATAATTATGGCATTGTGAAAAGTTACTGTATCACCTGCAGTCAGTTGAAACGGACCGGAATTGGCAAAACTCCTCTGATCGGTCGAGGTGTTGTTTAACCATCCTGAATTTGTCACAGGATCTCCCGAGTACATAAATATTTTTGATACCGGGCTACATGGAACTCCCCCATAAAACTGACCATAAGGCCAGGTGCAGGGATCAACCATTGCGCCACCTGTGGTTTTGCCTTGTTGGTAGTTTCTCAACTCATTTGTGAAGCGTGGATCGCCATGAGTGGGATGCGACGACATATAGTGCTGCGAAGATGTAAGCCCCAGGTTGGAAGCTCCCGGAATTTTAATATCTTGGAAAGGTTTTCCCATTGGAACGGTGGCTGTGTCGTTGGCAATATCTGTACCCGGATCATAAACACCATTTCCGTTGATATCCTGATATGACAACCCCCTGATAAAAACAGGTTGTCCAAACACAATAGTCTGAAAAACGGCAGGTGGATTGACCCCAAATGAACCATCACTTCCTTCGTTCCAAACATAACTGCTGTTCCGGATTGAATCGGTACCAAAAAGATCATCCTGATACTCACCCATATCAGTATCAGTCCAGGCTGAAAAGAAAACGTCAGATATTTCCGAAGCAACATTCCCCTTATTTACAATTTCATACCGAATAAATACTGCATCCTTCATTGCTTCAACTGCGGAATTTGGGTAGGCATAAATTGTTTGCCTGACCTCAATGCCCACCGGAACCTCCTGGAACCTTCTTAATTCAGTTGGCATTCCATCATTATAAACACAATAATATGAAATTTCACCAAGTATCTCGGGCATATCCTCAGTTGGATCCCAAATACCGTTATGATTTAAGTCGATGGGATCATAAATCCCGTTGTGGTTTCCATCCCAGTATCTGGCTCCGGTCATCACTGCATATTTCCACAACTCCCAACTTTCACCAAATGCAGAATCCTGCAGTGCCACTCTATATATCCCGTTTTTGGGGTCAATCACAGGTGAACCAACGGGACCCGATACATAATCTGCAATTCTTGAGGCTGACATCATACTTGCCGACCATGGTACATCATTTATGAGTCCTGATAATGCAAAACCGTTTGAAAACAGAGTATAAATCGAATCATAATACAAACCCGACCTTCCCATCAAATCCACATCAGCTATTATCCCGTCTCTACGGAAAGGTACCCAAATTCTTCCTGTCCAAAATCCATCCTCTGTGGTTATTCCCGCAATCAAAAGTGAATAGGTGAATTGGGCTGAGGAGAGGTATTGTCCACCACCGTTCATCAAAACATATAAATTAGCAAAATCCCCCGGCGCTGCGATCTTCACAAATCCTCTGAATATGCCATCTCCTGCAGCAGAATCATTGTGCAGGCCATCATCATACAGCGGATATTCAACAGGCACTTCATTAAGATTCCCTTTTATGACTCCACTCAGATTTCCCCCACTATAACCGGCATATACGCTCACAAAAACAGAATCTCCCTGAACAGGAACTTCAGGAATCATTTTTGTTGAGAAAATAACCGGAGGCGCTTCCTGATCTGTAAGAGTTAACCCATTCCCCCACCACAAACTGAATTTATTGCCCGGAGAATTGCGTACACTTGAAAAGATTACCAATGGCAGTGTTGACTGTGGATTGATATTCAGATTGGCATCCTGACCTGCATATCGTGTTATTTGAATGGGTGTTCCCCATGTCACCCCGTTATCGGTAGTGGTTATTCGGAAATAATTTGCGTTTAAGAATCCCCCAATGGTTGAACGGATTCGGCGGTAAAACAAATGAATTACCCCATCTGAGGTTTTATACAATTTTGGATTTCGAATAGTCTCACTCCCGGAAATAATCACTGTTGTATCATGCCATCCGGCCGTAGCAGCCGAATACTTCAACAACATCAGTTTTGTGTTGTTCTGATTTTTCTCCTGACAAGCCATGATCATATCACCATTACCCATGGGCAAAAGTGTCGGGTTGCTTAATCCTCCCGCGGTAAGACCCTGATATAATGAAAATGTAAGACCATTATCACTGCTTTTTGCAAAACCAATAGAGTTTTGATATTGAGAAATTGCAAGAAGTATCTCATTCCCTCCGGTATGAATTGCGGAGGTTATTTTTAGAGTTCCTTCCATAACAGGATTGTTAATCAGTGTCAGAATCCTGTTCACTCCCCAGGTGATACCTCCATCGTCGGATATCTTATACTTGTAGGTACCGTTGGTGCCAACTCTGAAAAAAGTTATCAAACGATTATTGGCACCTCGTATCAAGTACGGTGACGCGAGACTGTCCTCAAATGCAGCGGGAGCTATAGTGTCAAAAATGACTGTGGGAGTCGACCAGGCAGACCCGCCATTGGTACTTCTCACTAAACAAAATTGAACTCCTCCAAAACCGTTGTATTTGGAGTATAAAGCTATAAATTCATTGTTGTTTATTGAGATAATTTCACCTGTTCGGTGATTTAAAGCATCATTAGTGGGATAAATGAGTTGAGATTCTGACTGGGTGAATATAACACTACTTACTAATAAACAAAGAATCAAAATGTATTTTAACATGATGAACTCCTGACTTTCTTTTTATCTTAGCAGGACACTTTGGTGCCCTGCCGAAAAATGCTTCTACTTAAATTATTTGATCTCGACTATCTCAATGGCAAAATTTAATATTTCGCCTGCAAGATCATGATTGGCATCGAGAGTAATTATGGTGTCAGTCATCTCAATAACCGTCATAATAATGCTCTCTCCATCTTCGCCATCAAGTTCGAGTCTGTCACCGATCTCAACTTCAAGATCGGGAATTTTCTCTTTTTCAACTTCCACAACGAGGCTGTCACGGTATTCGCCATAACCAAGTTCGGGTGGAACTGCCACATCCTTTTTCTCCCCGACTTCCATTCCCAAAACTGCAAGTTCCAATCCGGGGATAATCTCATTGTTGCCAACTCTGAACACGATTGGTTCTTTTCCATAAGATGATTCAAATTCTTCACCATCCGGGAATGTCCCAATATAGTGCATTGTAACGAGTGAACCTTTTTGAACTACAGCCAATTTACTCTCTACTTTCGTTGTTTTTTTTAGTTAGTTTAATTTGTCTCAAATAAACTCTGAAACCGCAGGGAAATATAATAAACGACCAAAACTTTCGCTAATTATTTTTCTGCTACGGAAATTATAAAATCAATCCGTGAAAATCCGTGCTCAATCCGTGTCATCCGTGGAACTATCCCTCCCCCTCCGCGTAACTCTGTCTAATCTGCGTCCCCTAACGACCTTTCGTGTAGCAGATGGCAATCGTCGGGACGCTTACTACTCCTCACCCTGTGTTTAAATTTCATACCACTAAATTTTAGGAGAAATCACCAAATAATCTCATAAAAACTAAAATTTTATCTTATTTTGATCAAAAATATACAAATAATGTATTTTAAAAGATATTATTTGTATATTTTGCCATAAAAAAAGCTGTCACCGTTTTAAGCAGTGACAGCTTCTTTTAAGTTTTCGGGAATTTATTAGATATCCACTTCTATTCCGTTGATTATCACTTCTGTATCGAGAGCAATAACAAGTTCCTCATTTGTGGGGATTCTGAATACTTTAACTGTTGCATCTTCAGTGGAGAGGTCTTCCTCTTTGCTGTTGTTTTTTTCAGGATCAAGTTTCATACCCATAAATCCAAGGGATTTGCAAACTGCTTCACGAACATCGGGTGAATTTTCACCGATACCACCGGTAAATACCAGCGCATCAATTCCACCCATTGCCGCTGCGTAAGCACCAACATACTTTGTGATTCTGTAACAAAAGACATCAAAAGCAATTTTTGCTCTTTTGTGTCCTTCTTTCATTGAAGAAATGATTTCACGCATATCCGACGATTCACCACTGATTCCAATCAGTCCACTGTGTTTGTTGAGTAAAGTGTTTGCTTCTGAAAGTTGCAGACCCTCTTTTCCCATTATATGCAGAATTATGGAAGTGTCGATGTCACCACATCTGGTACCCATCAAAAGTCCTTCAAGTGGGGTAAATCCCATAGAGGTATCAATTGAAGTCCCTCTGTCAACAGCAGCCATACTGCAACCGTTTCCGAGGTGAGCGGTTACTATTTTTAACTCATTGAGGGGTTTTCCAAGCTTTTTTGCAGCTCTTCCGGCAACAAATCTGTGTGAAGTGCCATGAAAACCGTAACGACGAATTTGATGACTTTTATACAGTTCATAGGGTATTCCATAAAGATATGCCTTGGGCTCCATCTTTGCATGATATGCTGTATCAAATACGCCAACCTGGGGAACACCCGGGAGTACTCTCGTAACAGCCTGAATACCTTTAATATTTGGTGGATTGTGAAGTGGTGCCAGTCCTACATTATCCTGTAGAACTTTAATAACTTCCTGGGTAATCAAAACCGATCCCGTGAAAGTTTCACCTCCGTGAACAACTCTGTGGCCTACTGCATCAATTTCACTTTTATCTTCTATTACACCATGATTCTTCGAAAGAAGAACTGCGAGAACATATTCAATTCCAATTGCATGGTCAAGAATCTCTCCCACGATATTTATTTTATCACCGTCATACCGTATATGTGTAAGTACGGCTCCTGACATCCCAATCCTGTCAACCAATCCTTTTGCAAGTGCAACCCGCTGAACAGTATCATAAAACTGATACTTGATCGACGAACTGCCACAATTTAATACTAAAACTCTCATTATCGCCTACGAAATTATTTTACCGTTGGAGTCATAGGTATAAAAACCCTGACCTGTTTTTCTTCCAAGTTTCTGCTCACGAACAAGTTTCCGGAGTATTGGACAAGCTCTGTATCTCGGTTCTCCGAGGGTTTTCCACAAAGTGTCCATCCATGCCAAAACTTCATCCAATCCCATCATATCAGCCATTTCAAGAGGTCCATGTTGAAAATTGAACCCGATTTTCATTGCTGTGTCGATGTCTTTTGCGGATGCAATGCCTTCAAGCAAAATGTGCATCGCTTCATTAAGGAGTGGAACTATCGATCTGGTGGTTACATATCCGGGATATTCGTAAACTTCAATGGAGGTTTTTCCAAGACGGTTGGCGAATTCTTTGATTATTTTTAATGTGCTTGCCGATGTGTGAAGACATTTGATTACTTCAACCAATGGCCTCTTTGGCACAGGATTAAGAAAATGCATCCCGATTACCTTGTCAGGTCTTCCGGTACATTCTGCAAGCTTTGTTAAACTTAATGTTGAAGTGTTAGAGACAAAAATAGTCTCTTTTTTTGCGATTTTGTCGATATCAAGAAATATTTTTTTCTTTAATTCAAAATCTTCATCCACCGCCTCAACAATAAGGTCACAGCCGGCTACCAGCTTAATGTCGGTAACCCAACTGATCCGGCTCATGATTGCTTTTTTTTCTGAAGCAGTCATTGCCCATCTTTTAATTTCATTATCGATATTATCTGAAAGACTCGATTTTGCATAATCGATCCTTTGAGATGATCTCTCAACTATAATGACTTCAATACCATTTGCGGCAACTGCCTGGGCTATTCCCTGCCCCATAACCCCCGCGCCAATAATCCCAACCCGGTTGATTGAATCAAACGACTCGGACAATGCCGACCTTTTTAGTATTTCGTCTATATTTATGTTATCTTCCTGCATCAGTCCATTCCTTAATAAAACAATTTGCGTCCATCTACAAGCAATTTTAATGCCAAACGGTTTAATCGTTTTATCATCAAATTTTTGATCAGATCAATAGTCTTTTTTCTCAAAAATAATAATTGTTAAACCGAATACGGTAAAAATAAACAATAATGAGCTAATAATCAGTTTTAAAACATGTCCCTCGGCGGTTGGTTGCCCTGCCATAAAAAACGAACTTGAAAACTCTGAGCTTTTGGGAAGTATCCAATATACTACATTCACAGTCTCCCGAAGCCAAACCTTGGAGGAAGTCTGAATCATCTGCTGCATCACAAATACCACTGATGAGACAATAACACTATATGCAATCGCCGTTAACAGTCCGGCAATTGGCGAACGGAATCCAAATGATACAAAAATTACCAAATGAAACATGATGACAAATCCGAGTAGATTTAGAAGTCCCCAATGTAACACTTCACCATAAAACATGCCAAATATTGAAGAGTGGATTACCCAAATTCCCATTGTCAAAAAGAGAAGGACTACAAACATAAATATGATTCCACTAAGGAATGCACCGGTTAAAAGTTCCCATCGCCTGACAGGGAAGGAGAGAAAAATGTCGAATACACCCCTTTTAATCACTGAATTAACCGTAATAGCCACAGTAAACAGCCCCACAAATATCATTAATTGGGTTGTAGCGTTAAGTAAATTAATAAGAGTGAAATCGTATGACTGCTGGATTTTTGCAACTGCAGTTCCGGGAGTTATATTGTCATAAACTGAATAAGATATTAGTGCTGATATCACAATCATCACCACAACACCACCAATAGTAACCCAAAACGACTTACTTCTCCTCAGATGATCAAAAAAGAATAAAACTGATTGTGTGATACCTTTCATTAATTTACCCTTTCATCTGCGTTTATGGTCTTTATGAACAACTCTTCGAGATTGGATTTACGGAGTGTTATCTCTTCAATTAAAATCTCCAAATTCCTTACTTTATCGATGATACGGTTCAATTCTGTAACTTCCGATCCGTTGTAACGGTATAATTTTTCAGAAATTTTTTCGAGGTAAACTATGCTGTTTTCCTCCTCCAATGTCAGCCCTCTGGAAATTTTAATCTCAAAGTGTGTATTTTCATGAGTAAGTTCGTGGATTGTCCCTGTCCTTAAAAGTTTTCCTTTATGAAGAATAGCGACACTGTCGGTAATCATTTCCACTTCCGAGAGGATATGTGAGTTCAAAAAGATAGTTTTGCCTTTCGATTTTAAATCTTGAAGGATTGTCCTGATTTCTTTTCTGCCCACCGGATCAATCCCATCGGTAGGTTCATCCAAAATAATTAGATCAGGATCATGAAGCAATGCCCTGGCAATTCCGAGACGCTGGTTTTGTCCTTTAGAGAAGGTTTTTGCCCTTCTGTCTGCAATTTTTTCCAGTCCAAGCAGTTCAAATAATTCACCGGTTCTCTTTTTGATCAATGACGGCTCCATTTCATAAAATCGTGCGAGAGCTGCCAATGACTGGCGTGCCGTAAATACCTCGGGGAATTGAATATTCTCAGGAAGATATCCGATATTTTTTTTCAACAGATGGTTATATTCATTTGAACCAAACAGCGAGAAACTTCCCTCAGTCAGTCTGGTGATCCCAAGGAGTATTTTAATGAAAGTGGTTTTCCCGGCACCATTCTGGCCTAAAAGACCAAATATCTGCCCCGGCATCACTGAAATTGAAAAATCATCAAGGGCTTTAACCTTGATCTTCCCCGGGTAAATTTTTGTTAAATTTTTACTGCTGACTATTTCGGACATATTCCGCTCGTTTGTTAAATAATGAATCAAAAATTACGATTTTCTGAAAAGGTGAGTTGGTGATTTGTTACAAAAGGAAATTATATGAGGATGAACCACAAAAAAGGAAGTATAAACTTCTCGACAACCAAAAAAAACTAATACCTAATAATTAATACCTGATAATTAAATCTTGTATTCCTCTTTCTTGTCTCGTGTCATCAGGTCATGAATCGCCTGGGATGGTTCTTTGTCCTCAAAGAGGATTCTATAAACTTCGGTGGTGATAGGTACTTCAACATTATATTTGATGGCGAGTTGCATTGCAGAATTGGAAGTCTCAACCCCCTCTGCAACAGCAGTCATCCTGGCAAGCACTTCTTTTAATTTCATACCACTGCCAATCTGATCTCCCACATATCGGTTACGACTGTGGCGACTCATACAGGTAACGATGAGATCACCCATTCCCGAAAGTCCCGAGAAAGTATGAGGTTTTGCCCCCATCGCCAAACCAAGTCTTGTGATCTCGGCGGTTCCTCTGGTCATTATGGCGGCTTTTGTATTGTCCCCCATCCCCATTCCATCAAGTATTCCTGCGCCAATTGCTATCACATTTTTGAAAGCACCGCCCAGCTCCACACCAATTACATCAGTGGAAGAATAAACCCTAAAATAACGGTTTATAAATGCGTTTTGGATCATTTTAGATGTGTCATGATCTTTACATGCGGCAACTACCGTTGTGGGAATTTTTTTGCTAACTTCTTCAGCGTGACTGGGTCCCGAGAGCACACCAATTTGTCGATCGGTCAGTTCGGGGAAAACATCTTTGTATATTTGGCTCACAGTTAAAAGATGATTCTTTTCAATTCCTTTTGAAACCGAAACAAGAATTGTGTCCTTAATATCGGAAAATTTTATCTTCTGAAGTGAATTTCTGGTAAATTGTGTAGGTATGGCTGTGACAATAATATCTTTGCCAATGGAAGCTTCTTGAAGATTATTGGATATCTTCAAACCTGCGGGGAATGGAATCCCGGGCAGGTATGTCATATTTTCGCGTTTCTCTTCGAGGAGAGTGGAATAGGCATCGTTATACTCCCAAAGAGTAACATTATGCCCGTTATCAGTAAGTAGTATGGCGAGAGTAGTGCCCCACGCACCCGCTCCTAATACTGCGATATTCATTGGTTAACTATTTTTTCTTACCGAATGATATCTTGCTCTCACTCCCTGAAATGAGCCTTTTAATATTTGATCTGTGTGTGTAGATCAAAAGGATCGAAACACCGGCAACAAATGGAAGAAGAGTGCCATATCCCTGAACTTCTGCATGAAAAATGTTTTCACGAATAAATAGAGTTGAAGGTACTGCAATCGCTGCCATGATTGAACCAAGTGAGACATATTTAAAGATTCCCACAACTATTATAAAGATGCCAAGAGCAACAAGCATGTCAACCGTGGTAATCGAGAGCATCATTCCAAGCGCTGTGGCTATTCCCTTACCTCCCTTAAATGAGGCAAAAACACTCCAAATATGACCAATAATCGCAAAAATTCCTGCCATTATTCTAATAATGGTAATGTCCTGGAATGGAGTCTGATTATTTAAGGTAACGGGATCCAGATAATAGAGCTGGGAAACAAAAAGAACCGCAATAGCTCCTTTAATCGCATCAAGTGCAATTACTGACAAACCAAATTTAGGCCCAAGTGTTCTGAACACATTGGTACCTCCGGTGTTGCCACTCCCGTGAGCTTTAATATCGATACCTCTGCTTTTTGATACAATTATACCAAAAGGAATGGATCCAATTAAATAGGATAGAACTAAAATAGCAGCTAAAGCTAACATCTCAAATTCCTGAAATAAAATGTTTTCTGTTGAATGTCTCGTCTATAATACAGTATGACGGCAAAATTTGCAGCGAGTAGAAACTAAATTTAAACCTTTTTCCAATTATAACCAAAAGTCAATTCAATCTCACCACTTAAATCACAACTACAACAGCAAAAATTAAACAGACAAATTACTGTTTTTTAATTTTATTCATATAACGGTAATGAAATATTTAGTAAATTTCACCCTTAAAATTGGTGGCACTTGAAATTATGAAATTAATCCCCTTTAAAGCCCCTTTAATAGTATTTATCCTCCTGTTTTTTACCATAAAAACAGCCGGTCAAACAGAGAGTTATTCCTTCGGTGAACTGACTACCAACGATGGATTGTCACAGGGAAGAATTACATCAATTCTTCAAGACAGATCAAGTTTCCTCTGGTTTGGCACAGTTGACGGTCTCAATCGTTACGACGGTTATTCATTTCTTGTTTTCAGACACATTCAAGGAGACTCAACCTCCATCTCAAGCAATGTTATAAATGACATCAAAGAAACACCAAACGGTAATCTTCTTGTAGCAACAAACAATGGATTAAACCTTTTCAACCCTGTAAAACAGAAATTTTCGAGAGTACCAATTTTATTCGAAAACTCTTTTGATCAGGGATATAAAGTGGTATCAAGAATTCTGATACCGGCAAACAACAACAAAATATTTTATTATGCTACAAAAGCCGGGTTGATAAGGTGTGAACCCTCAACAGGGAAACAACAGTTGGTACTAAAACTCCGTACCAACCTTAATATTAACGAAAGAAGTATCCGCTCATTGCTTGAAGACAGAAATGGTAACATCTGGATCGGAACAGGAGGCGAAGGACTCTATTTTTATAATGTTAAGCTAAACACCATCCGTTTAATCTGGAAATCTTTTCACCCCGATCAAAAATCAAAAGTGGTACTGATTACGCATATCGTCGATGATGGAGAAGGCAGGATTTTCGTTTCTGATTTTTTAAAAATCGTTGTTTTCGACCTGAACGGTAACAAAATCAGACAACTAAAAAAGGATATCTCAACCCTGCACACTTCCCTTGTAGGGGGAAATAAAGGCGAAATATACATCGCTTATCTGGCTGTGGGAGTGGTAAGATATAAATATGACGAAGATAAGACCATTATCATCAGAAACAATAAGGGACCGGTTGTTAAAAATGAATACACCGATTACATCACACTCTACTTCGATAAATCTCAAACCCTTTGGTGTGGCTCAAACGGAAGAGGGATTTTTTACCTCAACCCCTATAACAATCTTTTTAAGAAGTTTACCAATTTTAGTCCAACCCTGAAAAGTGTAAGAGCTTTCCAGGAACTAAAAGATGGATCAATGATTGTTTCCGGCTATACCGGGTTAATAAGAATGAAACCCGATGAATCTTTTGAAGTAATTAGCGAAGGCATCTTTGACGACTCTTACGGACTGAATCTTGCCGTTTATTCTATGGTCAGAGATATTGATAATCCCAATTTAATCTGGCTTGGAACTGAAGGGGGTGGGCTCTTCAAATTAACTATCAGTGAAAAATCTTCCAATATATCAGACCATATTGAAAAAGGGAGCCATTTGTCCGGCGAGTTTGTATCCTCTATGTTATGGGGGAGTGACAGCCTGTTATGGATAAGTACAGAGCGGGGGTTAAACAGCTTCGACTCACGAAAAAATCTCTTTACTTTTTATAACTCTTCAATCGACGCCGAGTCACCCATCTCTTTTGGGAATGTTTTTGCTATAACCGAATATGATAAATCACTTTTTTTATGCACCGAAAAAAATGGAATAGTTAAGTTTGATCTTAAATCGAAAAAGTTTTCAACTTTTCTCTCCTCAACCACATCAAATGCACGACTTCCATCCAACGATGTGAAATCCATTTACATCAAGGATGGCAAAACATTTTATATCGGCACTAATCTTGGATTATCGGTATTCGACTCTCGATCGGAGACAATCAAATCTTACTCTCTGGAAAACGGCCTGCCAAATGAAATGATTTATGGTGTTCTTGAGGATGAAAATGGAGAATTCTGGCTTTCAACAAACTCAGGAATTTCACGATTTGATCCTGTTACCAATACATTTGCCAACTATAATCAGAGTGAAGGGCTTCAGGGGAGTGAATTTAATACAAAAGCTTACCTGAAACTTAAAAACAAAAATCTGGTTTTTGGAGGTGTTAACGGATTTAACATCGTTGATCCTTTGATTGTTGATAAAACCCCTCTTCTCCCTGACATGGCGATCACCGGATTTAGCCTTTTTTCAAAAGTGGTTCCCGTTGGTGAGGTTAAAGGGAGAGTTATTCTCGACTCGGTTATCCATATGAAAAAAGTAATCTACCTCGATTACGATGAGAACAGTTTATCATTTGAGTTTACTGCCCTTAATTTTAATGTGAACAGCAGTACAAGATATTCCTATATTTTAGAAGGTTTTAAAGATGATTGGACTGTCCCCTCCACCGAGCGAAAAGCTGTCTATACCAACCTTAGCCCGGGTGAATACCATTTTGCAGTTGCTGCAATCAACAGAGATGGATCACGATCAAAAAGAGTTGCTGAACTGACAATTATAATAGCTCCTCCTGTTTGGAGAACAACATGGTTTAGAATCCTTGCACTTATTATACTTATAGGAATTGTCTATTCCGGATATAAATACAAAACAAATTCCATCAGAAAACGGAACGAGGAACTGGAAAATCTTGTAGAGAACAGAACCCGTCAACTCGAGACAAAAAAAGCGGAACTTGAGGAAAGTAATCGTGAACTTATAGAAGCAAACGCATCAAAAAACAGATTTTTTTCGATGTTCTCACACGATCTGAGGAGTCCCTTCAGCGCAATTCTCGGGTATCTTCAGATTCTTGATGAAGATTTTGATGAACTTTCCAAAAGCGACAGAACCTACTACTTTCAGAGTTTATATACAGTTTCCCGTAACTTGTTCTCCACAATAGAAAATGTTTTTAACTGGTTCAGAATCGAAACCGGCAGAATAAATGACGAACCAAAGCTGTTGTTGCTTGAACAGAGTGTTAAAGAGACTGTGGATATCCTTGCAGCAAATATCACGCTTAAAAAAATTGAAATTATAATCGAAGTTGAACCTGCAACCCGGGTTTGGGCTGATCCTGTAATGCTTAAAACCATTCTTCAAAATCTGATCTCAAATGCCATCAAATTCTCTGATGAAGAGGGTATAATCTCAATCTCCTCCAATTCAAAGGATGGTATGGTTGCTATTAGTGTGAGTGACTCAGGACGAGGCATGTCTGAAGATGACCTTGGTAAACTGTTTGATAAAAAGGTTATTTTCACTACAGAAGGTACACAACAGGAAAAAGGTTCAGGATTGGGTTTATTAATCTGCAAAGAATTTGTTGAAAAGTGTGGCGGGACAATAACAGTAACAAGTTCACACGATGATGGAACAAGTTTTACATTTACTCTTCCAAATACTCCGAGGACAAACTAACCCCTTTTATTTTTTCAAAGAGTTTAATGTCTTCATTGGTGGTGATTTTGAAGTTACTTGAAGAACCATCGGAAATCTCCACGGGGTATCCGGCTCTCCTCATCAATGATGATTCGTCGGTTCCGTAGAATCCTTCCTCATAAGCCATATTAAATGCTTTTAACAATTCGCCATATTTGAATATCTGAGGTGTTTGCACAAGAATTACTTTGTTACGGTCGATATATTCAATTCCATTATCTCCAACCAGACCAATGGTATCTCTTGCTTTCACACAAACCAAAGCACTCCCCACCTCTTTTGCTTTCAATATAGCATTGTTTAGAACTTCGAGAGGAAGTAATGCCCTTGCCGCATCATGTACGGCGGCAAGGTCATTAAATGATAATTTGGCGGCATTAAGAGCGGCAAAAACTGAATCCTGCCTCTCTTTTCCTCCTTGAACAACTGACGATATCTTTGTGTATCCATATCTTTCCCGGATATCTTCAATGTATTCAAAGCCGGTGCCCGAGGTTGCAATAATTATTTCATCGATCATCTCCGATCTTTGAAACACATCAAGGGTGTATGCTATAAGTTCCTTGCCGTTAAATTTCAGGAATTGTTTGGGAATCTCTCCCCCAATTCTTGAACCCGAACCTGCAGCAGGAATTATAGCAACTACTCTCATAAGATCATCATTGCATCGCCGTAACTGAGAAATTTGTAGTTTTCCTTAACAGCAGTTTTATATGCCTTCATAATAAGTTCTGTCTCGGCAAATGCTGATACCATCATTATCAAAGTAGATTGTGGCATGTGAAAATTGGTGATCATGCCTTTAACGATTCTGAAACCATAAGAAGGGTAGATAAATTTATCTGTCCACCCTTTTTGTTGACGAATGAAACCTTCAGCAGTAACACTCGACTCGAGTGCTCTTACAGTACTGGTTCCAACCGCAACAAGTCTTCCTCCTGCCAAAAGTGCTTTATTTATCTGCTCGGCAGCTGTGGAGGTTATCTCATAATACTCGGAATCCATTCTGTGTTTGGTAAGGTCTTCAACCTCAACCTGTCTGAATGTTCCAAGACCGATGTGCAAAATAACAGGAACAACAATTACACCTTTTTTCTTCAGTTCATCTATAAGTTCCGGGGTGAAATGAAGGCCGGCAGTCGGAGCTGCAACAGATCCATCAACACGGGCGTAAACAGTCTGGTAATATTCTTTGTCCTGAGGTTCGGCATTTCTTTTTATGTAAGGTGGAAGAGGTGTAACACCAATATTCTCAACAGCTTTGTAGATATTGCCAACCTGATTGAATTTAACTGTTCTTCCTCGCGAAGTAGTGTTGTCTATTACTTCACACCAAAGATCATCAGAAAAGTAGATTTTGTTACCAATTCTTACTTTTCTTGCAGGATCCACGATCACATCCCATATGGCTTCTTTTGAATTGAGTTCTCTTAAAAGAAAAACTTCAATCTTTGCCTGGGTTTTCTCTTTGTTGCCGAAGAGCCTTGCCTGGAACACTTTAGATTCATTAAGGACAAGAACATCACCTTTATTCAGGATCGATGTAATGTCTTTAAACTGTTTGTGTTCAGTGGCTTTTGTTTCCCTGTTCACCACCATAAGCCGCGCTTCGTCTCTCTTTTGGTAGGGGTATTTTGCCACCTGCCCTTTAGGGAGATTGTAATTGAAATCAGATAATTTCATCTAATATTTTCCTCGTGTCCTTTGTTTCCAAAGTATTAATGACCTGCAGCAACTTCAACAGCCGCCGCAGGCCTAATACTCGAATTTTATCGTTTATTTATTCGATCCGGGTTCTATTTGTTTTTTTTCTTCTCTTTTTTCTTTGCATCTTTTGCGAGTTTCTCACGAAGAACTGCCTGGGCAGCTGCGAGTCTTGCAATCGGCACTCTGAATGGAGAGCAGCTAACATAATTTAATCCGGTTCTATAGCAGAATTCAACTGAAGCAGGTTCGCCACCATGCTCACCGCAAATACCAACTTTAAGGTTGGGTTTTACGCTTCTGCCTTTTTCAGTACCCAACTCAACGAGTTGACCAACACCCTCTTGATCTATTGTTTCAAATGGATCAGCAGGGAGAATTTCTCTTCCTACATAATCGGGAAGGAATGTACCGGCATCATCTCTTGAAAGACCAAAAGTTGTCTGGGTAAGGTCGTTGGTTCCAAAGCTGAAGAATTCAGCAACTTCTGCGATTTTGTGTGCTGTCAGGGCAGCTCTTGGGAGCTCAATCATTGTTCCTACAAGATAGTCAACTCTGAGACCTTTTTCAGCAAAAACATCTTCAGCCACTCTTCTTACAATGGCTTCCTGAAGTTTAAGTTCATTAACATGCCCAACAAGTGGAATCATGATCTCAGGGTGAACTTCATATCCTTCCTTCTTCACATCAACTGCAGCTTCCATAATGGCACGGGCTTGCATTTCTGTAATCTCCGGATAGGAAACGCCAAGACGGCAACCTCTGAAACCGAGCATCGGATTCATTTCGTGCATATTGGCAATTTTGTCTTTGATCTTCTTTACAGGAACACCAAATTCAGCAGCGAGTTCTTTAATTTCAGATTCTTTTGTAGGAAGGAACTCATGAAGTGGTGGATCAAGTGTTCTAACCGTTACGGGGAACCCTCTCATCGCTTTGAAGATTCCGGCAAAATCTTCTCTCTGAAGTGGAAGAAGTTCTGCAAGAGCTGTTTTTCTCTCTTCAACTGTGTCTGAAAGAATCATTTTTCTTACCGATTTGATCTTGTCTTCACCAAAGAACATGTGTTCTGTACGGCAAAGTCCGATACCTTCGGCACCAAACTGAATAGCTGTTTCTGCCTGATCAGGCTGATCGGCGTTGGTCCTGATTCCCATTTTCCTGAATTCATCAGACCATGTCATGATTTTGTTATAAATCTGGAACATTGGCGAATCTTCAGCTTTTCTGGTTTTATTGATCAAAACTTCAATTACTTCAGAAGGTTTTGTATCAATTTTACCAACAATTACTTCACCTGTTGTTCCGTCGATTGAGATGTAATCACCCTCTTTAACGAGGAAGTCACTTCTGCCTTCAACTTTCATGGTGCCTGCATGATAATCGATCTGGAGTTTTCCACATCCGGCAACACAAACTTTACCCATCTGACGGGCAACAAGAGCTGCGTGTGAAGTCATTCCACCACGAGCGGTGAGGATACCCTCAGCGGCGTTCATACCTTTGATATCTTCAGGTGATGTTTCTATTCTAACGAGTATAACAGGTTCGCCTGTTTTTGCCATTTCCTCTGCATCATGAGCTGAGAAAGCAACTTTTCCTGTAGCTGCGCCCGGACCTGCATTTAATCCTTTTGCCATCAACTTGCCTTCGGCAATTAAAGCTCTTTTTACATCAAGATCAAAAATTGGTCTTAAAAGCTGATTGAGTTGATTGGGTTCAACACGCATTAAAGCTGTTTTTTTGTCGATAAGACCTTCTTCATACATCTCAACAGCATTTCTTACTGCAGCGAGACCGGTTCTTTTACCAACACGGCACTGAAGCATCCAAAGTTTACCCTGCTGAATTGTGAATTCAACATCAAGCATGTCTTTGTATTCTTTTTCAAGTTTGTGGCGAATCTTGTCAAGCTGTTTGTACATTTCAGGAGCTTCTTCGTTCAGTTTGCTGATTGGATGCGGTGTTCTGATACCGGCAACCACATCTTCTCCCTGAGCGTTAAAAAGATATTCACCATAAAAAATGTTTTCACCAGTTGCAGGATCGCGTGTAAATGCAACTCCGGTTCCGGAATCGTCACCCATGTTACCAAAAACCATTGCCTGAACATTAACCGCTGTTCCCCACGCTGCGGGGATGTTGTTAAGTTTTCTGTAAACGATGGCTCTTTCATTCATCCATGATCTGAAAACAGCGCTGATTGATCCCCATAACTGAGCTTCGGGATCATCAGGGAAATCATTCCCTGTCTGTTCTTTGATAGCTGCTTTAAATTCAGCTACAAGTTCTTTTAAGTCTTCGGCTGTGAGGTCGGTATCAATTTCAACACCTCTGGCTTTTTTCTTGGCTTCAATGATCACTTCAAATGGATCATGATCTTTTTTGTTTTTTGGTTTAAGATCAAGCACAACATCACCATACATCTGAACAAATCTTCTGTATGAATCGTAAACGAAACGGGGATTTTGTGTGATATTTATAAGTGCTTCTGCCGCTTTGTCGTTTAAACCAAGGTTTAAGACAGTATCCATCATTCCGGGCATCGAGGCTCTTGCGCCTGAACGGACTGACAAAAGAAGTGGATCTTTAGCATCACCAAATTTTTTACCCATCGATTCTTCAACCTGTTTGATCGCATCTTTTACCTGCTTGGCAAGTTGTTTTGGGTAGTTTTCGCCATTATCGTAGTAATGTGTACATACTTCGGTTGTAATGGTGAATCCTGCCGGCACGGGTAACCCCATGTTTATCATCTCAGCAAGGTTTGCACCTTTTCCACCGAGCAAATTTTTCATTTTTGCGTCGCCATCGGCTTTTTTGCCTCCGAAGAAATAGACATATTTTATGTCTTTCTTAGCCATATTTCTCTTCCTCCTGTTTTAGGATGTTTTTTGTTTTGTCGCTTTTATCTTATTCAGAATAAACTGTTCAAATTCTTGCTCTTCATCAAGTCTCAAGCGAATTTTTAAATAATAAATGTCGATATCATCAAGCTCGCGTGAAAATTTTACAAACTTGACTGCATCTTTTTGTGTTGTGATCACCGAATATGCATTAGTGGAATAAAAGAGTTTCCTCACTTTTTCCACCTCTTTTTCGGTGTATGCCTTATGATCGATAAAGATCATACGATTACTCGTATCAATGTGTAACTGTTCAAGTGCACTCACAAATGAATGTGGATTTGCAATTCCACTGACACACAAACTCTTTTGCCCTGTAAATTCTTTTGCGCTGTATGTTTTGTCAGTTTTAATATCAACAAAATAGAGCGGTTCATAATATGCGTGAAATATTTTTTTACCCGACATATACCTCAGGAGGTTCTGCGGAATCTCTTTTTTTTCTGTGAACTTCCTGTTGATTATCACAGCATCAGCCCTTTGAGCCCTCGAAAAAGGTTCTCTAAGATTTCCTGTTGGGAAAAGTGACCTTCGTAATGGATTTTCGTCAACCAAAAACCGTTGAGCAACAATTAACAGATTTGCATCCCTCTCGATCCATCTGTGTTGAAAAGCATCATCGAGTATAATTGAACCCACATCCGTGGTCTCAATCAGTCTGGTTGCTGCCTCCACTCTATTTTCACCCACTGCCGCCGGCACCCGGCACTCAACTGCCGTCTGAAATATCTCATCCCCACTCTCCTCTGCAGTTCTTATCACCCCTGATCTGTCTGCGACGAGAATAACACCTCTTGTTTCCCTTCCATAACCTCTACTTACAACCCCGGGATCAAGTTTATGTTTTTTAAACAATTCCGCTAAAAAAATAACCAATGGCGTTTTCCCCGATCCCCCAACAGTCAGATTCCCCACTGAAACCACCGGTCGCTTAACCCCGGTTGACTTAAATATCCCCAGATCGAAGAGCATATTCCGAAACCATACCACTATTCCATAAAGTGGTACAATTGGTAACATCAAAACTCTTACGATATCTAATAATTTCATTCAACTCAATAATTAATGGGAAAACCATCACCACCAACCCTGTGGTGGTTTTTTAGATACGGAGTATCTGCCAATTCCTGAACTTTCTCAAATTCTTTTTGTATTCCCGGCAACATCGCAGAGAGTTCCTCTTTATTAAGAGTTTGAGGAAGCAAAATCGGATTTGAGAAAACCACCTTGATAAAACTGAACGGGTGAGGAATTTCAAACCTGTCCCAACTTTTTAAATGGCTTTTCCTTTTATATCCAATCCCCATTAAAATTAACGGTACGCCCGCTTTTTTTGCTGAAACCGCCGCCCCGGCCTTCATCTGACCTGAGGGACCTCTTGGCCCATCGGGCGTTATACAAACACTTTTCCCCGACTTTATCTCGCCAACAATTTCATTTAACGCTTCACTTCCCCCTTTTGAACTTGAACCTCTGATAACGCTGTAATCCCATTTAGTGAGAACATTCGCAAGGATATCTCCATCCTTGCTCTGACTCGTGAGTCCTGCAAAACCTTGGTTCTTAAAATAATACCACCCAAAAAGCATCTTCCCGTGCCAAAAGGCAACTACAAACTGTTTCCCCTCTTTTTGCAGTTTCTTAACGGACTCGCCGTTAATCACCTTTTTAATCAGCGATGCACAAACAAGTGATATAAGTGGATTCAGTATCCACAACCCGACTTTTCTTAACCTTGATTTGTTTTTATCGCTAAGTTTCATTCAAGATTATTTTTGCAGCCGTTTCAGAGGCTTTATGTTTCCCGAGATTTGTTTTGATCCTGGCAAAACCGTCAGTCTGTTTTTTCAACAATTCCGGAGATGAAAGCAATCTTGATGCTGTTTTGTAAATATTCTCCCCCGTCACTTCATCCTGAATCAACTCGGGCACAATGGTTTCTTCAGCAATGATATTCACCATTCCAAGGTTCCCAATCTTTATCAGTCGCTTCCCAATCTGGTAAGTGAGATTGGAAGTTTTGTAGATCAACACTAAAGGCATATCAAGAAGGGCAGCCTCCATTGTGGAAGTACCCGATTTAACGATGCCAAATGTTGCATACTTTTTAATCTCAAACTGATACCCCTTAATTATGGTGTAGTCAGCTCCATTATCGATTCCCTTAAGAAGAGAGTCATCAATGGTATCAGCACATCCAACCACTATCTGAAAACCAAATTCTTTTACAAGTTTTCTTGCCCCTTCAAGTGCCGGTTTTAACAGAAGTTCCACCTCATGCTTCCTGCTTCCGGGAAGAAGTGCCAAAATCGGTTTTTTTGGATCAAGTCCCCACATTGCCCTGAATTCAATTTCGGGAAGGAATGAATAGTTCGATATTCTTTCCGCAAGGGGATTCCCAACAAACTCAACATTTAATCCTTTTCCCTTAAAGAACTTCTCTTCAAAAGGAAAAACCGAAAGAACAATGTCAGTTCGGGCTTTAAGTTTTTTAACCCGGTTTTGTCCCCATGCCCAAACTTGTGGAGCGATGTAGTACACCACTCTTAAATCCATTTTTTTAAATTTTTTTGCGATGTTCAGGTTAAACCCGGGATAATCGATCAACACAACAGCATCAACCTTCTTTTCCCTTGCTTCACTCAACAGCTTTTTCTGCACTTTCAGGATATAAGGAAGATGTTTCACAACCTCTCCAAAACCCAAAAATGCCATCTGTTTTATATGAAAAAGAAGTTTAAACCCCTCCTTTTCCATTCTGTCACCACCAATTCCAAACAGTTCAACTGATGGATCAACCACCTTTAATGCCTTGACCAATGCAGAACCATGAAGATCGCCGCTTGCCTCACCGGCAATTATCAGGTACCGCTTCCCCATCTACAAAGATACCGGCGGGAGCCAGATTGATCTGGCAATCAGAAGAATTATCACAATAATTATGGCTTGAAGTGATCTCATTTCACTTTTTAAACCGGCTTTAACACTCTTTGGAGGCTGTTCCACTGATTTGTTCCTGTATGGAGTAAACCGTGGGAAAAATGCAGGTACATTGTTGCAATATTCCTGATAAGCAGTTTTATATGTTTTCGCGAGGTATTTTTCCTCCTCGGAAACAATCATCATATATTGAAAAACAAACCAGATAAATGCAATGATGTGTAACCACGGAAAAAGTGCCATCGACATCACGCCAATCCCCACATATATCAATATATTCCCGACATATAATGGATTTCTTACATAGGCAAAAGGTCCACTTATTACAAGGAATGCACCACCCACAGTTCCGGTTGTTCTTGTTTCACTACCCGCCCAGCTCACACCCCCAAATCGGAATGCTTCTCCTGCCAAAACAAGAACAAGTCCGATAAGGAAACTTTGCCAGGTCATCACCGAAAAAACAAGCATCAGAAGCACAAACGGTATCGGTGTATAACTTCTTAAACTAAATATTTTTGCAGCCAGTTTATTTTCAGGTTCTGCTGCTTTCTTTTTAATATCCATTTATTCCAACTATCCTTGCATATAAAGTTTGCGTCTGTTTAATTCTGCCTGGTGCCGTTTTTTTAACCGTTTTTTACCGAGCAGGTCTGTCATTCTTGCCTTAACATCACTAAAATCCTTAAACGGGTAGTACGAAACCCGGTTTTTTTCACAGTACTTAAGCAACGAATCTTTGGCAAATATATAATCACAGTGGAGTGCCGCACATATATCCGAATTGCCATTCCCGATATAAACTGAAAACTCGTCATCTCCGCTTAACGAAACCACGAGATTCCTTTTACAGTTAGCACATTTGTCACAATTTTCATCCGTAAAAGGGAACACTGTTTTTGGTCCATTATCCGTAAAAAGCAGATCATTTGAAAAGAATCCGGCTTTGATCCCCTCTCTCTCGAATATCGAATCGATATAAAATTTAAACCCGTCACTAATCACATAAAACTCAATTTTATTCTCCTCGAGAAAAGAGATAAATTCATGGAAATGATCATCAATTTCGAAACCCGAAGCATACTCTTTTATTTTCTCCTCATCAGGATCAACCAAAGTTTTTAAGAGTTCGATCCATGTTTGGGTGGCATTATATATTCCATCTCTGAACCCGTTAATAATCTCGTATGCCCGCTCCTCGTCCCCAAATTCAAGAAATATTGAGGCGCCAACATCTTTTTTTGTTATTGTGCCGTCAAAATCGATAAACACTTTGATCACTTAACGATCGCCATTTTTTTCACTTCCACATAGTTGCCTGCAGTAAATCTGTAAAAATAGATACCGTCAGCAAGGCCTGTGGATTTAAAGATATATGTGTATTTCCCCTCTTTTGGCACTTTTACTGTCTCTTCTTTCACCAATTTAAAACCGGCATCATAAAATTCAAACTTAACTGTTGCAACACCTGAGACATTGTAGGTTATAGTGGTTTCATCACTAAAAGGATTTGGTACATTCTGGGAAACATAAATCTTTTGGTTTGTTTTTCTCACAAAATCACCTTCAACCATCTTTTGGGAGATAACTTTATGCTCCTTCGAAATCTGGGTGATTCTGTAGCTCATTTTTCCCTCTTTATCCGGGGCATCAAATGTATAATAAGAGCCCTGCGCATTTGGATCTGCAACCACATTGTCAATCTCAGTCCACGCTGTGTCTTTTATTCTTGGTTCCATACGATGAATAAAATAACTTATCACATTTTTTTCATTTGTGGCAGTCCAGTTAATTTTCATTTCATCGTCAATTGTTGTAAGCCATGCGTCAACAATTCCCTGAACTTTTGGTCTCACACCGGCGAGACGCTGTCCATAAATTCCTTCAGAAGTTTTGTTTTTTTCTTTAAAGATGATTATTGCTCCATCTTTCCCGTCAAAAAAGAGATCAAGATAACTTTTTTCAGGATTCGCAGATTTTGAAACGGGTACCCCCTCTTCATCCCACTCCGGTTTACCTGCTGAATTAATTTTAAGAGCAAATATCTCCGTAGGTCCGTTTCTTCTGTCGAGCCATGATATAAAAACACCACCTTTGCCATCATCATCAAGAGTCTGTGCAAATTGTCTCCCTTTTATGTCACCGATACTTACTCCGTTGATTCCCCAAAGTGCATTTCCTTTTTTGTCAAATTTCTGCAAAAAGATATTTTCGTCACCACCAACATCGTTGATCCAGCTTATAACTAATGATGAATCACCTGCTTCGATAGCCACGGGTGAACCATTAACTCCCTGATTGGAAACTGCCTGTTTTCCCCCTTTACTCCACCTTAAAGCCCCTTTAGGACTTATAAGTTGATGGAATATCTCTTTAACTCTTCCCGTTGATTCCCATACCAAATAGTGATCTCCGTTTGAAAGAGTGACAACATTAAACGATTTTATAATCCCGTCGATCGTTGCCAGAATGGTAATTTCTTCAGAAAGTTTCCCGGAAGAGTCAACCGAGGCAAACTTTATGATGCTGTTACCTCCCTGCGCATCAATCCAGCAAATATTTGCTCCACCGGCCGTTCCGGGAAGCACGGTTACAGCGGATTTTTGACTTCCGCCTTTTTCAACCAAAATTCCATCTTTATATCTGATTTTTCCGTTGCGGTCGATTCTTTGCACCATCACACTGTAATTTGAAGGATTTACATCCCTCACAATGTAACCAAGATGGGTGTTCATTCTTTTGTCGAGTGCAACAGAATATTCCGATATTACTCCATCAGGTGAGGCAGCCTCAATTGAACCATTATCGTTTTGCCAGGAAAAATTTATTCTTGAGTTGATCTGTTGTGCCATCAAAACATTTTTATTTGCCGCAATTTCCTCAAGCCATACAATTGATATTTTCCCTGAGACGGCTTCACTCACTTCGGGGGTGATCTGTGAGTTTGAAGGTCCATCGGTTTCCACTCCGTTGGTACTCCTTGACATCTCCCCGCGAAAATTGTAGTGATTAAACAGTATTCTTTCTTTTCCTCCGGCTCTTTTGTCTTCCCAAACAAGGAAAAATCCTTCTCCTTCGTTTACTACAGTGTGAATCTCCTGTGGTGAGACAGATGCACTTACGATCTGTTTTGGAGAATCAGGATCGGGATTCCATTGGGCATTTGCCACCGAGGGCAATAAAACCGCCGCTGTTATCAAAATTTTTGTTAGTAGTTTCATTGTAAATTAATCTCCTACGCTACGATGTTAAAGTCTTCGTTAAATCTGACGCTCACGAGTTTCGAGACGCCTTCTTCCTGCATGGTTACACCATACATCGTATCCGCAGCTTCCATGGTTCTTTTGTTGTGAGTAACTACAATAAATTGTGTGTTTTCGCTAAATTCTCTCACGATCTTTGTGAATCTGTCGATATTCGCATCATCAAGAGGAGCATCAATCTCGTCAAGTATGCAGAATGGCGATGGTTTCACCAGGTATATAGCAAAAAGCAATGCAATTGCAGTTAAAGTTTTCTCACCACCCGAAAGCAGTTCAATCGATGTTGGTCGTTTCCCTCTTGGTTTAGCAATAATTTCAATTCTGGCTTCCAAAGGGTCAACCCCCTCTTCAAGCCTTAAATCTGCTTCATCCTCTTGTCTGAACAAACTTCTAAATATTTTCTGAAAATTCTCCCTGATCGCCTCAAATGTCTCGTTAAAGAGATTTTGGGCAGTAGTATTAATTTCTTCAATGGTTTTCATTAAATCTTTTTCCGACTGAATCAGATCACTCCTCTGCCCTGCGAAAAAATCGAATCTCTTTTTCTCTTCATCATACTCTTCAAATGCGAGAAGATTCACAGGACCTATCTGATGAAGCTGGTGCTCAAGTTCCCTCACTTCAATCCGCCACCCTTCAAGACTTGCAATTTGATCTTCAGGTGGTTCAACGGGCTCAATTTCAATTTCGTATTTTTCGTTTACCCGTCTTTTAAGATTTCTGATATTAATTGTATATTCGTTGAATTTCAAATCCGACTTATGAAGTGCCTCACCGATCTTGTCACGATTTTTCCGTAGTTCGGTTTTTTCTTTCTCAAGGTTATCGAGCTCTTCTCTCTCTTTAAGATAAACAGCTTCTATTTCTCTCTCTTTTACCCTGAGATTTTCCCTCTCCTGTTTTTGTTCTTCAAGATCAAATTCACTGTCTTCGATTGTTCCCGTCAGTATTTCGATTTCGCCGGTTGCGCTTTCAATATCTTTCCGCCTTCTCTCAACAGAGTTTTGGAGTGTGATTATCGATTGTTTCACCCTCTCGATAGAATTCAGGATATTTTTTGTCTCGCCTTTGATTCTCTCAAGTTCAAGACCCTTTTTATTGTATTCCGCAGAGGCAGATGAAAATTCTTTTTCAACTTCTTGAGCGGCGGTTTCAAATTCCTTCTGGCGTGCTGAGGTCTCCGCTCTGTGACGCTCATCCTCTTCAATTTCTGAAGTGAGTCTTGTGATATCAATATCAAGCTGGTCTGCCTGACTCACCAAATGCGACTGCTCTTTAACCAGAGTCGCCCTCTCTTCATCCCCCTTCTTAATTTCAAATTCGAGCTGAGCCATCTGTTTTTCAAGCTGCATCAGATCGTTTTGATAAATTCTGATCGCATCACCCATATCTTTAAGATCAATCAGATGAAGATCATATTCGGTTGTGTAAATTTTCTGTTTCCATGCCGCTAATTGTTCTTCGAGAGGTTTTATCCCGTTTTTCAACTGTTCAAGTTGTGTCTTTTTGCCAAAAAGTGTATCCTCATCTTTTAGCCTTGAGCCTGCCTCAATTGAACCGTTATCCCCTATCGTATCACCGTCAAGAGTGATGAATTTGTAGCCGGAATAAGAACCTGAAAGTCTGATTGAACTGTCGAGATCGCTTACTACAACAACATTTGCGAGCAATGATTCATAAAATTCGACATATTCACCCGGTACATTAAGCAGTTTCCCTGCAAAATTTACAAATCCGGGTTCCTTCTCCATTTTCAAACGAACTCTTTTTTTGGCAAACCGTTCCATCTTTTGCATGAAACTGCTGTTTTTGCCGTTTTTATTCCTGCTCAGCACAAAAGATGCCTTACCACTGTTTGAATTGAGCAAAAGTTCTATTGCAGCTTTCACTTCTTCAACCGAAGAAACTATGAAGCTGTTAAAATTTAATTTGAGTGCGGCTTCAATTGCAAATCTGAATTCTTCAAGTGGTTCCCCAAAATCGGAAACGAGTTTTTTCTCTCCGCCAAACCAGCCGTCACTCTCCATCAATTTTTTTGATGCGAGTGAAAATCCTTCAAGATTGTTTATCAGGTCATTCAGGAAGTCAATTCTTGTTTTCAAATCGTTGAGTGACGATTTTATCTCAAATTCTTTTTCACGAAGTCCATCAAGTTCCTTTTCGAGACTCTCTTTCCGTTCTGTTGTCTCGTTAAATACCCGCTCTGCATTTGAAAGGTTGGTTGATGTTTCTTCCAAATCAACAGAAACTTCACTCACAAAGGCCCGGTTCTTTATGTCATTTTGGACTAACAGCTCAAGTCGTGCTGTTACTCTTTCAATTTCTTTTTGAATCCTGGCTCTGCTCTTTTCGAGATTTGAAAGCTCATTTTTTCTTTCTGCCGATCCCTGAACCTTGGTAAGTACAGATTGAGAAAGAACTTTTATTTTATCTCTTGCCTCTGCAAGATTTCCCCTTTTCTCTTCAAGCACTCCGTTAAGCAGGTTCTTTTCCTCAAGTGCTTTTGCTTCTTCAACAATCTTGTCATCGTGATCAAGGTGAAGCTCATCAAGTTGCCCTTCGGCATCCTCAATCTGGGCAGTAAACTCTGCGAGCTCCGCCTCAAACCTTTTAATGTTATTCTGAAGCGACCTTCTCGATTCCTGAGCTACTGAGACAGTTCTTTCGTTTTTATAGATAAGCTCTGTTTGAGCACCAATCTTTTTCCTGATCTCTTTTAACTCATTTTCGGTTATGTAGGTCTTTTCCCTGATGCCGGCATAAACTTCATCAAGACGGCTAAGTGATATCTCAACTTCATTTTTCTGAATTGTCGCATCAAAATGTTGCTGTTGCCAAACCCCCTGTTCATTTATCATCAGATAAAGATCAAAAGCGGCTGACTTCAAATCAATCTCTTGAAGCCTGTCAGCAAGTTCCTGATATTTTTGTGCTCTTTTTGCCTGCCGCTCAAGAGAAATTACTTTTTTTTCAATTTCAGAAATTAGATCGTTTGCCCTGGCAAGATCGGCTTTTACATCCTCAAGTTTTTTGAGTGTCAGTTTTCTTCTGATCTTATATTTATTTACCCCGGCTGCCTCTTCAAACATTGTTCTGCGTTCATCAGCTTTGTTACTGAGAATTGACTCCACCATCTTTAACTCGATAACGGAATATGCATTTGCACCCATTCCTGTATCCATGAAAAGACTGGTGATGTCTTTGAGGCGAGCAATATTTTTGTTCATCAAATATTCACTCTCGCCGGATCTGAATATCCTTCTTGTGATTATAACCTCAGTATAATCAACCGGTAAAACACCTTTATCGTTCTCGATGGTTAACGACACTTCAGACATTCCGAGTGGTTTCCTCGAAGAGGTTCCGTTAAATATCACATTTTCCATCTTGTCAGAACGGAGTACACTCGATTTTTGCTCCCCTATACACCATCTCAATGCATCAACTATATTGGTTTTACCACAGCCGTTTGGTCCCACAATTGCAGTGATCCCTCTGTTAAAATGGATCACGGTTTTTTGCGCAAACGACTTAAAACCTAATATTTCAAGCTTTGAGAGATACAATGGTTACCCCGCCCGGCTTTCGAGGTAAACCTGAATTATTTGTTCTACAGTAAAGTTTGTCAACTGATAATAAAACAGCCATGATGCCACAACCACCAGCACAACAAATATTGAGAAAAAATAGACCTTAAATGCCGGAACATCATATACCACATACATACCCTTAAGCAAACGGTGTATGTTCCAAACAAAAAAGAGCAACAGTATGATGTAAACTATCATGTTCGCCACTTCCGAATTTAGAACTCTGTAAAGCAGTATTGCCCCGGGTAAAGCCGTAATGAACGGGAGGGAAGCCCAAATAACCACGAGATAACTCTTTTGAATCGTCACTCTGTTGATCACAAAAAGTGAACCAAACTTTACAAGGAGTGTGAAAAAGATGGCAAGAACAAAATAAAACAGAGTTAGTACCAGAAGTGACTCCATTGGATTCCAGCTAAGGTAACTTGCAACTGACAATAAATTGTCAAACCCAAAACTTAGAAGAATTCTTTCTTGAAGTGAATCATATCTCCAATAAAACAGCAAACTCGATGTCAACAGTGCCATCACAGCACAAATCAGCAACCCGATGTAAGTGGTTATGAAAGGTGAAATCTGATTGTAGTCCCGCACATCCTGATAAAAATTGTAGGGTCTGAGCATCGCTCTTAGTGCGTCTTCTTTGAATTTTTTACCGGTATTTAATAACATGGCGGTTAACAGTGCCAAAGCGAGACCAAAGATAATAAATATCATTGGTGCGTCATCCTCGTTAAAACCGAGAGAAATGGTAACTTTTTCTCTGTTGTTTAAAAGGGCGTCAACCACTTTGTAAGAAAGCCTCCCAGCACCTCTGTCCTCCGGAATCAACCCCAGATATACCATCTGATCGTTAAGTGCCCCGGAAATAATCGACTGATAATTGCTTCTGTAATCAAACATCGTTGAAAGGAAAAACGACATGTTTTGATTAACCGAGGCATACATCAATATATCCTCGAAAAACTTGGCTTGTGATTCTGCCGAGTGTTTATTTCCTGTCCTCGATTTTTCGGGATCAATGATATAACCGGTACTTGCCACCATCAACCTTCCGGCACCAAATGATTGAGCAGCCTGTTGATAAACTCTTAAAATCTCACTTGTTGGTCTGTTTATAAACTCAATTCCGTATGCATCCAACCCCTCGATCTGATTTTTAGGAAGAATCGCAAATGAAGCATAAACCATTTTCCCGGTATTTTTTTTGACCGCAACAGAAAGCGATTTTAACAGCTCAACCGATTTGTCACGATTCCCGAGATAACCTGTTCCCAGTCCAAATCCTGCGATTGTTGAGAAATTTTTATACCCCTTCAAATATAATTGTGCAAAACTTCTCAGATTTTCACTCAACAAAGGGTCATCGGAAAATGAGGCAGGTAGATTTGAAATAGGCATTTCTATAAATGCCAACAAACCTTCACGGGCACAAAGATAGAGCAGATATGGATGAGGAATATTCTTTTCGAATCTTACAGCGTTAAAGCCGGCACCCTTAATTAATCTGATATCTCTCGCCATCTCTTCATTTGTAAACATGGCACCGGACTTGGAAAGAGAAGGAATATATGTAACTCCCTTGAGAGCAAATTTCCCGTTATTCAGATTAAATGAATTATCACCCGCTTTAAAAAGGAAAAACCCGGCAGGATATGCTATCTCGTCGATGAGTATATCACCCGAATAAAGAGCAAAACTTATCTCATAAAGATATGGAGCTGCCGGAGTCCAAAGTCTCGGATCAGAAATAGTAAGTGTAAGTGCGGATTCTTGATCTTTTCCCGCTGAAATTGCAAATTTTTCAGTGACGGCACCGATTCGCTCTCCTTCACCCTCTTTTGTCTTGACAGAAACCACCAACTCAAATTTGTTGCCAATGCTGTCGTTAATCGCTCTGCCATAGTTCCTGTTGCTTATGGAAGAGTTAATATTAAGTTCAACCTTGTTTCCGTTGGGAGTAACCTGATAATTTGATGAATAATCACCGATAAAAATATTTGGCAGTTCCTGTATAAAAACTTCCCTGAATATCCCTTTGTTGCTGTAGGGATACAGGAAACTGAACTTAAACGGGAATGTCTCTTTATTGTCGAGATTACCGTTAACTTTAACGGTTATTATATTTTTACCCGTTTTTTTGAGAACGTCTTTGGGTAAAAGGAAGGAGAATGGGAAAGTTCCGCCAAGATGACGATATATCATCCTGCCATTAAGCGATACCTCCGCTTTATTTGACACACCAAGGAAAGTCAGACGATAGTTTTTATCGCTTTTGGGTTCAAAAGGCAGGGTCCGTTCAAATATCAGTTCTGATTCAGATTCAAACGATGAAGGAATTTCTACCTGCTTTGATGTATTAGCCGGGTCATCTGCAAATCTTACACCCCACTTCCCTGTCATGGGTATGATGGTGCGTGTAGTTGAATGCTCCAGATAACCAAGAGAGCCTTCACTATAGGAATAACCGCCAAGTTCAGTAAAATTGGCTTGACCAAATATTCCCCACACCATACAAATAAATGTCAGCGAGATAACAGATAACGATCTTCTCAATGCTATACATCCCAATATCAAAAAATAAAAAATTAAGACCTGAAATATACATCAATGAAGGGGGTGAAATCAAGGTAAATCGTGCGTGGAGTTTGTGAGTCACAGAGTCACGAAGTCAAAGAGTCACGAAGGATTTAATTGCTACCCTTGCGTTCTTTGCGACCTCTGCGGTTTAACTTAAACCCCTCTGTGTCCTCTGTGTGCTCTGTGGTTTTTTTCTTCTTTGCGTTCTTTGCGACCTCTGCGGTTTAACTTAAACCCCTCTGTGTCCTCTGTGTGCTCTGTGGTTTTCCCTTGTTGCGGTTTAGCACGACAACCTTCACAAAAAAAACTTTTGCAAAAGAGATCAGGAACTTGTATATTTGCAGACTAAATTTGAATTAACTCAACCAAAAAGATTTTAAGTTAAGCATGGCAAATCACAAATCTGCTGAAAAAAGAATCAGACAAAGCGCAAGAAAACGCGATATTAACAAAGCTTCCCTCTCGAAGATGAAAACTTTGGTCAAAAAGGTTCTTAGCACAACAACATTGGAAGAAGCAACAACAAGCTACAAAGAAGCTGTTGCACACCTCGACAGGATCAGCGTAAAAGGCAGAATCCACAAAAATAATGCGTCACGCAAAAAATCGAGACTGACACTTCATATTAATAGCTTAACCAAAGCTTAATGCCGCTGAACTTCTGCGGTTCTCCGTGGAAGTTCTTTTGGCAATCCCCTCAATCAGCCGGAAATCCCCTTGGTTTTATTAAAATCTTCCATTAATTACGCTTAATTGTAAGTATTGTCAGATCGTCATCAGGTATTCCAAACTTCTCAACTTCCATCAAAATATTTTGATTCAATTTACCACTCTCTTCAACTGCATTTTCTTCAATAATCCGTTTGAGTCTTTCCATCGAAAAAAGTTCTTTACTTTTTGAAAAGGTCTCCGGCACCCCATCGGTTACCATAACCACAAAATCACCACTCTCCAGACTGAACTCCCCTTCCAGAAACTCGAAATCTTTTTTCATTCCAACCGGTATTTGACGAATCGTTAGCTCTTCAATCTTTTTTGTCCCTTTTCTATAGATCAGTAAAGGTAAATGCCCGGCAACAATAAACTCCATCTTACCCGGATGGATGCTGATTGATGAGGCGGTCAGAAACATCTTTTTATCCTTGAGATCAAAAATCATTGAGTTCAAATTTGAGTAACACTCGCTTAATGAATCTCCGTGAGCAAGGTTGCTCCTTAAAGCACTTTTAAACATCCCCATTAACAGACCCGCACTCACTCCGTGTCCGGATACATCAGCTACAGTGAGCACCATCTTCCCATCCTTGAGTTTAAACATGTCCGCCATATCTCCACCCACCTCACCAACCGGTTTTGAGATACCGGAAATATCAAACTCTTCATTTTTGTAAACTATCTCAGGCACCAAAATCGTGTGCATCTTCCTCGCAAGATCGATCTCGGTTTTATATTTGAAGTGTTTTAACCCCTCTCCACTTATAAACTTTACAAAAAGTATATACCCAAGTATCACTAAAAGCATTATCCCCACAGCGTGAAATCTCAGGTAAGTCACAAGTTCCGGGTTGTCTTTTATCAGTTCAAGATTACCGTATGGACTAAAAGCCAACACAAACTGCAAAATAATCCCCACTGCAAGAAATTTAAGATCTCTCGTAAAGGTATGAGCATATATCGCACCAACCAAACCGGAAAGTAAACTGTTTCTGATTATTTCTCCATAACTCATTGCACCCGGGGCAAGCAAACTGCTTACGAATCCCAATGTGGAAAAGAGGAAATAGATTCCTGCAAGGAAGACCAGATATGACCGCCAGGGCAAACTTCTGAAAAACAGCTTGTCCTTTTTGGATTTTGAACCAAACTTTAGAAAATTCATAAACTTTATTAAATATTGATATTACAAATTTAATTGAAAATTTCACTCTACATTTCATTTAACATCATTTTTTTTACCATTCATCACTTTATTTACAATTGCCACTTGACTTTAAATTGGAATTTTTGTATATCTGTATCGAATCTTTTTGATATTATTTTGATATCATCTTTAACCAATGGAGTCAACAATGACCAAAGAAAAAACAATAACCTCTTCAAACGGATTAGGTTATCTGTTCTTAATACTCTTCCTGCTTCTGTTTGCAGTTGCAGTGATCATTTTCAGAGCGAATAATCCCTCTGATGATTATATGGATGCTGTTTACATCGTCTTCTCAATTGTTGTTATTCTTGTAGCATTTTTGATGATGGCGGGATTTTATACAATTGAACCCAATTTTGCGGTGGTGATTCTCCTCTTTGGAAAATATATTGGTACCGACCGCTCAGAAGGGTTTCACTGGGCAAATCCATTTTACTCAAAAAAGAAACTTTCACTCAGAACAAACAACTTCGACAGTCAGAAACTGAAAGTGAATGATAAAAAAGGAAATCCGATTGAGATATCAGTGGTGGTTGTTTGGCGCGTTAACGAAACTGCCGAAGCTCTTTTTGCAGTTGAGGATTATAAAACCTACACAATTGTTCAATCAGAATCTGCTATAAGACACATCGCCACTCTTTACCCCTATGATGTTACCGACGATGAACCGATAAGTCTTCGTTCCTCAATTGATGAGGTTTCACTTGCTCTTGCCAAAGAGATTCAGGAAAGAATCGCCGGAGCCGGTATCATCATCGAAGAAACAAGAATCAACCATCTTGCATATGCACCTGAAATTGCACATGCCATGTTGCAACGCCAGCAGGCAGAAGCTGTAATTGCTGCAAGAACAAAGATTGTTGATGGTGCGGTTGGTATGGTTGAAATGGCATTAAAACGCCTTAGTGAAGAAAATGTAATCCAACTTGATGAAGAAAGAAAGGCTGCAATGGTGGGTAATCTGATGGTGGTGCTCTGTTCCGACCGCTCTGCTCAACCGATCATTAATTCCGGTTCACTCTATTAATATGGCTGAAAAAAAATCTATTATCCTTCGGATCGATCCAAAACTCTACAATGCCCTTAACGAATGGGCAAAGGATGAATTGCGCTCGGTAAATGCTCAAATCGAGTACATTCTTCGTGAACAGGTACACAAAAGAACAAAAAAACCGAAGGATAAGGAATGAAGTTTTCGAAGGGTTTAAATCCACCCGGTCATAAACTTTTATAGATGAAAATTCCGTTGGGGGCAATTTGCCCCCAATTTTGTTTTAAAAGTTGGAACTTGTCAGTTCTGTTTAAAAGTGGTGAGGAAGAAAGATTTTCGCTTCAATTTATATATTTTTTGCGATATTTCAGTAACACATTTGAAAAAGGATTTAACTAAAATGTTTGGTAACTTAATAACAGAAGCTTTGAACAAAGGAATTCAAATGATTCTGCAACATTACATAGCGCCCTTCGGAGAAATCACTTCCCTCTCCATTGATGATTCCCTCAAGGAAATCAAAGCAACCCTTTTACTAAGTGGTGAACTGCAGACACTTGATGTACATATCTTTGGATACAATTTTATAAAAATAGAAGAGAAGGGATACCTGACATTTGTGAATGTTGCCACTTCCCGCGACTGGATCAACACCCTCCTCAAAACGATCCACTTCAAAGAACTCGACGAAAAACGGATCGAAATCCCCCGGGCAGCAGCGGTTATTTTGAAGGTTTTGTTTTGAGGTCGTTCAAAAGAAAGCAGGCATGGTTATATTCTTGCCTTGAGAGTTAAACCCCATAGAACCTGTTCCCTTCAATCGCATTTTTGAAGGCTTTATCTGCTTCCTTTTTGTTCTGATATTTGGGTGAAGAATAGACTTTATATAGATGAAATGATAAAAAAGCATGATCGAAGACAGACCCGTGATCCCTTACTTTTTCTCTGATCTGCTGATTCAAAATCTCAATACACTGCTTCGATTCTTTAGAGTTTTGAATGGCAATTGCGTTAAGTATTTTCAAGTGTAGATAAAACTTAAAAACCGGACTATAATTTTCGTTTGAAAAGTTGAATTGTTTAATTGTGGTTGTAAAATGTTCTATTACTTTATTCATGCCCCTAAAATCACCCCTCTCGAACAGTATCAGACCCTTCAACCAGTAGTTTTCTTGATAACCCAACATCGAAGGATATTTTGAAATAATTGATAACGAACCATCAACAAGTTTTTCGGCTGCATCAATATCTCCCTCCATCAATTTTTTAAAAGCTCTGTTCCCCATTCCAATTACCTCCAATTCCTCTTTCCCTTTTACCAGCGAATCATATTTTTCAAAGTAGATTGATGCAAATTTATACTCTCCTTTCAGGGTATGTAGAAGACCTGCTCCACTTTGTAAATACTCGAGACCCGGATCAATTTCCATTCCTTTTTTCTTGTAGTACAATGCACTGTCAATCATTCCGGCTGCAAAAAATCCATCTCCCATGCTGTCAAATGCATTCGCTGAGCTGTCAATTTCAAGGTATCGTCTGAAATATTTTAGGGCCATTTCAGAGTCATATTTATTTAGATATGAATATCCCATATGATTTAGTGCGAGAGCAAAATTTGTGTCTCTCGCCAGAGCTTTTTGATAATATTCAATCGCTTTGTCGTTTTCGCACAAGGTATAATAACTTTCCGCAATTTCATAATAGCTGTACCTGTCATGTGGTAACTTCTCGGCTATCTGTTGATAATACGGAATTGCACTCAGGTATAAACCCTCTATCGATTTTTCAGTAGCGAGTACACGGATGGAGTCAATGTAACTCAGATTGCTCAGATTGGATTTAATATCTGTTAGTAAGTTCTTAACCTCATCGGTATTGCCACCCTCAAATCTTAGTACCTCAAGTAATTTAAGCTTCGCCAGAGTGAAGCCCGGATCATAATGAATTGCCTTCTGAAGTTCAGTAATTGCAACAGTTTTGTCCATTTTGAACCAAGCTTTTCTTCCTTTCAGATAACTCGTAAGAGCATCCCAATTTGCACAGACACTGATATCTTTTTCTATTTTGGTCTTTTTTACCACGAAAACTTTTTTTGCGAGTGGTGCAAGAATGGTAGTGAGAAATGTTGCCGGCTCATTAAAAGAAACAATTGTATCGAATATTGAGTTTTCTCCTTGTAAAAAATGCAGGGCAAGTTCATATCCTGCACTTGAGCGATTCAACTCTCCTTTAATCAGGATTTTAGGAACATATTCCATCCGTTTTTCTGTTTCACGGAGAGCCTTAAATTGCTCACCGCCCAACACCGATACACTCCCCGAACGGACAAGCTTCTCCTGAATCAGATATTCAATTTCCTCGTGTATCATGGGAGATTCGGCATTATAATCAGTGGCTCCGGGTGTTATCTCAACAACTATCTGTTCTATTTCTTTTGTACTTTTAAAAACACTGCTAATCTCCCCGAAGAAAAAGTAAATTAAAATTACAACCGCGATGGCGGTGGCTGCAATTGCACCCTTTCCAATATATCCGGTGAATAAGGAAAACTTGTTATTGGCTTCGACCTTTTTATTTTCAGCTAAAGCTTCATTCTTTCGGGATGCATAGGTAATTCCCTCTTTCACTTTTTTCAGCCCGTCAAGTAACTCCTCAATGTCAGAAAATCTGTTGGAAGGCTCGATGTTCAAACACCTCTCAAAAAAGCCCAATAATGCATCATAGTTATCATAACCACGAAGTGCTACAAAATTTAGTCTGTTTTCAATGATCTGTTCCCTCGCATTTTTAGGATTCAAATCAATAAATGGTAGGGTGCGGGTTATTAATCTGAAGAGGAGAATCCCGATCGAATAGATGTCTGAACTTACTGATGATTTTCCCTCCCGCAAAAGTTCAGGAGCAGAATAATAAATCGAATCGCTATATAATGTTAACCCGTAATTTCTTAGCAAACCCAGAATATCCCTGTCAAGGGTGGCAAGAAGATATTTCTCCTTCGATTTTATTACGGCTTCCGGAGTAATATAAGAGTGAATAATATTAAACTTATGAAGTTCCCTCAGCCCTTCAATAACCTCCTTTACTAATTTTATGCACATTTCGAGATGTAAGGCATTCTGCTCAAACATGATCTCCCTCATCCGTTTCCCCTCCTGATATCCCCACTCGATCAGAATTGCATCTTCACCATGTTGAATGATTCTCGCCTCAACCAGATTAAGGTGTTTGATGGTCCTGTCACGCCTCGGAGGCAATTTATTCTCTCCAACGGGGAGATATTCAACCATTTTATGCTCTCCATCAGGATGGGAAACAAGGAAGACATACTCTGACAGGAAACCCCATGGCAAAACCTTTTCGATCCTGTAATTTTGTTCGACGATTGCAGAAATCATCTTAACGCAAAAATCGACATAAGTTTGGCTAAGCCCCCACCCTTGTGCCATCCTCTTAACGATTCCCATCTCTGCATCGCTAAAATTTTTATCCACTGAAAAAAGGATCAATAAATCGATGAGTTGCTGCCCCAAAGGCTGAATTTTCACCCTAAAGTCAGGAGCCTTTACCCAGGAATCATTCACGCTGGAGATTAACCCCGCTTTAATATAACTTTGAATCAATTCAACGAGATTCCCGGGGAAACCATTTGAAATAGTGTAAAGAAGATCATTCTCTTCCAATGTAAAAAAATTCTCACCAAACTCGGGCGCTAACATGAGAGACGGAAAATTTCGTTCCAAGGGTATTAAATGTATTCGCTCAACAAGCCCGTTTTTTATCAAATTGTAAACGGATGCTTTAGCCTCAGCTGATTCACCTTGATCCTCATTTAACTCGAAAAGGAAAGCTCCGCAAAATCCATGAGGATTATACATGATACTTTCAACAAGTTTGAACGAAAAAACATCAAGATATTGAACATCTTTTAGGATGAAAATGACAGGAGATTTGCGGGTAAGATTTTGCAGAAATTTTTTATATCTATTAAATCGTTTCTTTTCAAGCGCGGAATGATCATATTTTTTTTGCGACTTGATTGTCTCGGCAAGATCGGTGAGGGCACTGATAGCATCATTAATCCCGAAGATCGCCAATACTATCCTAAGAACCTTTGAAAGAATAAGCCTGAATTTTTGAGTCTGTAGTATCTGATTTGTTACAGCAATGAAAGCTCCATAGGGCTCTTGCTGCTGTTTTAAATTGCATTGAAACTCTATCACATTTTTAGTCACATCAAAGCCGGATAATTGAGAGGATATTGTAAGATCATTTGTGATCTCTGATATAAACTGCTCAATGAGCTTCGATTTCCCCGAATTTTTTTGACCGCTTATCAGACAGGCAAAACAATTTTTGTTCAGAGTTTTTTCCCTGAACAATTTTTTGAGTTGCTCAATTTCCTGGCTTCTGTTATAAAATGCTATTTTCATTATCATCCCGGAATTTAGATATCCATGATTCTAACTATAATTTCTTTAAACTAATTTATCACATCAAAAGGGGCATCTCTCCCATGCCGTAAAATTTAAACTGAAAAATACAATTTAAATCGAATCTATCCAAAAGACAAATCTCTCCGTACTCTGAGTTACATCAAATTTCCATTCTGTTCACACGAAAAGCTTATTCGAAAACCCTCAATCCTCATCCCCATCTTTTTCTTTATGATCTTTCTTTTTGCCTTCCCGTTCATTTCCTTTTCCTTCGGCTTCGTCTTTGTTGCTGGAGCGGTGGCATTTAACGCAGTTGGAAAAATCGGAGATTCCCTCATTGAGATGTTCCCGGGAAATTTTTGCTGGTGTGTGCTCATGACAGTTGTAACATGTGTAAGTTTTAAAGTTGTTACCCGGTTCATGGCAGGTTGTGCAGGTTGAAGGATGATCTTTGTCAAAAATGAAATATTTTGAATGTTCAAAAGTTGAAGGTTTCCAGACATCGGTTGTATGGCAGGCAGAACATGACTCTCCCGGCTTAAAATTTTTGTGCAGGTCGTCAGAGGGTTTATCCTTTTCATGACATTTCCCACAATTGTCAAAAACTATTCCACCCAATTTATGATTAAACTTTGCGTCATTCCACCGTTCGGAATTGTGGCATCCGCTGCATTCCGCTTTTAACTCACTATGAAAATCATCTTTTGGTTTTTGATAATCGTGACATGCAGAACATTTCTCTTTTACCCCGGTTCCAATTATGTCATGTGAGAATTTTTTGATAGCAAGGTCTTTCGACTCACCTGTGTGCTCCCTGTGGCAAACAACACAGTCGATCTCTTTAATATTTTTGTGGAGCAGATTTGCACGCTCATTTATTTTTGTGGCAAGAATGCCCGAAACAAAAACTCTCCCAATATCGTTTTGTTTATGGCAGGCTACACATTTTTCAGTAACTGCACCCTGAACCAGTGTATGGCAACTCATACAATCATTTTGCAGATTCTCATGACCTTTGCTCAAAACACCCGGATTTATTGCATAAAAAGGAGAAATAAACAAAAGGCCAATTCCGGCAACCAATGCACCGGCAAACCAGTAATATGTACGCATCATCTCCAACTCCAAAGTAGAAGTGTACCAATTATATGAATAAGTGCAAGAGCCATAAATATCATATTCAGAGGCATGTGAACTTTTCGCCAGTTTTGCATCTTTTTCACCAGTAACGATTGAAAAAGCACTTCTTTATCAATTTCATCCTGCGAGATGTTTTTCTCTTTCATTTCGGAAATTTTCCCCTTGAGGTCCTGTTTCACATCATTGAGTAGGAATTTTCCGGTGAGTCCGCTCGCCACCACAACCATCATTGCCAGCAAAGCCAACCACGGTATTATCGCATTAAAGTGGATTCCGCCATGCACCAACAAAACGATTGCCCCAAACCACCCGAGGAATTCGTGCAAATTTAAAAGTTTTTTCGGCTGTCCTGAGGTAATAATCTTTCGTTTTCTCAAGGAATAGATAAATGAGACGATTAACAGCGAAGTGCCTAAAATCCCAAAGTATCTGCCAACCCAAACAAGATTTACCAGATGAAGGATATAATCAATTAATATAGCAATGCAGATCATGCCTGCATACAAAAAGATGGAAGGGAGTATTCGTTTCATGACGATCCATATTAATTAAAATTCAAAATTGAAATTACGAAATCCCATTCAAAATTCCATTGTAGTTATACCCGAAGGTATATTTATTATTTAGTCTAAATCTTAATAAAAAAATATGTTCTCCATAAAAACGATTCCTTCTGGTTTTTCTCTTTAAAATATTATAAATTTGCAGTTCAAGTATATTTCTGAAAATATCCCCTTTTAAAGTTCATTTTACTGTTGAATAAATCATTTTTATATTGATTTAATGAACAAACGACATCGACAATTTGTTAAATTGGTGAACGGGATTTTTTACAATTGAAAAAGTTTTCAAAAAAAAGGATTAAATATGAGTGATAATTCACAAAGCAGCGGGAAGTGTCCATTCCCACATTCCACCGGTTTAGGTGGAGGCGGCACCCAAACTAACGATTGGTGGCCAAATAGACTAAAATTAAATATCTTAAGGCAAAACTCTTCTCTCTCCAATCCAATGGATGAAGGATTCGAATACAAAGAAGCTTTAGAATATCTCGATTTTGAGGAACTTAAAAAAGACCTGACAGCAATTATGACCGATTCCAAGGATTGGTGGCCGGCCGATTTTGGACATTATGGCCCATTTTTTGTCCGTATGTCGTGGCATGCAGCAGGGACTTACAGAACCTCTGATGGAAGAGGCGGAGCAAGAGGGGGATACCAAAGATTCGCCCCGTTAAACAGCTGGCCCGACAATGTGAACCTCGACAAAGCACGCAGACTTCTTTGGCCGGTCAAACAAAAATATGGCAATAAAATCTCATGGGCAGATTTACTTGTCCTCGCAGGAAATGTGGCGCTTGAATCGATGGGCTTTAAAACCTTTGGATTTGGTGCAGGAAGAGAAGATGCCTGGGAACCCGATGCAAGTATTTATTGGGGTCAGGAAACAACATGGCTCTCAGACGATAAAAGATATTCAGGCAAAAGAGACCTTGAAAATCCCCTCGCAGCTGTTCAGATGGGATTAATCTATGTTAACCCCGAAGGACCCGGTGGAAATCCCGACCCTGCTTTGGCAGCTCATGATATCCGTGAAACTTTTGCCCGTATGGCAATGAATGATGAAGAAACTGTTGCATTAATTGCCGGTGGACATACATTTGGTAAAGCTCATGGAGCAGGTGATCCCTCATTAATGGGTCCTGAACCGGAAGCTGCCGACATCGAATCGATGGGACTTGGATGGCACAATAAATTTGGTACCGGTAAGGGTGCTGACACAATGGGAGGGGGACCTGAAGTAACCTGGACAACCACTCCCGCAAAGTGGGGTAACGATTTCTTTAAACACCTCTTTGAATATGACTATGAGTTGACCAAAAGTCCTGCCGGAGCTCAACAGTGGGTGGCAAAAAATGCCGAACCAACTATTCCCGACGCACACATTCAAGGTAAAAAACATCTTCCAACAATGTTGACAACAGATCTTTCTCTCAGATTTGATCCTGAATATGAAAAAATTTCGAGAAGATTTTATGAGAACCCTGATCAATTCGCCGATGCTTTTGCTCGCGCATGGTTCAAATTAACCCACAGGGATATGGGCCCAAAATCATGTTACCTCGGACCTGAAGTACCCGCAGAAGATCTTATCTGGCAGGATCCTGTCCCCGCTGTCGATTTTAAAGTTGTGGATATTTACGATATCGATGAATTAAAGGCAAAAATCCTCAACTCTGGTCTTTCAGTCTCAGAATTGGTATCAACTGCCTGGGCGTCCGCTTCCACTTTCCGCGGTTCGGACAACAGAGGTGGTGCAAATGGTGCCAGAATCAGACTTGAACCACAAAAAAATTGGGCAGCGAATAACCCCGCTCAATTGTCCAAGGTTCTTGGAAAACTCGAATCAATCCAGAAAGAGTTCAACAATGCACAAACAGACGGTAAAAAAGTCTCTTTGGCAGATTTGATTGTTCTTGCAGGATGTGTTGCAGTTGAAAAAGCCGCCAAAGATGCAGGACACGATGTAATCGTACCGTTCACTCCGGGAAGAACTGATGCTACTCAGGAACTTACAGATGTTGAATCATTCTCGGTTCTTGAACCATACGCTGATGGATTCCGTAATTATCTGAAAGCACCATCAACAATTCCATCCGAACACCTGTTGGTTGATAAAGCTCAATTACTTAAACTTACTCCGCCCGAAATGACGGTATTGGTAGGTGGTCTTCGTGCCTTAAATGCCAATTACGACAACTCAGGACATGGTATTCTCACCATTCGTCCCGGTGTTTTAACTAATGATTTCTTCGTGAATCTGCTTGGTATGGACACAATCTGGACTGCCAATGACGATTCTAAAGAAACATTTACAGGTCGTGATGACAAGACAGGAAAAGTGAAATGGACAGCAACAAGAGTTGATCTGGTATTTGGATCAAACTCCGAGTTAAGAGCCGTTGCCGAAGTCTATGGAAGCTCCGATGGTGAAGACAAATTTGTAAAAGATTTTGTTGCCGCCTGGGATAAAGTTATGAATCTCGATCGATTCGATTTGAAATAACCGATAATTAAAAGTTATCGTTTATAAAAGTACTTTCAAAAAAGCCGTGGTAGAAATATCACGGCTTTTTTGTGTTTATAACAGGGTAATGAGTAGATCAAAAAACTAGAGTGGATCTGCCAATGCGTTTTTCCCTTCAAACACATCATTTTTCAACAAATGGTTGAATCGTACCGGTTCCTCAAATATCGGTGAATGAGCGGAAGAATCAAAAGTATAAAATCCTTTTAACGGGGCATCAAGAGTTTTGAGGTATTCTTTGGAAAGTGTGTAATTCACCGTAAAATCATGGATACCTGAGAAGAAATAAACCGGTATTTCAAGATTGGGAACATTCACTGTAACATCGATTGAAAATAATTCTTCGATAAGTTTTGTTTTGTTAATCAGGAAAAACTTTGCCCGCCAGAAATTAATTTTTTCCATAAAAGTATAATATTTGGAAGCCATAAAAGGAAAAAATACCCCTGTTATTACCGATTTCATCATGTGCATCGTCCCAAGTCCAAGTTGGTGCATCGCCTTATCCCGAAGTGGAGATTTAAAGTATCTGATCATCTCTTCCCTTCCATCATCAATGTTATGGACATTAAACTTCTTAACCATCATGGTATTCCCCGCTTCGGCGAATTTATCAACCATAAAATCAAAAGCTAATTTCTCCGATTTATTCTGGTTGGTTATCTGCGAGACTCCGATATAAGCACTAAAAAGTTCAGGTGCTTTTGCTACAGTTAAAACTCCAATCAACGAACCCCATGAATGCCCCATCAGGTAAATTTTCTCCCTGTGAAATCTCTGTAGAAGATATTTGGTAGTTTCAATCGCATCAGAGACTATCCTATCCACAGTAACACTTTCGGGTGAGAGTTTTGGATCAAATGATATTCCTCCCCCTGTCTGCTCCCAATAACAAACTGTAAAAAGATTCTCAAGCCCTGAAGGATATTTCTCCTCAAGAAAAAGAGTGGGCATCCCCGGACCACCGTGCAGAAACAGAAGAATTGGATTATGAATATTATTTCCAATTATGAACATTCCTTGCAAGGAACTGTCAAGATTGATAAATACTTTTTCTTGAATGCTTTTTTCTGACATGATGATACGACCATAAACAACTTATAAAAAACCGACAATCAATATTGCGAATATTACCTAATCCACAAAAATATTCAATCCCATGAATCAGTCAATTCTGAAGATTGAAAATTTACCTAAATATGATAAAAGACCACTAATCGCATTTTTATATATAAATTTGGGATCGTAATCGCATTATTATATATAAATTTGGGATCGTAATCGCATTTTTATATGTGGGCATCTTTTGAGGTGCCAATTTGGAACCTCAAATTTTCAAACTCTTCCTTGGTGAGCTGAAACATAAACGATTCGGGAAACCTGACGGGGTTTCGCTTTACAGCACGATTAAGGTATTTGGTTTCAATCCCGTACAATTCTGCTAAATGCGAGTCAAGCATCACCTGTTTTTTTCGAACAGTGAAAATCCTGTTAATTATATGTTTGCTGTATTTTTCAATTGAATTTTCTGTCATTTTCCAAACTTTGCAAAAGTGCTTTTATATTTATTGCCTATTGGTTCGGTTTCTCATCCGGATTTGCAGCTATCAAAATTCTAAAAAGCAAAATAATGTAAATTCAAGTTTAGTGCAATATCTACCTAACAATAACTGAAACAAATTATCCCAAACAAGCAAATCCTGAAGCATTAAACAAATTCAACAATCCACAATTGCTCCAAGGCAAATAATCATTCAAACAATGCAAAAAAAACATTGCCTCCGCAGAGGCTGAGTAGAGTATCTTAACCTCATCAACCAACTTAAATCACCTTAAGCTCATTTCAACCACACTCAATATTTTAAACCCAAAAACGGCAACCTGGCTTAAAACAAATTGCCGTTTTTAGGTAAAATTAGAGGTTCCAGTTTTTTGATCGACATCAACAAATTTTTACAAGTTAAATCTTCCTGCCGATGAAAAAGACATAACCGTAGAACTCTTTGTATTTGTTATACATTTCGACTTCATGTTTCATCTCTTCAACTAAGTTCTCAGCATTTTGGTTACCGGAATGTTTTTTGAGGAACTCCTCTTGGATAACACTTTGTGGCTCGTAAAAATTTTCGATCCAACAGTTTTCAGAGAGGATAAATGAAGCAACCGGAACATATCCTGCCCTTTGTAATTGATCCATTTTGTTTGATATGGTATCTATTTCAGGATAGGCGTTTTTCCAGAATGTATCAATTTCTTCAGGTCTTGTCTCTGTGAACCAGCAAGCTTCAGTGACAGCAAGATAGCCACCTCTCTTTAAAAACCTGCTCCACTCATTTATTCCTTTTTCGAAACCGATGTTATAAATGGCTCCTTCCGACCAGATTAGATCAAACTCTTCATCTTTAAATGGAAGTTCCATCATCGTCCCAACGATTCCTTTTACTCTATCCTGCAAATTATTCTTTTTTGCGTTGACATTAAAGAGATCAATAAAAGTTGGGAACATGTCCAGGCCTTTAAAATTCCCGGGAGCATTTTGTGCCAATACCATCGTTTGACCACCTGTTCCACATCCAATATCTATGATAGATGATTCATTATTCAGATTATCAATAAAGCTTAGTGCTTTAAGTGTTGCCTCGGGGCTTCCCGGTCCTTGTCGTTCGATATGTGAAAAGTATTCACAAATCAAACCAAAATCGAAATCGTGTATGGATGTATCTTCGTTACTCATGGTGTTTGTGTTATTATGTTTATTTACCCACCCTGTTCAGATGGTGTGTCCTTAGATTAGTAGAACACCTTTAAAATAAAAAACTGCAACTCAAATATAATTAAGAGTGATCATTGGAGGGGAATAATCCGCAAAGAATATTCCCAAAATTGCTCCAATAATATTGTCATAACTCGATGAACAACACCATTTTGATCATCATTTTGTTCTGAAATGAAACATCATATTTTCCTGCATAGTCGTCCCGCCGTGGCCTCCCATACCGCCCATATTTCCCATACCGGATTGCATCATTCCTTTCCCGATATATATCATATAACTCATATTTGATTTTAATAGTGAATCAGGAGTAAAAGTGCATAACTTATTACCATCCGACCAGGTAAATCTTCCACCTGTAGCATGATATCTGATGATATGACCCATTTTCAATGTATCCATCATCGACATGCCCATATTTGAATGATTCATCGTAGGGTCAAAACGACAGGTTGAATCAGAAATATCGAGCTCGGAAATGAGATGGAAATTATTCTCCACCAATGCGGGATCAACCGGATCAACAAATCTTATCTGAACTTTTTGATCAGATGAAATTCCCGACTGGTTATTTGCCGGAGTGATTGTAAAATTAGCAGAGTTTTCAGAATACGCGTCGTGAGGATTTGAACCCATCCTGGTGCATCCTGTTATAAGCAGAATAACGGGGAGAATTGATAATAGTAAAATGAATTTTATTGATGTTTTCATTTAATTTTACCTTGTTATAAAAAAATAAAAAGTGGTTATTTAACTTTGAACCCGTTTTTCTTGAGGTTTTCTGTCGCTTTTTTAATTGTCACCTGTTTTAGGTCCATTTTGCAGATCGGGCATTTTCCGGGTTCATCCGCTATTACATTCCAATCCATCTGGTCCTGATATACTTTTCCATCCTTGTTTTTGTCGATTGATTTCAGATCAATTTCACCATTTCTGATCAGCGGATTCTTATCATTTTTATCCTTGTGCATCCCCATTTTCTCTGACATTCCATGATTTTTCGTTTTTTTATTGTTCGAATCTGAATGATCATGTCCTTGAGCTACGGCCCCGATAGTGAGGAAGCCGAACAGAATTATCACAGTACTCAAATAATTAATTGTTTTCATTTTTTTCTCCAATTGATTGATTAATGATTGTTGTGTTCGCTTGAATTGTCCTTTGGTTTACTTGCTGGAGCGTCCTTTTTAGGCGTTTTAGTTTCTCCATGCTGGTGACCTGACTGCGAACCGGATTTTAATTGACTTTCTGAATCTATAAGGAAACCTCCTGTGGCGGCAACTTCTTCATCCTCTTCCAAGCCCTCAAGTACCTGATATTTACTGCCATACTTATTTCCAATCTTCACATCACGGCCTTCGAACATACCATCCGAGGCTTTAACCCAAACTACAGTTCTTTTACCCGAAAAAATTATAGCCTCTGCCGGTATCATCAGTCCTTCCCCCGCATTTGTTGAAAAGAGAGTTTCACCATACATTTGAGGCTTTAGTTTGCCTCCTTTATTGGCAAACTCGCTCCTTATCTTTACAGTTCGTGTTTGAGAATTAACCACCGGATATATAAATGTAACTTTGCCCGTGAATTCCTCTTGGGGATATGCCTTTAAAGATAATTTGACTGTGGCACCGGGCTTTACTGTGGCAAGGTCCTTTTCACTTATTTCAGAAATGTTCCAAAGAGTAGAAAGTTCGGCTATGTCGTAAATTGTTGTTCCTTCATTTACATACATCCCTTCTTGCACTCTCTTCTCAATTACCGTACCACCGATCGGTGAATAATAGGTAAGAATATTTTTAATTTTGCTGGTGGTTTCAAGTTCTTTTACTTGTGCAGAAGTCATCCCAAACAGTTCTAGTTTGTTTTTAGCCGCAGCAACGAGGGAGCTGTTATCAATCTGCTGGATACCTTTTAATGCGATGAGGAAATCATTCTGTGCCTGCACAAGATCGGGGCTGTATATATCAAAGAGGGGTTGACCAATCTTAACATACTGCCCCGTTCTGTCAACATAAAGTTTTTCTATTCTACCGTTAAATCTTGCTGAAATCACTTTTCTGCTCTGTTCAGCAAAATCGAGATAACTATAAACAGAAATTTGTTTATTTAACTGTTCGCGAGAAACCTTCACTGTGGAAACATTTGCCAAGACTTGTTTATTACTTGTTAAAGAGACCATTTTTTCCATATCTGATTCTTTACCCGCAGCAGGTTCTTTTACGTCTTCCGTCTTTTTAATCAAGTCCATTCCGCAAATCGGGCATGCACCAGGTCCATCCATTCTCACCTGGGGATGCATAGTACAGGTCCAATACTCCTTCGTTTGTTCTTTGTCCTTTTTCCCTTTGGAATTATCACTTTCAGAACACCCCGTGAACAAAAAAGTAAATAATAACAGTGTAAGTAAAGAGAATTTAATTTTTTTCATCTTTGAACTCCTGATTTTTTTTGTGACTTTTGGTCTTTTCTAATCTGTTAATTTTCCACCAACCATCATTTCGATCTCTGCCAGCGACATCTGAGTGTCCGCCTTTGCCATGTAATAATTCATTTGAATCATTAACAACATCCTGTATGAATCTATGACTGCTGTTATGGTGCTTTTATTGTTCTGGTAAGCAGATATCTGAGATTCTGAAGTTTGTTTATAAAGTGGAATCAATTTTTCATCATATAATTTTAACAATTCAGAAGCAGTGGAGTATTTCACTGTGGCTTCTTTCAGTTTTACTCCCATTTCTCTCTGCATATTCGTTTTTTCAAATGCAATACCACTGATTCCTGCCGCTAATTCTTGAGATTTGGCTTTGTATTTATTAATTGACCATGGTGCAAATGGCAGATTAATTGACACCATTAGCGAGTACATAAATTCCACTTTGGAATCGAGCATGCTCAAATCCGATTGTGAAGTGAGAATCATCCCCCGTGGCATTATCATAAACATACCTTGCAGCATCAGGTCCGGTATCAATTCCCTCTCATTGGCATCAATCATGGCACGATTCATTTCTATCATGTTTTCCATTTTTTTGAGCGTTGGGTTAATCTCTGCAAGCAGGTTTTCAAGCCTGGATTGATTGATTGCCAAAAAAGTGCCCGTCATCTCTTCTGGTATGACAATTTCCGGAGCATTTAAATTCCTGCCGAGGTACTGATTTAGGCGATAGTTTTCAGAATCTCTTTCTCTGGCAAGAATAATTAATTGTGTCTCATTTGATGCTATTTCACTCTGAATCGTTAGTAAGTCAACCTGATTTATGCGGTTAATTGATAAAGAAGCCTCCATCGATTTCATCAAATCGGCCAGGAATTTAATACTCTTTTTTTGCACCTCAATTTTACGGTCGGTAAGCCACAAAGTATAGTAAGACATTTTCAGCTTCCCGATAAGATTAACCATATACTCCGCATAACTATCGCCTTCGATCCTGGTATTTTTTCTTTCAACCTCTGTCATAGCACCAGTTTTGTCACCCAATGGGAACATCTGAGAAAATCCCAAATTAATGGAAAGAGCCTGTGTCGGGAAAATCGGGTTTAAAACCGGCACCTGAGAAAATTCGAGAGAAGCGTTAGGTGCCGGATAATTATTGATTGATTCAGCTCTATATTCTGATGCTTTAATCTTAAATTGTAATGCTTTTAGCTGCGGGTTGTTTGCCTTTGCTTCTTCAATCAGTGAATCAAGAGTTTGTGCTCTTGAAAACGATTGAAGCATGACTGCCCAGAAGATGATAAAAGATAAATTTTTAAGACAAGGTAAAGCAGATTTCAAATATCTGTAGAATTTTTTATTCTCATTATTTTTGTAGAATTTCATTATTCACCTTCCTTCATCCAATCTGCCATTTTTGATACATCAAGTGTCCCTTTCTTCAATGCATGTTCTTTCATCATTGCGAACAATATTGGGGTGACCACAAGAACATGTACGGCTGAGGTTAAGAGACCACCAAGCATAGGTGCGGTTAATGGTTTCATTACATCTGCCCCTGTTCCGGTTGACCACATCACGGGAATCAACCCGACCATTGCAGTTGCCACGGTCATCAATTTGGGACGCAATCTAAGAACAGAACCCTCTACGGTGGCATCATAAATGTCTTCTTTTGTTATAGGACCCCGCTTCCCTTTGTGATAATCCCTTAATTTACGGTCTAATGCTTCATGCAGATAAATTACCATAACGACTCCAGTTTCGACAGCAATTCCATATAAAGCTATAAAACCAACCCAGACAGCAACTGAAAAATTGTAACCCAAAATGTAAACCATATACATTCCACCGATGAGTGCAAACGGAACCGAGAGCATCACTACCCCTGCTTCCACATAATTTTTCAAAGTCATAAATAACAACAAAAAGATAATCAGAAATACCACGGGCATTATAATCTCGATTGTTTGTTGCGCTCTTACTTTGCTTTCATACTGGCCACTCCAGGTATAACTGTATCCGGCAGGCAATTTCAAATTTTCTTCAATAACCTTCTTTGCATCTACCATTACATTTCCCATATCCCTCCCACGAGTGTTCATAAAAACAATGGAACGCAACATTCCGTTTTCACTGCTAATCATTGGGGGACCTGTTAATGTTTTAATTTCAGCCAGTTCAGAAAGTGGGATATATGCTATTGCGTTCTGATCAGTTGCTGTAAGTGATGAATTATTCCCGTTATCTACAGGTAAAGGGATTAAATTTGCGTTGCTCGTTTTACCCATAGAGGACATTCCACCACTTGATGAATTTCCACCATTTCCACCGCTCATCGTATTAATTCCTGCGGATTCCGATGACATTCCACCGGATAACGCCACAGGTACAATTAGATTTTCGAGTTCTTCGACATTACTTCTGTAGTCTTTTGCATAACGCATACGAATTGGGAATCTCATTCTGTCTTCAATAACCACCCCCAGATTCTGACCTCCAATGGCGGTTTCTATTATGTCTTGCAGGTCTCTTATATTTACTCCGTAGCGAGCGGCAGCTTCCCTTTTAACCTTAATATCGAGATAATACCCATTTTGAACGCGCTCGGCCACCACATCAACAGCTCCATCAATGGTCTTAAGCAACTGCTCAGCCCTGATAGCGTATTCTTCCAGAGTATCCAAATTTGATCCAAATATTTTAAACCCTACATCTGTCCTCACTCCGGTTGAAAGCATATTTATTCTGTTGATAATTGGTTGGGTCCAACCGTTTCTCACTCCGGGAATCTGGAGTTTATTGTCAAGTTCAGCCACTATATCTTGCTTTGTGATCCCGGGTCGCCATTCACTTTTTGGCTTTAATAAGATAATTGTCTCAATCATACTTAGCGGTGCGTTGTCTGTGGCAGTCTCGGCTCTTCCTGCTTTTCCTAAAACATGATGCACTTCAGGCACAGACTTAATAATTTTATCCTGTTCTTGTAAAATTCTGTTTACTTCTGTGATGGAAGCCCCGGGGAGGGTAACAGGCATATATAATATTGAACCTTCATCTAATGGTGGCATAAACTCGCTTCCAGTAGCCATGATCATTGGAATAGTAATTACCAGTGCGATAAGGTTGATTGCAATTGTAACTTTACGATGTTTTAGAACCCAATGGATTACCGGCTCATAGAGTCTTTTAAAAAACCGTGTGGTTGGATTTTTATCCTCGGGTTTGAAATTACCCCTCATGAGCATCGTCATTAATACAGGTATCAATGAAATAACCACAATGGCTGACCCAATCATTGCGAACGATTTTGTGAAAGCTAAAGGTTGGAACATTTTCCCTTCTTGTCCCGTGAGAAGAAATACCGGGAGAAAGGAGACCAAAATAATTAATTCGCTGAAGAAGATTGCTCTTCCAACTTGTTTGGCAGAGTCAATAGAAATTTTGGCATATTCTTCTTTGGTGAGGGTCCCCTTCTCAGCAATGGCTTTTGCTAAATTACGGTAGGCATTTTCCACAAGCACTATAGAGGAATCCACAATTACGCCGACCGCAAGTATTATGCCCCCCAGACTCATAATGTTTGATGAAATATTAAAAATGTACATTAAAATAAATGCAATAAGAATGGAGATCGGAAGTTCGATAAGTATTCTAATTATGCTTCTGAAGTGTAACAGAAAAATCATTACCATGATTGCAACTGTTATTGATGCTTCAATCAAAGCTCTCTCTAAAGTACCTACGGCTTCATGGATCAGTGTGCTCCTGTCGTACGAGGCTACAATCTCAACTCCGTCGGGCAACCCGGGAGTTATCTCTTTAATTTTTTCCTTTACCCTTTCAATTACTTTTTGAGCATTTTCGCCGGTTCGCATCACAACTATGCCACCCACAACCTGCCCTTCTCCATTCAGTTCGAGCGAACCCCTTCTGATATCCCCACCCAATTGTACTTTCGCAACATCCTTGATAAGAATCGGAAGTCCGTTTTGCCCGCTTTTGATCACGGTGTTCTCAACATCGGCTATCGTTTCTATATAACCCTGCCCTCTCACAAAATATTCCGCGTCATTTATTTCCAGTATCTTGCCACCAACCTCATTATTGCTTCTTTGAACAGCATTAACCACATCACCCACGGTCAGATTATATCCGCGCAAGTCTGTCGGATTAACATCCACTTGATACTGTTTTACATACCCGCCGATGCTTGCAACCTCTGCAACCCCGTCAACTGAGGATAATTTGTATCTTATATACCAATCCTGAATTGATCGCAGGGTACCCAAATCCTGATTTTTACTCTCCAATGTGTACCAAAACACATGACCAACTCCTGTTCCATCCGGTCCGAGAGATGGCACTACCCCTGATGGTAATTGTGCCTGCACCGTATTCATTCTTTCAAGCACCCTCGTTCGGGCAAAGTAGGTATCCACATTATCATCAAAGATTACAAATACAAATGACATCCCAAACATAGAGGAAGCTCTTACAGCCTTCACCTGGGGCAACCCCTGCAACCCGGAAACGATCGGGTAAGTAACTTGATTTTCAATAATTTCCGGAGAACGCCCCATCCATTCTGTATATATTATCACCTGGTTTTCAGAAAGATCGGGTATTGCATCCACCGGTAGATTAACAACACTATAAACACCTGCACCTATTACAACTATATAAAAAAGGATAACAAAAAATCTGTTATTTGCCGACCATTCGATAATCCTTTCTATCATTTGATCACCCTCTCTCCGGATATCCGCTTAATTCTTTCCTCTAACAGGTGTAGTGCAATATTTTGGTTGGATAGATCAGGAGAAGGAATTCTTTTTACTTTGTTCGGGATCGTAAATAAATAGCAAAAGTAAAGAATGACTCCTACCATTATCAGATAGAGAGTATAAATTGAAAGTTGAAATGACATATCTGATTTCGTATTTAATGATGATGTTATTTTACAAGAATCATGCCATCCGGAATTATGTCGATTTTATTCTTTTTTTGAGGCGAGAAGCGACAAACGATTAAATTTTATTAAAAAAAATTAAAATCTTTAAAAGTCTTCAATGATATTATAACTTTTAATTTTACTATACAAGGTGGGCAGGGATATGCCCAATGATTCCGCTGTTTTTGTCTTGTCCCACTTAAAATAAGTTAAAACTTTTTCAATATGCCTTTTCTCAATTTCATTAAGACTAAGAAGCACATCCTCTGATTTGTGTTCAGTGTCCATTTGCTTTTTAATCAAAATGTTCTCTTTCAGTAACACATCACCTTTTGTAAGTACAATCGCCTGCATAAGGAGATTTTCAAGCTCACGAACATTACCAACCCACGAATAAGTCTGCAGGTATTTAACTACTTCATCTGGAATTTTCGTTACAGTTTTATGAAGTTCAAGATTAATTTTGCGCACAAAGTGATTCACAAGCAGTGGAATATCTTGAATGCGTTCCCGGAGAGGAGGAAGTTCAAAATTAACAACATTTAGCCTGAAATAAAGGTCTTCCCTGAATTTTTTCTGCCTCACTAATTCTTCCAGGTTGTTGTTTGTAGCAGCAATTATTCTGGCTCTCATTGGGATGGTGTCATTTCCCCCCACATATTCAAACTCCCGTTCCTGAAGTACCCTCAGCAGCTTGGCCTGGAGATTTACCGACATTTCGGATATCTCGTCGAGGAAAATCGTCCCTTGATCAGCTAACTCAAATTTCCCCTTTTTGTCTTTTTGTGAGCCTGTAAAAGCACCTTTCACATGACCAAACAGCTCACTCTCCAAAAGAGTCTCAGTAATCGCAGTGCAGTTAATGGCAACAAATGGATAATTCTTTGTGATTCCACCATAATGGATGGCCTTTGCCACCAGCTCTTTACCTGTTCCACTTTCACCCCTTATTAAAACTGTCACCCTGTTATCCGAGACCGAACCAATTTTTTTATAAATCTCCTTCATCGCTTCTGTTCTGCCGATTATAGTGTTTTCAACATTAAATTCTGACTCAGTGGAAATTATATTTATTGTCTCACTTAATCTCTTGTTTTCAAGAGCTCGTTGAATTGACACCCTTAACCGTTCGGTCTCGATTGGTTTTTCCACAAAATCATACGCTCCTTTTTTCATAGCCTGAATAGTGGTGGACATATCATCGTGAGCAGTAATTATAATCACACGGATTGGCAATTTTAATTCTTGAAGTTCGTCCAATACTTCAAGCCCATTCATTTTGGGCATCCGGATATCGGAAATAATAAGATCCGGATTCTCTGATAATGCGAGGTCAATGCCCTGTCTTCCATTTTCGGCAGATATCGTTCTGTATTTCCACCTTCTTAACAGATTAACAAGCGACTCCCTGATTGATTCATCGTCATCCATTATTAATATTTTTTCCATCTGTTAAATCCTCCTGACAGGCAGTTTGATGGTAAATTCGATCATATTTGCTTCGGCGTGGCTGACTATTATTTCTCCATGGTGCTGTTCAACGATGTTTTTGGAGATCGACAGTCCCAATCCCGTTCCGGAGGCTTTATTGGTATAAAATGGTTCAAAAATTTTTCCAAGATCAGGCATTTCGGTACAACTGTTTTTGATTTTCATAAAAAAACTGTCTTGCTCCTCGTCCACTATTGACCCCAGTTCTATATTCCCATACTCCTCGCTGGCTTCAATTGCATTATCTATCATATTAAGGAGCACCTGCCTCATTTTATCAGAATCAACCTCCAGTTCAGCAGATTCTACAAAGTTTTTCACCTGAAGATTTTTCTGTTGCAACTTAATCCTGACTTCCTCAATAATATTTTCAACAAACCTGTTAATCATCACTTTTGAATAATTTAATTCATAAACCCGTGATAATTGTAATACATCGCCTACCAACCCATTCATTCTGTTTATTTCTTTTTGAATAATTCTGAACGAGGAACTATCCTCTTGCGACAATACCAACGATTCTATTAACATTTCAACATTAAGCTTGATGGATGTAAGTGGCGTCTTTATTTCATGTGCCAAAATAGTTGACATCTTCCCAAGAGCAGCAAGTTTTTCGGAATGTATCAGTTGTCGTTCTAATCTTTTTTGGCGGGTAATATCAAGCCCAACGAACAAGAAACCTGGTGTACCATAAACCGTCTGGATTTTTGATGATGAGAAAAGAATCACTTTTTCTTCATCTTTACCGGGAACTGTTATTTCCTCACTATGTTGACTGTTTTGGGTGCTTGCATTTATCATCTGTCCTATTATTCCAGTACCTGCAAAAACAGCGAGTGAATCCAACTTTTTCCCTTTTATATTTTGATGATCATTATCGACAAGAGTTAAAAATTGTTGATTAGTTTCTAAAATTGTTAAATCCTCACCAACCAAAGCAACTGAAGCAGCAGATTTGTCAATTGCATTTAATAAAAGGTCTATCCGGTTTTCTTTCGCAGTCAGTTCAAGAGCATTTTTCTTTAATGAAATTGAAAGTTTGTTAAAAGCTATGGAAAGTTCTCCTATTTCATCATTAGACGGGTACTCAAATTGAACACCAAGTTCACCCATCTCAATTTGGCCGGCTTGTACCTTAAGTTTTCTTAGCGGATTGGAAATAATCTGAATTACAGCAAATGCCATGCTAAGACTAACAATGATACCCACAAATAGACTAATCAAAAAGTAACGGATCAAATCAACATTTGTGTCGATGCCGAACAATATTTTCCCCAATGGTATTTGAATTATCAGTATAACCATCGGGACAATTATTACAGCACTAAAAAACATCTTCCTCTTTATGCTAAATCGATCGATTTTCTCTATCGTGGCAGGAAACATGTTATATTTGCCAATGCTAATCCCTGTGAATAAAATTACTCCGGCGAGAAACGCCAATGGGCTCACTTCAACTAATTCGTAGAAACCATTAACCCAGGGTAGTAACAGTCCAAAAGTAAAAGTGAACAGATTGGTTATTACCACACCAAGCAGAAAAACCTTCAACTGGTTATTCAATTGTTCATTTTCTTCTTTTTTTATATTCTGAACAGTAATATAAATTGAGTAGAAGATAAGAACGAAATACCACATTAAAAATAAAGAGTAACCACTCAGATACCGTGCTTGAAATGTACCGAGGTGTGAATGTGACCATTCAATCAATCTTCCTGACCATAAGAATCCCAGTATGATCAAAGACGGGCCCAATATTAATAAACTCTCAACTTTGCCCGATGTTCGCTGTTTCGATAATCCCAAAGATAAAAATGTCATTGTTACAAGAATTAGAAGTAAAAACGAGTGACAGGAAATGTCAAGAATGGTAACATCCTTGTTATACATCAAAAGAAAATGAATCCCATGCGACACGAGATATCCACATACAAGAACCAACAAAAGAATCAAGAGTTTGCTTGGCCTGGTTGCAGTGTCTCTTGTCCAAATCACAAAAATTATCCCGGCAGCACCTACAAATGTGGCAGCTAAAAAAAGAAGATGGAAAAACATGTCTTGCATTGGGAGGACTGCTCTATTTAATTTTTAGAAAGGATTATGGATAAATTAACAAATTTTTCCATAAAATTTCGAGAAGTTTATTTTATCATCGGGAAAGTTTTAGAATAAATGTTTCTTGGAAGGAAGGAATAATACAAAAAAAAGACCTGATTTCTCAGGTCTCATTTATGGCGGAGAGCCAGGGATTCGAACCCCGGATACCCGTGAAGATATAACGGTTTTCAAGACCGCCGCATTCAACCACTCTGCCAGCTCTCCTTTTATTTTCGGTTATTCCGAAAAATTTAGACTGTAAATTTAATATTTTCTCGTTAGACTGACAAAAGATTTTTTCAATCACCTAATTTTTTGTTAAAAAATGTTCTCGACAGCTATATTTCAGACAAAAACATCTTTTATCACTTGAAAATATTTTTTAATTCGTTAAGTTTGAATGATTAAAGGACAGTTAATTTATTTGTGGCTCCGGTCGCTTTAGAAGACAAAAAAAATGCCCCAGACAGAAGAACTCAAACGAATTATAGCCCACAAAACCGGACTCATCGAGTTGGGCAGTGACGATGCAAAACTCCATTCATATTTTCTTGGAAGAATGAAAAGTTTTGGCTTCAACTCTCTTCATCAATATTCAGAGCTAATTTCAGGCGATTCTCCAGGAGCAAATGCCGAACTAAAACGAATTGCAATCGACTTCTCCAACACAGAATCCTTTTTCTTCAGAGATCATGGACAGATGCGACTCTTGAGAGAGACGATTCTTCCGGAGCTTGTGATAAAAAACCAAAACATTCGAACTCTGAATATCCTCAGTGCTGCCTCTTCTTCAGGTGAAGAGCTCTATTCGATTGCCATCCTCCTGTCAGAAATTCTTCCGGAGTATAAGACCTGGAAGATAACACTTCTTGGAGTTGACATCAACCATGATGCAATCAAAAAAGCTGAAAACGGAGTATATTCCAAATGGTCTTTCCGCTCGGTGCCCGAGGAGACCATTTCCAAATATTTTGTCAGAAAAAACAACGACTTTATGATCTCAGAAAGCATAAAGGAGATGGTGCTTTTTAGATATTTTAATCTGGTTGACGATCTTTCAACTTTTCCATTTGGAAGAAGTGAATCCACCTTTGATCTCATTGTTTGCCGTAATGTTTTTATCTACTTTGAGAGTTCCGGTATTAAAAAAGCAGTTGCCAATTTCGCTCACCTTTTAAAAAAGAATGGCTACCTGTTAACGGGGCACTCGGAACTCGCGAACATGCACTTCCCCGGATTAAAACCTGTCGCTTTCCCCGATTCTTTCATTTATCAAAAAACAGATTCCAGGCAGGAACCGAATATCGACTTATCTCATCTTGAGGGTCTTTTTCCTTCTGAATCAAATAAGCCTGCAAAACCTCATATAACTAAAAAAAGAAATATTACTGTGGATCTACCACCATTATCCGGTAATGGGAACAGATCCCCTGAGCATGACACTGCTGACAAGGAGGAAAATTTAGGTGAATTCCCGGGAACTGAGGTTGAAAAACTGATTTCCGAGGGCTCAATTTCAGAAGCTGAATCGATTACCCGTAAATTCCTTAAAAAGAACCATAACGATATTCAAGCTCTCCTCGCACTGGCAACCATTTGCGCAAACCGCGGATTGAAGGAAGAAGCCCGCATTTGCTGCGATCTGGTTCTGGAAACTGAAGCTTTTAATCCTCTCGCATATTTTGTTTTAGGGCAACTCGCCAATGAAGATGGAGAGATTGAAAATGCGCTCCTGTTGTTTAATAAAGTCTTATATTTGAACCATGAGTTTTTCCCTGCTCTAATTGAACTTGCCACTATTTACGAATTCCAGGGGGACAACAAAAAAGCTCTTAAACTAAGGGAAAATGCCATCGGAAAAATCTCAAAACTAAATCCTGAATCTCCGATAGTCTTTTATAAAAACATGAAAGCCGGCAGGTTAATCGAAGAATTGAAAAAATTGACAGAACATTTATGAACACACAATTGAAAGTGTTTTATTTCGGATGAAAAGCTCAAATTATCTCGTTTTTGGATTAAACGGACTCTCCTATGCCCTGCCCGCAGAGATTGTTCAAGAGATTATTCCTCTTCCCGAACTCTCCCCCACTGACGAGATGCCATCCTGGATCAGAGGTGTTTTTTTCCTCAGAGGCAAGTTTATTCCCGTAATCGACCTTAAACAAAGAATCACTAATCAACGGCATAGCTGCCTGACCACAGATAATCTTATAATCCTCTCTAAAGACTCTTTCCAACCTGCAATAATTGTCAGTGATGTTTTTGATGTTGTTGAGATAAATGAGAATGAGATAAAGAGTATCGACACAGTTTTCCCCGAGACTGGTAATTATTCCTTTCATTTTGTTGAGGGTGTCACCAATACGGGTGGGTCGATAGTCACATTGTTATCAGTCGAAAATATTCTTTCTTTATGGGTGGATCCATCCGAATTTCTTGATCTGCCAGAGGAATCTGAACTTTCGGAGCAACCTCAACTTCACATGACCGGAGATCGTTATTTTTCGCCCGAATCTTCTCAGGAAGAAAGACGAATATTTAAGGAGCGGGCTGACTCTTTTAGCGGGAGCATAGAGGTTGAAGACTCATCAGAAAAAACCGCATATGCGGTTGTTAAACTCGGAAATGAATTTCTGGGAATAGACCTTAAAACAATAAGCGGATTCAGTGAAATCAAAAAGATTTCAAAGGTACCCTGTTGTCCGCCACATATCCCGGGTCAAATCAATTATCATGGTAAAATCATTACGCTCGTGGATATGAGTCCCGTTTTTAAACTCAAAACTTCCAAAAATCACAAGGGTTCTAAAGTAATTATAGTTAATCTTGAAGAGGGAGAGGCAGGTGTTCTGGTTGACGAGGTTGAAGATGTAATCTATCTAAAAAACAGTGATATTTCGACATCACAATCAACCATAAATCTGATAAACGACTCTTTTCAAAAAGGGACGGTTCACTACAAAAACAGAATCTTAACTCTTGTTGATCTCGAAAGAGTGTTGCTCTATGGCAGTCTTTCTGTTAATGACGAAGTTTAATTTTTTTTTTCAAATCTTAGCACACAAGGAATTTTATCATGTTAAACTGGTTTAACAAACTCAAATTAGGAACAAAGATCAGCCTGGGCTTTTCAATAATTGTTTTTATTTTGATTATAAACGGAATATTAAATTACTTTTATATGGCAGAATTTGAGAGAATTAATGTCTCCCGCAACAGTGCAACCGAACTGATTAACGCCGTGGATAAAACTTTTACCGATTATCTTTCCGCAGAGTCGGCTCACCTGCAATATCTTATTGGAATGAGGCAGTCTTCTCTTGATATCTACATGGCAACGGAAGAGCAATTCAAAAATGATATTAAAAAACTCGACACCTTGGGAAATGAAACTGCAGAAAACCACACCAGGCTTTCCAATATCAGCAAACTTACCGACGAACAGTTTAGACTAAACCATGTTTCGATTGAAATTATCAAAAAAGGGGAACAGGAGAAGGCACTTCGCACCGAATTGGAAGGGATCGACAAGAGTTACACTTCAAACATTAAGTCAATTTTTAATGAAATAAAAGAGAGTGAATTGAAAGTAATCGAAAAACTTCGGTTACAACGGGATGAGGCTGTAAGAAGTATGATTCTTGCTGCTTTAATTGGCACCATTAGCGCCATCATCATAGCAATTCTACTTGCCTTTTTTACAAACAAAAGTGTTCTCACTACGATAAGAGAAGCGGTTGCAGCTATTGCAGCCACTTCCAATGAGATGGCGGCAACAATAACAGAGCATGAAAAAGTGGCTTCACAGCAGGCAGCTTCCGTTAACGAAACCACCTCAACCATGAATGAACTTGATGTTACCTTCAGCCAGACTGCTTCAAAAGTGGGTGAGACTGCAAATTCAGCGAACAAAGCCTCGGAAATTGCAGAGGACGGTGCAAAAACTGTAAAACTTGCAATGACTACCATGGCAGGTCTAAAGGATAAAGTTACTCAAATTGCAGACCAAATATTAAAATTAAGTGAACAAACCAGTCAAATTGGCTCCATTACCGGACTGGTTTCCGATCTTGCAAATCAAACCAACCTGCTTGCACTAAACGCAGCTGTTGAGGCTGCAAGAGCCGGTGAGCATGGGAAGGGATTTGCTGTTGTTGCTTCTGAAATCAGAAAACTCGCGGATCAAAGTAAAAAATCGGCTGATAAAATAAATACTCTTGTTGCTGATATACAAAAAGCTACAAATTCAACTGTAATGGCGACCGAAGAGGGTACTAAAAATGTGGAACTCAGCATGACTTCAACAAGACAAACTGCCGAGTCGTTTAACGAAATTGCTTCATTTATCAGCAATACTTTTGATGTTTCGCAGCAGACTGTTTTTACCGTCAAACAGCAGGTCGCAGCGGTGAAACAAGTGGTTGAGGCAATGAATGCTATTAATCTTGGTGTGAAAGAAACGGCATCAGGACTCTCACAAACAAGAGTTGGAGTACAAAAACTGAACGAAACTGCATCTGCTCTTAAGGCGCTTGTGTAATCATGCGAAATTTAATGGATTTCGAGGTTTAAAGTGATCGACGACCCTGAACTCAGAAGTATTTTCAAAATTGAATTTGAAGAAAATATTCAGACTCTCAACAATGAACTGTTGAAGCTTGAATCTGATGTTTTTAACACCGACGCTCTAACAAAATTAATGCGCACTGCCCACTCAATGAAAGGTGGCGCACGGATGATTGGCCTCCCCGATGTGGTTACCCTCGCACATTTTTTTGAGGACATGCTTGGTGCTGTTAAAAAAGAAGGTGTGGAGCTAAAAAGGCACGACTTCGACAGAATGTACAAGGCTATTGATATAATCAAATCGCTCGTTAATGAGGCAGTAACAGGTGAGGCTCCAAATTTTGTCGCTGCATTGGTCATCGATCAAATAATTAATGGCAGTGGTGAGCCAAAAACAAACGATGAACCGGACTCCGTAAAACGCCAAAGCGAAATTGCTGCTGATTCGCAACCTGTTACTCAGGAACTCCAGGGAGATATAATTCCTGCCTTTTCGATCGACACAATAAGAGTTGCTTCTTCAAAACTTGATACTTTGATGGATCTCTCGGGTGAACTCACTGTTTCGAAGATTCAACTCGCGTTACGCCTTGGAAAAATTAACGACCTCTCTCTTCTGCTCGAAGATTCAACACGGGAATTAAATTCCATTGAAACCGCACTCCTTCCACAAAGAAGTGAAAACCCCGGACTCTTTTCGGAAGTTGGACTAATAATCAACAGACTTAAAAACAGATTCGATTCTGCTTCCGTTGAAATTGGCAATCTGAGTGACGGAATTTCCGAAGATAACTCAAGACTCAATTTTGTCGCCTACGAATTTGAAGAGGTGATTAAAAACCTCAGAATGTTAAAACTCTCCAATATTTTTAATCTTTATCCCCGAATGGTTCGAGATATCTCAAATGAACTCGGCAAAGAAGTGAATTTTATTATCGAAGGGGGAGATATAACAGCCGACAAAAAGATACTGGAAGAGATGCGTGACCCCCTGATGCACATGATCAGGAATTCCATCGACCACGGCATCGAACTGCCTGATGAGAGAGAGCAACAGGGAAAGCAGAGGGCAGGCACAATTAAACTTTCGGCTAATCACTTCGCCGGTCACATCACCATCACACTTGAGGATGACGGAAGAGGACTAAATGAAAAGTCGATAATTGAAACCGCTCTACGGAAAAAACTTATTGATGAAGAAGCCTCAAAAAACCTTACACATAAACAAATTCATAAATTGATTTTTACTCCTGGATTTTCAACATCAAAGATTATTACTGATGTCTCCGGTAGAGGTGTCGGCATGGAAGTGGTTCAGGCAAACATCGACAAACTTAAAGGTAAAATCAATATTGAATCCGAGACGAAAAAAAGCACAAGGTTCATAATCGAACTGCCACTTACTCTTGCCACTTTAAGAGTGATGACAGCATCAGTTGGCAACCACATCTTTGCAATTCCGGTAGATTTTATCGTCTCAGTCATCATTGTGGATGTAGCCGAAGTATTCTCCATGGAAGCGAGGGATACAATCGTCTTTCGGGATGAACCCATAACAATTGTAAATCTTAAAACTGTCCTGGAGTTGGAAGATATTTCCGATTCCACAATGAAGAATGTCACCACTTTCCAGTGCATTATCCTCTCTTCGATGGGAGAAAAGGCCGGATTTATAGTTGATTCTCTGATCGATGAACAGGAAGTATTGGTAAAACCCCTCGGGTTCATGCTTAAGCGGGTTAAAAATGTATCAGGATCAACCATTCTCGTTTCCGGTGATGTGTGTATGATTCTAAATCCAAACGATCTGTTAAAAACTGTGAAATCATTGTCTGCATCTGAAATCCTTGAAACCTCGACACCTGAGAGCCTCAGGAAAAAAAGAATCCTTCTCGTGGAAGATTCAATTACCACAAGAACCCAGGAGAAAAGAATTCTCGAAAGTGCCGGATATGATGTTGTTGTTGCCGTTGACGGACTGGATGGATATCAAAAACTGTTGATAAATGAAATTGACGCTGTGGTCTCCGATGTTGAAATGCCCAATCTGGATGGACTTTCACTCACAGAAAAAATTAGAGCTGAAAAAAAGTATTTATCTCTGCCCGTGGTTCTGGTCACTTCCCTTTCTTCGGAAGAACAGAAAAAACGGGGGCTTGAAAGTGGTGCCAATGCTTACCTAACAAAGTCAGGATTCGATCAGAAAATATTGATCGAAACTCTGGATAGACTTTTATAAAATTATAAAATCTTTCATCAGGTAATTACGATGACTCAATTAAAAAAAACGGTAAGAGTGATGTTGATCGACGATTCACCTGTCGTTTTACATATACTAAAAAAACTTTTGGTGAATTCACCGGCAATAGAGGTTGTTGGGGTTTTTACGGATGGATTCGAAGCTCTTGCTTCAATCTCCACTCTGAAACCCGATGTTGTTTGCACTGATTTTCACATGCCAAAAATTAATGGTCTTGAACTGATCATGCAAATAATGGAAACAGACCCTAAACCTATCCTCGTGATCAGTTCTGCTGTGCAGGCAGAGGGGGACGAAAACACCATTTTTGCTCTTCTTGAAGCCGGAGCTGTGGATGTTTTCCCAAAACCTCTCGTTCAAACAGAGGAGGAGTTTAGAAAAACCGGAGACAGGCTCATTAAAAAAATAATTCTGCTTTCGGGGGTATATACTTTCAGAAGGAAAAGAAAAGACCGACCCGCCGGTGACACATTCGAACAAGTTCAGCAAAAAGAGTTTAATCCCGGAAAATCCTTTAAAATAATTGGTGTAGGTGCCTCAACCGGTGGTCCACAAGTTCTCACCGAGCTATTCGATTTTTTCTCAATACCTCAGCAGTTGCCCGTTGTTTGCGTACAACATATAAGTGAAGGATTTATTGCCGGGTTTGTTGAATGGTTTGACAGAACCACCTCCCTAAAAGTGGGGTTTGCTACCGAGGGAGCGTTACCTGAACCCGGAAATATCTATTTTCCTCCGGAAGATACCCATTTAAAATTTGACAAAAGTGGAAGATTTAGATTCTCAAAATCGCCAAACATTAATGGTCACAGACCTTCTGTAGATGAAACATTTAACTCCCTCGCAGAGTCTTACGGCTCAGGCACCCTCGCTATTCTGCTTACAGGAATGGGCTCCGATGGTGCTCAAGGTTTGTTAAACATAAAAAAAGCCGGCGGTTTTACAGTAACACAAAGTGAAAAAAGTTGTGTTGTTTACGGAATGCCCAAAATTGCTGATGACCTCGGTGCGAGTGACTTATCACTTTCTCCAATGGAAATCAAACGGTTGTTAAATAATTTAAAAAAGTCTTAGAACAGAGGTAATTGATGACCGAACACATAATTAGAATTTTGTTAGTTGAAGACAGCCCTATCGCTGCAAGACTTATATCACTTCTGCTCAAGGAAGGGATGCCCGAAGGAGAATATCAACTGTTTCAAAACTCCAATCTGACCGATGCAATTAGAACCACAGCTGAAAAGGACATTCATTTAGTGCTGCTCGATCTTGGGCTTCCTGAAAGTCAGGGTCTCGATACTTTTAAGACATTTTTTACACAATTTCCATATATCCCCGTAATAGTTCTTACCGGAAATGAGGATAAATCACTTGCCTTAAAAGCTGTAAGGGAAGGTGCACAAGACTATCTTGTCAAAGGTGAAGTCCATAGCTCTCTCCTCGCAAGATCGATATTTTATGCAGTGGAAAGAGGCCGGCTTCAACACGAGAAGATGTTAAATCAAGAGAAACTGAAAAAATATTCAGAGGAACTTGAGGTGCTTAACGCAACCAAAGATAAATTCTTTTCGATTCTGGCTCATGATCTTAAAAGTCCTTTTAATGCTTTTATCGGAATCACTGATATACTCGCAGAAGATATTGATATTCTCGATAAAGAACAGATAAAATCGTTTGTGCTCGACATTAACAGGTCGGCACACAGCCAATTTAAACTTCTCGAAAATCTCCTTGCCTGGGCACAGATGCAAAGAGGATTAATGAAATTTGAACCGATTGAACTTGAAATAAATACAGTTATCAACGATGTTTTCCAGCTTTATCTCGACAACGCCATGGAAAAAGATCTCAAATTGATTAACGAAACTCCGCTCGGAAAAACTATTAAAGCAGATCATAACATGCTCTATCTTCTACTAAGGAATCTGGTTTACAACGCAATTAAGTTTACTAATCCGGGGGGTGAAATCAGGGTGGGTGAAAACGCGACAAGTGGATTTTCAGAAATTTATGTCGCTGACAACGGAGTGGGAATAAACCCTTCGTCCCTCTCGAAAATGTTCAGAATTGAAAGTCAAAGTACCACCCTGGGCACTGCCCATGAAAAAGGAACAGGACTCGGCCTTGTTCTCTGCAAAGATATGGTCGAAAAAAACGGTGGAACAATCCGGGTTTCTTCGGAGGTGGGCGTTGGCACCACTTTTTATTTTACAATTCCACAGGGAGGCTAAGATGTATTCCGGATATTTTATTGCAAAAGATAACACCAAACTTTTTTATCACATCACAGGTTCAGGGCAAGATCATGTTGTCCTGTTGCATGGTGGGTTGGGCGACAGCAGAGAGATGGCTCCTGTTCTTTATGCTCTCGATCGTAACAAATTCACTTTTATTGCTCCCGAATTCAGAGGGCATGGCAGGTCATATCATGGTGAGCTACCTCTCAGTTATGAACTGTATGCTGAAGATGTTTTTGGGATTCTCGACCAGCTTGGAGTGGAAAATGCATCCGTCATCGGGTTTAGTGATGGAGCAATTACAGGCATTGTAATGGGATATCAACAACCTAAAAGAATTAAAACAGTGGTTGCGATTGCCCCTGATTCCGGTCAAACAGGGTGGAATGAAGAGATAAATCTTCACGAAGCATTTGCAGAAATTGCACGGGATGAAGAAATGAGAAATGATTATAAATCACTTTCCCCCGAGCCTGATAAATTTGATAGCTTGCTGGATAGCTTAAAATCCCTTTGGTTATCCCCTGTTCACATTAATCCTGAAAAAATGGGTGAAATTGAAGCATTTTGCTGGTTTGTTGCAAGCGAGAGGGATGAATTTATGAAACTTGAAGACATCAAAATGTTGTGTAACAAAGTTCCAAAAGCGGAAATGGTTGTGCTCCCCGATTTAAAACACGGAGAGCTCACACCTGTTTTGGCTGAGCTCTCTCGAGGAAATCGTCATGTACTTTCGGACATGTTGGAACGGAGGAATTAACCCTTAATTCATTCCAAAATTTTTATTGTGAAGTTCATCAATCGCTCCCAAAAGTGAATTGACTTTTTTCAATTCTTCCTTTGCCCATGAATTGTTGGGATCAAGTTTTAGAACAGCTTCAAGTTCAGTTTTTGCGGCTGAATAATTCTTCTGTTTGATAAGTTCTTTTGCTGCAGAGATGTGTGCCCCCAGGGTCATTTCATTTTCACCAGGAAGTTTTTTCACTTTAAGTTTTTCACCACTCTCCTTAACTATCTCTCCTCTGAATTGTTCAGGGTAGCCAACATTTACTGTCTTGAAATGTTCGTTCTTTTTAACTCCATCCATGTATTTTAACAAAAGGTCTTCACTTAGTTTTCGCCAGGTTGTGTAAACAGATTTTCCTGCTTCTTTTGAATAATTTGTCAGGAATAACAAACATTCAGCTCTCGATGAAGAGAGAAGTTTCACCGCTTTTTCTTCCACTTCCTTTTGGCGAAGTAAAAATTGTCCTTCAAGTTGATTTTGCACCGTTTTGATATCATCTACCACAACATTATAACGGGGATAGGCAAAATTGGCAACAGCATTAAACACCCAGAAAGCAGAATCCCAGGTAAAATGAGAAAGTGATCCGAGTCCTTTTCTGTAGTTTTCAGGGATATCAGTTACTGCTGCGTACATTGGAAACCAAACAGTTGTATATGTATCATCAACACCATACCACAAAACTCCACCAACTTCATTGGGAAGATTACTGCGTGACTGACTTATGAACGACCATCCTGTTTGGGGAGTGGAAATTGGTCTTTCGTTAAAATATTCTTCACCATTATATTTCCAGGTCAGCGGTCTGGCTCTCATCGGGTTACCATAAGGACCTGCGCCTATACCCGTAGTCATGTCAAGTTCGGTTCCATTATAATGATCACGCATAAGGGACATCACATCGTGTACCGAAAGTTTTTTATCGGGCTTTATATAAAGAGGCATTCTCTCGAGAGTTTCACCCTTTATATATGGCAGATATTTATCCATTGTGGAATTACATCTGCGGAAAAGTGACCAGACTCTTCCATCGCAAAATCTTATACCACCAAAATCGAGTGGATTGTAAGCAGCCGCGAAATCAAAATCGGCATCTTTTCCTGAAAAATATCCTTTTTCTCTCGCAAATGTTATTACATCCGGAGCATAAAGGCAGTTGTCGGGGTCATTTAGATTTATTTTTGTAATTCTTGCCTGGTTAGCGTGACCCGAAATATATCCGTCAGGAATTTTTACAGCCGCCCAGACTGCTCCCATAACTCCGGGACCTTTGCCCGACATTTCGAGTATCCATGCTTCATTTGGATCGGCAATTGTAAATGATTCACCCGAACTGTAATATCCATATTCTTCAACTAATTGAGTCATTATTTTAATAGCTTCTCGGGCAGTTTTGGCTCTTTGCAGAGTGATATAAATTAAACTGCCATAGTCGATAACACCTTTTGGATTTACAAGTTCATTCCTGCCCCCAAAAGTGGTTTCACCTATCGCAAGTTGATGTTCATTCATATTGCCGGTTACATTGTAAGTTTCTCTAACCTGTCTGATTTTGCCAAGAAACTTGCCTGTGTCCCATTCATAAACCTCGAGCAATGCACCCTCGGGGTACTTTGCAGCGGGAAAATGGTACAACTCTCCATACATATTGTAGGAATCAGCGGTATAGGTGATCATCGTTGAGCCATCAGTGGATGCCCCTCTTGTAACGATAAAATTTGTGCAGGCATAAATTGCTGCGGGTGAAAGGAATAGAATCAGCGTTATAAGCGTTGAAATTCTCTTCATCTGGTCTCCGGATATTTAAAATAATAGTCAAACAAGATAATAAAATCGATCAACCTAAACAGAGATAAATAAATGATCATTTTCAATTATATTTAGGATAAATCTATTTTAGAATCTTTATTTCCACTCATAACAAGCGATGAAATATGAAAAGTCTTCTTAATCCTGTTGATAAATCTGAAATGTTAAAAAGAATTGCAGAAGTTACACCAAAGGACCCCCCGTTATGGGGAAAAATGAATGTTCACGAGATGCTCGTTCATGCTGCAGATCAAGTGAGGTTGTCATTTGGCGAAAAACGCTCCCCTTATCGCGGAACTATGATGACTTCAACATTTGTGAAGTTTTTGATCCTCCTCGGAATGCCAATTCCTAAAGGTAAAATTGAAACCACGGATGAACTGAAACAGGGAGTGGGTGGTACAAAACTCACTGCTTTTGAGTTGGATAAAGGAATTTTAGCTGATATGGTGACTAATTTTGAAACCCGGTACGGTAATGAAGAGTTCAGAAAACACCCCGTCTTTGGTGATCTCGATAAACAGCAGTGGGGTCGTCTTGCATATCTTCACCTCAATCACCACCTTAAGCAGTTTGGGAGATGAATAAATTCAACACTTAAAATAATAATCTATTTTGTTATCTGGTCAAAGTTTTTTACTTTAAAGTTCTTAATTGAATCCGTTCTTCACTTTATATTGGAGTATCAATGAAAACAACCAAGCAGGAGGCTTTAGACTACCACAGTATGGGTAGAAAAGGGAAAATTGAAGTTGTCCCGACTAAGCCCTGCATCACTCAGAGAGACCTCTCTCTTGCTTATACCCCGGGAGTAGCTCAGCCATGCCTTGATATCGAAAAAGATCCTTCGCTGGCTTATGAATATACTGCAAAAGGTAACCTTGTGGCTGTTGTCAGCAATGGTACTGCAGTGCTCGGACTGGGAGATATAGGACCCCTTGCCGGTAAACCGGTTATGGAAGGCAAAGGAGTTCTTTTCAAAAGATTTGCAGATATTGATGTTTTTGACATTGAACTAAACACAAAAAACCCTGATGAAATAGTCAGATGTGTACAACTCCTCGAACCAACATTTGGGGGTATCAACCTTGAAGATATAAAAGCACCGGAATGTTTTTATATTGAAGAAAAATGTAAAGCCACAATGAAAATTCCGGTGTTTCATGATGACCAGCATGGAACCGCAATTATCAGTGGTGCTGCTCTTATTAATGCAGTGGAAATCTCAGGCAAAAAGCTTTCTGAGGTTAAAATTGTTGTTAATGGTGCCGGTGCCTCTGCAATTTCATGTTCAAGACTTTATGTGAAACTTGGTGCTAAAAATGAAAACATCACACTATGTGACTCAAAAGGAGCAATCTACAAAGGCAGAACCGAGGGGATGAACGAATTCAAACAGGAATTTGCTCACGAGACTGATGCCAGAACCCTTGCAGATGCAATTAAAGGAGCCGATGTTTTTGTAGGACTTTCAAAAGGAAATGTCGTTTCGAAAGAAATGGTTGCAAGCATGGCACCAAATTGTGTCGTTTTTGCGATGGCTAATCCTGATCCCGAAATAACTTACGAAGATGCCACCTCAGTAAGAAAAGACATCATTATGGCAACCGGTAGATCTGATTATCCTAATCAGATTAACAATGTGCTTGGTTTCCCGTTCATTTTTAGAGGTGCCCTTGATGTTCAGGCTTCCGCAATTAATGATGAAATGAAACTCGCTGCTTCTTATGCCCTCGCGGCTCTTGCAAAAGAGGATGTTCCCGATATCGTTAAAAGAGCCTACGAAGGTCATGAAATGAATTATGGCAGGGATTATATCGTCCCCAAACCTTTTGATTCAAGAGTTCTTACATGGGTTGCTCCTGCCGTTGCTAAAGCTGCAATGGATACAGGTGTTGCTGCAAAACCTATCACAGATTTTGAGGCGTATAAAGAACAACTTCTTGAAAGACTTGGAATTTCCCAGGAAATAGTGAGACATACCATCCATGCTGCACAAAGTTACAAGACAGGAAAACTTGTTTTCTCAGAGGGTAACAATGTCAGGATACTTAAAGCTGCACAGATTATCCAGGATATGGATATAGCACACCCAATTCTGATCGGGAATCCTGAAGAAGTAAATGCTCTCATGTCTGCCAATAATATCGATCATGAAGGTTTGACAATTGTCTCCCCGACCGATTGGGACAAATCAGACTTTTATGTGGATGAATTCTATAAACTCAGACAGCGGAAAGGTATTACCCGTGAGGAAGCTTCACGCTTGATGACCCGTCACCGTCACAAAAATTATTTTGCTGCGATGATGGTCAGAATGGGTGATGCCGATGCTATGATTGCAGGTATGACATCACACTACCCTGAGACGATTCGTCCTGCACTTGAAGTACTCGATCTGCAACCCGGTGTTTCGCGCGTTTCAGGTATGTATATTCTTATCATAAAAAATCGTGTATATTTCTTCGCAGATACAACAGTAAATGTTGATCCAAACGCAGAACAACTCGCCGAAATTGCCATACTTTCAGCAAAAGCCGCAAGGAGGTTTGATATTGAACCCCGCGTGGCAATGTTATCATTCAGCAATTTTGGAAGTGCAGTTCATCCCCATAGTGTTAAGGTTAAAAAAGCAACCGAAATAGTGAAACAGCTTGAACCCGATCTAATTGTTGAGGGTGAAATGCAGGCAGATACTGCGATGATCCCAACGATTATGGAAAATCTTTATCCTTTCTCTAAATTGAAGAAAAGGGCAAATGTTTTGATTTTCCCAAATCTCGATTCAGGCAATATTGCTTACAAACTTTTAAATAGAATCGGCGGTGCCGAAGTGGTTGGTCCAATTCTCAATGGTTTAAGCAAACCTGTATATGTCCTTCAGCGTGGTGCCGAAGTTGACGATGTGGTTAATATGGCTGCATTTGCAATGGTTGAGGCAAAAAGGAAATAAAGGTTAATGCAGTAATGCAGTAATCCAATAATCCAATAATATTTATATAAATATCTGTTTGAGGTTGTCCGTGAGAGTGTTTCGGACAGCCTCTTTTTTTGATATCGCCTTGATCTTTAGTCAACTTTACCTCTCAATTAACTAAATTGATGGTTGGTATTTTTTGAATTTTTCAACATTGGGAAAATATGTGGAATAATATTGTAGATGAACTTGAATGGCGTGGACTTGTTTACCAGTCAACTCCGTTGGATCAATTAAAAGAACGGCTTAAAGAGGGACCAGTCACTTTATATGCAGGGTTTGACCCGACTGCAGATTCACTCCATATTGGGCATTTGATCCCGATTCTTGGCTTACGCAGATTTCAGCAAGCCGGTAACAAAGTTATTTGTGTTGTTGGTGGTGCAACCGCTCTTCTTGGTGATCCTTCCGGAAAAGAAGCCGAAAGAGAACTTAGTGCCGATGAACTTGTGAAAAACTGGGCGGTGATTTTTGAAGAACAACTTTCACAATATCTTGATTTTTCGGGTGATAATGCTGCTCTGATGACCAATAATTACGATTGGATCAGCACCATTTCGGCATTTGAATATCTCAGAGAGATCGGAAAAAAATTCTCCGTGAATGTCATGGTTACAAAAGAATCTGTTAAACGCAGACTGCAAGATCCCGACAAAGGCATCTCATACACCGAGTTTAGTTATATGGTTATGCAGGCTTTTGATTATTTCATTTTGAATGAAAGACATAATTGTGAACTCCAAATTGGTGGAAGTGACCAGTGGGGTAATATCACCGCAGGGATGGATCTGATTTGGAAAAAGAAAAACAAAAAAGTTCACTGTATGACTTTCCCGCTTATTCAAACAGCTGATGGGAAAAAGATTGGTAAAACCGAGGCGGGAACTGTATGGCTCGATAAAAAGCGCACTTCCCCTTACGAACTTTATCAATACTGGTTAAATGTTGACGACAGAGATGTAATAAAATTCCTTAAGTTTTATACTTTCCTTCCAAAAGAAGAAATTGAGGAGCTGGAAGCGATTCACAATTCCGATCCGGGAAGAAGAGTTGCACACAAAAAACTCGCCGAAGAAGTAACTTCTCTGATTCACGGAAGAGAAGAAATGCTTGGTGCTGTCGCTGCGTCAAAAGCTCTTTTTGGTGAAGCTGAGATAACTGAAATTGGTGAATCAACACTTCAATCATTGTGTGATACAACTCCATCAGTTGCACTGAGTTCATCAGAGGCAATTCCATCTTTAGTTGATCTTCTCGTCCTTGCTGGATTTTACACAAGCAAGGGTGCTGCAAGAAGAGACCTAACCGGTGGAGGTATCTACTTTAACAATCAGAGAATTTCCGATCCGGAATTTACACCCAAAGCTGAAGACCTCTTGTTTGGAAAATATTTTGTCCTGAGAAAGGGCAAAAAGAACTTCAAACCGGGTTTTTACAAATAATTTACCGGGTTCACCGTGTCAACTCTTGAAACAGGAAAGTTAGGCGAAAAACTTGCTGAAGAATTCCTGAAAAAAAACGGATTCAAGATTCTTGATAAAAACTGGCGAGAGAGCCACGGTGAACTCGATATTGTTGCCCTCGATGGAACAACCCTCGTTATTATTGAAGTGAAATATCGGAGTGACGAAAATTTCACCGATATCCAACATGCCATCTCCTGGCAAAAAGCCAAATCTCTTAAAAAATATGCCCAAAAATATCTCTATAAATCGGATGTATATTTTGAAGAGATTCGTTTTGACTTCATTGGCGTTCTCCCCAATCCCGATGGTACCTACCGCATAGAGCATAACCCCGACTATATTGACTGGAGAAATTAAATGAATGCAGTAATCCAATAATTCAATAATGCAATAATTTTGCATCCTCCCATTTTGTTAAGAGAAAATAAACGAGTATATTTGAATCGGACTTATTTATCTGTTTTGGAGAATAAAATGCTTAGAAAAATAATAAATATAAATGAAGAATTGTGCGATGGTTGTGGTGATTGTGTACCGGCATGCCACGAAGGTGCACTGCAAATTATTGACGGAAAAGCAAGACTAATCAGCGATCTATTTTGTGATGGTTTGGGAGCCTGCCTCGGTGAGTGCCATTCAGGTGCTTTAACCATTGAAGAACGCGAGGCTGAACCATACAACGAATATAAAGTAATGGACTATATAGTTAAAGGGGGCCCTAATGTGATCAAAGCCCATCTTGAACACCTGCTTGATCATAACGAAATCGAATATTTCACTGAAGCGCTGGATTACCTTAAAGCACATGACATGATAAATCCGGTTGCTCTTCAGCCCGAAGGAACAGATACTCCTGCTCCCGCAGAACATCACCATGGTGGTGGCTCCTGTGGTTGCAAAGGTTCTGCTCCACAGGAAATTAAAAAACCTGAAACCGGAAAAAAAATGGAATATGTTGGTGATGAGCAGCCGAGTGAATTAACCCATTGGCCCATTCAATTGCATCTTTTGAATCCACAAGCAGGATTTTTTAGAAATGCCGACCTTTTGCTCGCCGCCGATTGTGCGGGATTTGTGTCAACGGCTTTCCATCAAAAATACCTTGCAGGGAAAGCGATGGCGATTGCATGCCCCAAATTGGATACCAACAAAGAAGCATATCTTGAGAAATTGGTTGCCATGATCGACTATTCAAATCTCAACTCCATGAATGTTGTGATTATGAAGGTGCCATGTTGCAGTGGGCTTGCACAATTGGCAATGAAAGCAAATCAACTTGCAGTCAGGAAAATTCCTGTTTACATCACAGTTCTTGATCTCGATGGATCGGAATTAGAGACTTACAGAGCAGCCTGACGGATAATTTGTAAAACCTGTTCGTGAAGGTTCTGATTCCCCGTTACCAAAACATCCCCTTTTGAGGAATTGGTGAGTTCTTCTCCATTCCAATCGGTAATTACGGCACCGGAACCTTTTAAGACAGGAACAAGCGCTGCCCAGTCGTAGAGATTTAAACCCTTTTCAACTACGATGTCTATATGTCCTGATGCACATAAACCATACTGATATGCATCCCCTCCAAAACTTGTTATGTGAACCCTGTTCTGCAGTTCCTTAAAGAAGGCGGCAGACATTGGGTCTGTAAACATACCGGGAGAAGTAGTGCTCAGTTTTGCTTTTGAAAGATCGGTCAAAGTGGAAGATTTGACAGGTTCCTCGTTAAGCATTGTTGTGTTCCCTGAGACCCCGACCCATCTCTCTTTGGTGATTGGTTGATCTATTATTCCAATCAAAGGAATTCCATCTTTCATTAGTGCAATAAGTGTGGCAAATACCGGTTTTCCACAACTGAATGCAATAGTTCCATCAATGGGATCAATTACCCAGGTATAACCGTTTTTGGATTTTCTCTCTCCAAACTCTTCACCAATTATACCTGAATCTGAATCTTCAAACTCTATTTCTTCACGCAATTTTTCTTCCACTTCCCTGTCGGCAATGGTTACAATCGGTGAGGGCGAATTTTTATATTCTGCACGGATGTCGCCTCTAAAATATCGCTCAATCGTTGCTCCTGCAATATCAGCGAGATGCTCCGCAAAAAGAACATATCCAAAATAGCTTTTCATTCTTTATCCCAATTGGTTTTGATTGTTGCGGGTCCATACCAGGGGTGAATCTCGTAGGCAAGACGACCGGCAATAATTGCAGGATCCTGCTTTACATAACTTTCAGCTTCCTCAATCGTTTTACAGTCCATAATAAATATTCCACGCCAGTTACCGTTATCGATAAATGGTCCTGCTACCCTCAAGACTCCGAGTTCTGCCATTTTGTTTATGTTTGCCATATGCCCTTCCATCAGTTTTGCAGCTTCAACTGAATCCTGAGAGCGGTTTTCACCTCTGGATAACATCACAAAAAACCATTGCTTCATTTTTTCACCTTCCGGTTTTTCCTGCGAGTAGGAAACGCCGGTAAGAATAAAAACCAGTGTGAGAAATAAAAACATTTTCTTCATTTCAGAGTCTCTCCGATTTTTTTGATTTGTGAATCTGCTAATTTAAACAAAATTTCTTCTATCTTAACATACTACACTATTATGGTTGTCAAATCTGACATCAGGGATTCGAGATCCCTCTGAGAAGTGATGAGATATTTGTGTTTGAAGTCTGAATTATTAAAAAGATCAAGTTGTTTACCTACAAGATCCGAATGATATTTCGACTCGATCAGGACTTTTTTGTCTATTAGAAAGTCAATTTCATAACCATCAACCGCATAATAACATGGCTGATATTTTTTAATTTTGTTAAATAAATAATTCTCAAAAAGACTTCCTTTATCCCTGAAACCCGTAAACAGATTTATTAAACCCAAATCCACCGAGTATATCTTTTTGAGTGAAAGGATTGATTGATTTGTTTTTCCACATTTTGAAATTGTCGAGATAAGGAAAACCTCTTCAAAATATGTTAAAAACCGCTTGACTGTATCGGGAGAGAGCTCCAGGATATTTGCCACCTTGTTAAGGCTGATACTTTTTCCCGATCTTTCCATCAGAAGCAGATACATCTCTTTAAGCGAGGAAGTGTTTTTAATGTTGTGAAGAGCCGAAATATCTTTCATGATAATATCATCAACAAGATTTTTGAGATATTCAAAATCCCCTGTTTTCACAAACTCAGGGATTCCACCCGACTTCAAATACTCCTCAAAATAAACATCAGTAAGGTGTCCATCAACATGCTTAAGTTCAATCCCTTTGAATATCAGGTACTCTTCGAATGTGAGTGGGTCCACTTCCAAAATTCTGTTTCTGCCTGTGAGATATGGTTTTTTATCGCGGATAAGTGAGGCACTGGAAGATGAAGCGAATATTTTTACATTCTGGGAATCAAAAATATTTTTTAGTTGAATTTCGTAATCCGGAAAATAAGTAACTTCATCAAAAAAGAGGTAAATCTTTTCTTCAAACTTTTTTTTAACTGTCTTTCGATATTCATCAATAAGTTCCGGAATATTTTTGCTTTGTAGAAGGTAGTCATCGAGAGAAATATAAAAGATGGACAAGGGGTCAACTCCCCTTTCATCAATCAATGATTTGATTAACATTCGAAGAAGTGTCGTTTTCCCAACTCTTCTTAAACCGCTAATAAATGTTACTTCGGCAATATCGACACTCTTGTCCAATTTTTCGAGGGTATCAGGTCTTGGAAATAAGTGTTCAAGATTATACTCACCATCCCACCAGGGATTGTATCTATAAAATAATTGTTTCATTTTAAAATCTCCTCACCCAAAATATACGATACCATCGGATGATTTACAAGCCTTTTATACGATTCCATCGGATGATTTTAAGGGAAACTATACGATACTATCGGATATCTGCAAAGAAACCAGGTGGTTTTTGAGATTTACTGATTAATTATACGGACAAAAGTCACTTCAGAAGTTCTTTTGCTTTGGCCGGATCATTTCCAAAAAATTTGTCATCCCAAAGTGTTGCACAGGCGATAATATCTTTAGGATTTTTCTTCTGAACTGCTATTTCAGTAGCCAATATGAGGATATCTTTCCCGGTAATTCTGGCTTTTTTACCCGAATTTGATTCTTCAAGGAACAAAATAATCGCTGCCGAGAGAAGAGCCTTTACATCATTTTGATCTTTACCTCTTTGAATCATCTCACCAATTTTTTTCAGAGCCTTGTTTTTTGAACCCAGCTCAATCTGAAAATCGATTGTTAGGGGACTTACCAATGGTGCATTTTTTAAGACAACATCAGGTTGTTTTTCCATCGGTTTCTCTTTTTTGTCAGGATAGGGTTTTTGATCAAAACCTTGAGAGAACCCGGTGAAGACCAGAATAATAAGAAAGATTGTTAATTTATGCATTAATTCTCCAGTTAAAAAAACCTTAAACTGCAATTTATACTATTCAAATGAAAAAAAGTTACAAAAAAAGGGGTTACCATCAGAAACATATTTCTGTTGATAACCCCTTTGAAATTTTCAGGGTGATCTAAAGTGCATCTTCACATTTAGTGAAAAATGAACTAAAATATCAGCTTTTAGATCTGAACATCCGCGAAGTTGTCCATTATTCTGTTAGTTCTCAAATGAACAATTTTATCAATCGCAGCATCAGCTGACATTTTGATCTGATCCTGGACACAGTATCTTCTCCAGGTAATTGTGCCTTCGGCTTTTTCATTTTCGCCGATGATCCACATATTTGGAGTCTTTTTAGTTACTGCCTTACGGATTTTTTTATTGAATGAATCATCAGAAACATCGATGTCGCATCTGATTCCCAGCTCTGTCATCTTCTGTTTCATTTCCATTGCATAGTCAACAACTCCCTCATTCACTGGTATCAGCATCACCTGATTTGGTGCCATCCATGTTGGGAACGCTCCACCCCAGAACTCAATCAAAAATGAAATCATTCTCTCATGTGTTGAAAGAGGTGCTCTGTGAAGTATGTATGGCTGTTTCATTGTACCATCTTTGGCGGAATACCAGAGATCAAATCTTTTTGCCATCACAAAATCGAGTTGACAGGTTGATACAGTCTCTTCCCTGCCGAGCAGGTTTTTAATCTGGATGTCAACTTTGGGACCGTAGAAAGCAGCTTCACCGCGTTCTTCGATAAAGTCGATCTTGTTTTCATTAAGAATTTCTCTTACGATATCCTCACTAAACTGCCATTCCTCTTCATCCTTGACATATTTATCACTTTCGGAATCATGCAGGGAGAGTCTTACTCTGAAATTTCCAAGTCGGAGGTAATCATAATAATATTTGTAGAGGTCCATAACCTTCGCAAATTCCTCTTTTACCTGGTCATATTCGCAATAGATATGAGCATCGTTCAGGCACATGGCTCTTACACGGAGTAATCCGGAAAGTGAACCGTGTTTTTCATAACGGAACATGTCACCATATTCAGCAAGACGATAAGGGAGCTCTCTGTAGCTTCTCGGTCTAAATCCATAAATTTTATGGTGATGCGGACAGTTCATCGGTCTTAAATAATATTCAGTATTCTCATCCAAAACCATCGGAGGGAACATCGATTCTGCGTAATAAGGAAGATGCCCCGATCTCAGATATAGTGTGGATTTACTAAGGGACGGAGTTGAAACATGGTGATAACCGGCTTTAAACTCCACATCTTTTGCCCATGCTTCAAGTTCTGCTCTTATAACAGCTCCATTTGGAAGCCACAGAGGAAGTCCGGTTCCAACTTCATCATCAATAAGGAAAATCTCAAGTTCTGCACCGAGTTTCCTGTGATCGCGCTGCATAGCGAGTTCACGCCTTCTGATGTAGTCTTTTAACTCTTCTTCATTTTCAAAGGCAAGACCATAGATTCTGGTGAGCATCGGTTTTTTCTCATCACCACGCCAGTAGCTACCCGATATCCTGTCCAATTTGAAACATTTTGGGGGTATTTCACCGGTGTTGTTTATATGTGGACCTTCACACATATCAGTAAAAGAACCATTTACATAAAAACTTAATCCCTGATCTTCAGCCTGTCCCGTTTCCACAAGTTCCTTTGCATACTCAACCTTATATGATTGATCCATGCCTGCAAGAAGCTCAATTGCCTCATCCAAAGGTTTGTAGTAAATGCTAAATTCCTGTTTTTGATTGATGATTTTGTACATCGATTTTTCGATCTTCTTAAAATCTTCAGAAGATATTTTTTCGGTACCAAAATCAAAATCATAATAAAAACCGTTGTCAACCGGGGGGCCAAAACCCATTTTGGCTTTGGGATAATGCTCAAGAACCGCCTGCGCCATAATATGCGCCAGCGAATGTCTTATTTTATATAACTGATCCACTTCTTTCATTTTGTCCACTTTTTTATAATTACAACCTTCAATTTACTCATTTTTTGCGATTTTTTTTGTGGCATAAGAGAGGGAAAGAAGCTGACAGAAAAACCCGTCTGGACGGGTGTCATGTTCGTAGCAATTAATTATTTATTTTCACAGAAAAACCCGCCGAGGCGGGTTAATTATGGCTGGGCGGGACAAAAAAAATTGGTTACACATGCCGAAACATATGTAACCAAAAAATGAAATGTTATTTGAAGATTTCTTCAAGTTTCTTTTCCAGACCGCCATCTCTAAGAGTTTCTTCATTGGCGATGATCTTTCCATCGGGACCAACGAGAAGCATTTTAGGGATGTACTGAACATTATAAAGCATCGCAAGCTTGTCAGCATCTGCATCACTCAACAATGCATGCAGCCATGGCATTGGGGTTTTTTTCCTCTGATTTTTGAAATCTTCCTCGGGGGAATTAAACGCGAGGCTGATGATCTCGAAACCTTTGGAGCTAAATTTTGCATAAGCTTTTTCGATACTTGGAATCTCCTCGATACATGGCATGCACCAGGTACCCCAGAAATCGATAAGGTAATATTTCCCCTCAAGTTGTTTTGGGGAGAAATCTTTACCATCAATCATTTTTACCGTAAAATCTTCAACTTTTTGTTCACCAAGCGGAATGGCAGGTTTAAGATCGGTTAAAGAGTACGCATATTTTTCATCGGTCGCAATTTTTTTGTATTCGCCAAACATCTCCGCATATTTTTCTTCACTCACGAGTTGTGGTTTACCTTTTAAATAGTAAAGGATATACATCTTAAGATCGATACTTGCCGTGTTTTCAAATATATCGGACACAAACTTTGACTGTTCAGCCTGAGGTTTTTGCTCGATGATATCGGTTAAGCCGTAGAAGTTTCTGCTCCATGCAATGTTATCAGCAGTTATTGCATTAATCACTTCCTCAATGTTTTCTACACCGGGATATTCTGCTGTGATGTGATAAGTAAAAAGTTGAACAGCGGCAATATCTTTTGCAGCTTTAGATTTCCCGTTTTTGAACAAGTCTTTGTAATAGTTAAATGTTTGAAGATTAACCTCTTCAAAATTTCGATTTGGTTTTTCAGCAGCATCAAACGCTTCTTTTATGTTAGCCGGATCACTAAGAAAAACAATCGATTCCGTATTGTCCCCTGTCAATTCAGGAAGTTTTGTTGGATCAACACTAATCGTGAATCCCGGTTTTACATTGTAGAAAACGGTGTGAAACCCGCCAAGACTGTCTGAAACATATTGGGCTCCCGGATACTCAAATCCTGCCGGAGTGGAGTATGCTCTGCCGGTAAGTTGAACTAAGAGTGTATCGATTTTTTTGTCAATTTTGAACGAATATTTACCGTCACTCCCTTTTTTTACAAATTCAGGAAGAAAAAAATCAATTCCGGCATTTGATTTAAACCCCATTACATTAGGAAACAACTCTGTTTTTGTAACGGAAAGTTTTACTTCAATCTCTGTAACTCCCTTAACATCAAATACAGGAATTGAAGCCATATACATTGTATGCCCCAGGCCACAAAAAGCTACTGAATAATATCCGGGGGTTTTGAATTGTAACTCGAAAGAACCGTCACCTTTAACCGGAACGGGGGTGGTTGATGCAAAAAAAGACATTGCATCTGTGAAAACATATATATCTGATTTCGGCATTGGTTTGCCGTTGCTTCCAAGAAGTTTACCTTTTAGAGTAAAATCTATATTTGATTGGGCTGATACACCAATTATGGATACAATACTGAAGAAAACAGCCAATGCTGTTCTGCTTATCTTAGACATCTTTGCCTCTGATGATTTTTTTGTGTGATGATTAAAAATTTACTACTCTAATTAAACAATTTATTTGACCACATGTTCCATATCAAAACTCTTATTTTTTACGATTTATATTCATCCCATCCTGTTATTGCAATCTGATCAACAGTGTATCTGTTCATGGCTTCAATAAAAGCTGATGCAAGTCTTGCATTGGTGATAAGAGGGATGTTATAATCAACCGCACTCCGCCTGATTGTGTAGTCGTTGTTAAGTTCATCTCTTGAATTATTCTTTGGAATATTTACAATAAGATCAAATTTTTTCTCCCGAATCATATCAAGCGAATTGGGATGTGATTCTTCATCAGGCCATGAAACGGTAGTACACTCAATATTGTGGTCTTGAAGAAATTTTGCTGTCCCGGCAGTTGCAAACAGTTCAACACCTCCGGATTTAAGCAGTCTGCAAGGTTCAAGCAACTCAACCTTATCACGAACAGTACCTGTTGAAAGAAAAATCTTTTTGACGGGCAAACGATACCCTACCGATAACATCGCCTTGAGCAACGCCTCATAAAAATCGTCACCTATGCAACCAACTTCACCCGTGGAAGTCATGTCAACACCTAAAACGGGATCGGCACCACTCAACCTGTGAAATGAGAACTGTGACGCTTTCACTCCTATATATTCGAGATCAAACGCTGATTTTGACGGTTTTTCCACCGGAAGTCCCAAAGCTGCTTTGGTCGCCAGTTCGATAAGATTAACCTTAAGCACTTTAGATACAAACGGGAATGATCGCGATGCCCTTAGATTACACTCGATAACTTTAATATAGTTATCCCTTGCAATAAACTGGATGTTAAAGGGACCTGTGATGTTTAACTCCCGTGCAATCCTTTGGGCAGTCTTTTTGATCAACCGGCTGGTTTCCACATAAATTTTTTGTGGCGGGAAGATAATTGTTGAATCACCCGAGTGAACACCTGCAAACTCAACATGTTCAGAGACTGTATAAACTACAATTTCTCCATGGTTTGCAACAGCATCAAACTCGATTTCCTTCGCGTTTTCAATGAATTCGGAAACCACAACGGGATATTGTTTTGAAACTGTAGCAGCTTCTTTAAGGAAATATTCCAGGTCTTCCCGGTTGGAGACCACATTCATAGCCGAACCTGCCAGCACATAAGAAGGCCGTATCAAAAGTGGAAACCCGGTCGTATCTGCAAACTGAACAATATCATCAATGGAGGTAAGCTCTTTCCATCTCGGCTGATCTATCCCAAGCTGATCGAGCATCTCTGAAAATTTATGGCGATTTTCAGAACGGTCAATCGATTCAGCTGAAGTACCAAGAATTGGGACATTTTGATCATTTAATCTGGTGGCAAGTCCGTTTGGAATCTGTCCGCCTGAATTTACAATCACTCCAAAAGGAGATTCGAGGTCAACAATATCCATGACTCTTTCAAACGAAAGTTCATCGAAGTAGAGCCGGTCACAAATATCATAGTCGGTACTCACGGTTTCGGGGTTATAGTTTATCATTATCGAACGATACCCCTCATTCCTGACTGTTGTTAGTGCGGAAACCGAACACCAGTCAAATTCCACAGAGCTCCCTATTCTGTAAGCCCCAGACCCAAGCACTATTACACTTTTTTGATCATTTTCATAGCTAATATCATGTTCGGTTCCGGAGTAGGTAAGGTAGAGATAATTTGTCTGGGCAGGATATTCCGCCGCCAGAGTGTCAATTTGTTTTACCACGGGCAGAATTCCGCGCAGTTTTCTCTCATTCCGAACCAGCATAATATCTTCTTCAATCAGCCGGTCATGTGATTTTAAAACAAATCGTGCGATCTGGAAATCGCTGAATCCATACCGTTTGGCTTTAGCGAGAAGTTCATCGGGTAAGTTAGACAGTGTATCAAACTTCAACAGTTCGTTTTTTAGATCAAATATATTTTTAAGTTTTCCAAGAAACCAATTGTCAATTTTTGTTAAAGAATGTATTTCTTCAACCGACATCCCCTCTTCAAATGCCTCAGAGATGTAAAATATCCGTTTGTCAGTAGGTTCCTGAAGTTGTGCTTTTAAGTCGGTAACAGGAGCTTCTCGTGTTCCCACAAATCCATGTCGCGCCTGACGAATCATCCGCAATCCCTTTTGAATCGCCTCTTCGAAGGTTCTGCCGATTGCCATTACCTCCCCGACACTCTTCATGGAACTTCCAATTTTCTTCGAAACCCCCGAAAACTTGTCAAGATCCCATCTGGGAATTTTTACTACAATGTAGTCGAGTGCAGGCTCAAAAAGTGCCGAAGTTACTTTTGTTACATTGTTTTTAAGTTCATGAAGCCCGTAACCAAGGGCAAGTTTTGCAGCAACAAATGCAAGAGGGTACCCCGTTGCTTTTGATGCCAGGGCAGAAGAGCGACTTAATCGTGCATTCACTTCAATCACCCGATAATCCTGTGATTTGGGATCAAGTGCAAATTGTACATTACATTCACCAACTATTCCGATATGCCTGATGAGTTTAATCGAAATATTTCGCAAAAGCTGGTAATCATCGTTTGAAAGTGTCTGCGAGGGTGCCACGACAATACTCTCACCGGTATGAATTCCAAGTGGATCAAAATTTTCCATGTTGCACACTGTAATACAGTTATCGTATCTGTCGCGAACCACTTCATATTCAACTTCTTTCCATCCCTTAAGAGACTCTTCTACAAGAATCTGGTCAGAATAAGAAAATGCCAAATCTGCCATCTCTTTTAAAGAATCAAGATCGTGACAAAATCCACTCCCCTGCCCGCCCAATGTATAAGCTGCCCTTATGATCAAAGGATAACCGATTGTTTCAGCAGCTTTAACTGCATCATCCACCGAAGTAACAGCAAAACTTTTTGGTGTTTTTATGTTTACAGATTCAAGTTTTCTGGCAAAAAGTTCTCTGTCCTCCGTCTCAATTATCGCCTCAACAGGGGTTCCCAACACCTCAACGCCATATTTTGCCAAAGTACCTGCTCTGTAGAGTTCAACGCCACAGTTCAGTGCTGTCTGACCACCAAAAGAGAGAAGAATTCCGTCAGGCTTCTCTTTTTTAATTATTTCCTCAACAAACCATGGAGTAACGGGCAGGAAATATACTCTGTCTGCAAGGTCTTCCGAGGTTTGAACGGTCGCAATGTTTGGATTCAACAAAACGGTTTTAACACCCTCTTCACGGAGTGCTTTAAGCGCCTGTGAACCACTGTAATCGAATTCACCCGCCTCACCAATTTTTAATGCACCGGAACCGATGATCACAACTTTATTCAATTTTTTCACTCTTGGGTTCATTATTTACTCCCTCTTTTCACCATATTCATAAATTCATCAAAGAGAAATTCCGTATCGGTTGGTCCGCTTGAAGCCTCAGGATGGAACTGAACCGAAAAGTATGGGAGAGATTTGTGATAAATTCCTTCATTTGTTCCATCATTTAGATTCACAAAATAGTGTTCCCACTCAGCCGGAATTGTGGGGTTATCCACAACATATCCATGATTTTGTGATGTTATAAAAGCGCGGTCTGTGTTGTAAAGAAGGACAGGTTGATTGTGACTTCTGTGGCCATATTTCATTTTTAATGTATCCGCCCCGGAAGCAAGCGACATTAGTTGATGACCGAGACAAATTCCCATAATCGGTTTCTCTTTTTGAAATGCCTTTTTGAGATTGTCAATTATAAGCCCTGCTCTTTTGGGATTCCCCGGACCATTTGAAATAAAAAGCCCGTCATACTCCTCGGTTGAAAAATCGTGGTTCCATGGAACCCTGATAACTGTGGCATCCCGACTCATTAGACACCTGATAATATTGGTTTTACTTCCACAATCAACCAACATGATTTTATATTTCCCGTTACCCAATTCGTCAATTTTTTCAATTGTCACCTTCTGAAGAAGATCATGTTTATCGGGATCAAAAAATGGAATATCCTCATCAATTACAATTTTACCAAGAAGAGAGCCTTTTTCTCTGAGTTTTTGGGTTAATGCCCTGGTGTCTATACCTGTTAAACCGGGAACACCATATTCCTCAAGCCAGTCAGAGAGACTCTTCTCAGCGTTCCAGTGGCTATACTCGGGAGAGTAGTTGTTTACTATGAGTCCTGCTGCCTGCACTTTATCGGATTCAAAATATTTTGCGATATTTTCATCCCGTGCCTTACCGGGTATCCCGTAATTCCCAACAAGCGGGAAGGTAAGGGTTAATATCTGACCGGAATAAGAAGGATCAGAGAGACTTTCGGTATAGCCGGTTACAGCAGTGCTGAATACAGTTTCACCAGCGGATGAGCGAGCTGCACCAAATACGGTACCATTGTATTCGCTGCCATCTTCCAGAATAAGTTTTCCAAGCATTTTGTGTGGGTCTGTTTTTTTAGGAATTGAAAAAGATTGGAACGAAATATAAGCTTTTCTTGTGCCACTTCTAAATCGACAACTTCACTAAATTTCTTATTTTTGTATTTTATTTTACTCAGTTAATCCATAACAAAGAGAAGTTTTATGCGATCTTATACTATTCTCCTCATTATATTGTTTGTTTTTTCAGTAAAAGCTCAAGAAATTCCCGATTCTATGTTATATAAATGGAATCCATCACTTACCGCCGGATTTAATTTTTCACAAGTAAGTTTTTCCGACTGGGCAAAGGGTGGAGAAAATGCAATTGCCTGGAACAGTTATGTTAATTTTGGGTTGGTTTACAAATCAGAACACTGGGTTTTCAAAAATCAGTTAAGAGCTATTTTTGGCAGGACTCAAGCAGGCGATCAACCTAATAAACAAAATGAAAATGAAATATTTATGGAAAATCTTGTTGCGAGAGATCTGGGATGGATATTCAAGTTTGCTGCTTCGAACACTTTCCTCACACAAATTACAACGGGGTATAATTATAAAGTTGACCCTGCACCAAAGATTTCCGATTTTTTTGATCCTGCCTATATTACTCAAGGTATTGGCCTTTTATACGATAAATCCGAATATGTTCAAACCCGTTTTGACCTCGCAGCCAGAGAAATAATCTCAAACGAATACTACTTCGAAGCTGATGACCCCACAACTGCCGAGATTGAAAAATTTAAGTTTGACCTCGGATTAAACAGCGTCACTGATCTAAAAATCCCGATAGCCGAAAATGTACTTTATGTGAGCAAACTCTCTCTTTTTTCACCCTTCAAAAAACTTGATATTTGGGATGTCCGTTGGGAAAGCCTTGTTACAGCACAGGTTAACAAATGGCTCGCTACAAATTTAAGTTTTGTTCTCGTTTATGATGAGGATCAAATTAAGAGGACACAAATAAGACAGGCATTCCAGTTGGGATTGGTTTTTTCGATACTTTAGTTTGAATTAAATTCGAATCGGCGAATATATTACTCATAAAGAACAGTTAGACATAAAAAAAATGACTGTTGTTAGTCTTATCAAAAACAACAACAGTCAGTTTAAGTTCGATGGGTATAAACTAAATATCGATTTAGTGATTAAACCAATCTCATTTTACCAACAACATCTTCACCATTTGTTGTTTAGTCCCTGAGCGAAGTTGACAGAAATAGACACCACCGGAGAGATTTCCGGCTTCAAAATTTACTTGATGTTCACCGGCAGGAAGATCTTTGTTCAAGAGTGTTACAACCTTTTCACCGAGGGAGTTATAAATATCCAAAGTTGTTGTTCCTGCAACGGGTAACGAGAACCTGATGACCGTTGATGGATTAAACGGATTTGGATAATTTTGCTCAAGCTTAAAATCATACAGATAATCTGTCGGTGTTTCAATCTCTTGTGAATATGCAAATGAACCATCATAGTCGGTTTGTTTTATTCTGTAAAATGCTCCGGGAGTTGGGGTATTGTCGGTAAAGTTGTATGAATTAAATTGTGTTGAAGTGCCGGCTCCTTTCACATTCCCAATCGCAAAAAAACCTTCACCACTGTTTTTCTCAACTGTGAATAAATAATTGTTTTTCTCGGTTGCTGTTACCCATTCAAGAACCACTCCTCTGCTCATGCTTCTTGCAGTAAAAGATGTAAATTCAACAGGGCTGAGCGGAATCGGTATATTAAAATTCGTAAAATAAATTGTGCTTGGTTGAGTATCATACCCTCCATTATTCGGAAAATAACCTTCATACCCCGCAGGATAATTATACATGATTCTTGCATAATATTCCGAATTTGCTGAACTGAAAGAGATTCGGGGACTCATGTGATGGCTGTTTTCATTTTTGCCCGGAGTTTCAGTTAAATTGAATGGATAAAAATAATAAGTTCCTTCAGTTCTGGTAGCGACATAAACATCACAAAGTGAATCAAGCGGATTGTTCAAAGGTGGATGGACAAAAGAAACAGCATAAACACCCATCGATTTTCCTGCTGATATATTTACACTGTAACCCATCTGTCCCAAGGCAGGACCATCAAGTTTTGACCAGGAGATGTCGCTCAAATTTTCAGCTACCATTGCTGCCGACCAATAACTCCCCGTCTGCAAAATTTCAACAATCGCGTTCCGATTTTGTCCAACAGACATATTGGTATCCTGGAGCCCAAGTGCAAAATGTACTCTTCCGTCAAATCCAACCACCATATCACCTTGTAGTTGAAGGAATTGATCGTTGGGCTTATAATCCCATAATCTGTCAAATCTGTATGCTCCAAGAGCCTGCCTAAAATCCACCCAATTTACAGGTGACCAGGTGGCTCCATTATCAGTTGAAGTTACATAAGCAGGCATATAAACTAAAGGAGTGCCGCTTCCGGGTTTGGCTGCGATAAAACCAAAATAGAGTTTCCCATTGTATGAATCACCTTGCAGCGGAATAAATTCCCCTGCAATATCTGATAAATTTATAATTGGGAATGATTCAATATTAACAAGATCAGAGGTTCTGAACAGGGTATGATTCCCATTGGAAGGATTTTGACCAACCCAGAAAAAACGATTTTCTGTGTCACTCGCCCAGCATAATTGCCCTAATCGTGAACCTGTCATCTGGTTAAAGGCTACGGAGGTGGAAGTTGCATTAAAAATATCAGAAACCAGTGCCGCTCCCTGATCTATTTCGGGTATTGCTGCTACATGCCCAAAAGTTGAAAAAGCCTTTGCGGTTTGTAATGCCTGTCCGGAATCCAATTTGAGGGTTAGGGTTGGGTATCTCGCACCAAAACCGATTTGCGTATTGATCGGTGGGAGTTTCCTGCTCCATGTATTTCCATTATCTGTCGATAAATTATATACCAGGGCACTTGATGATGCATAAGTGGACTTCCCACGATGAAGAATCATCACCAGAGGAGAGTAGTGGCTTGTGGCAATTGGACCCAGATTAGGCAGCGCAGTGCCAAATGTATTTTGCATCGTATCCACAGGTATCCATGGAGTCATCTGTGACATAACTGATACAGAACATGCCAAAGTGATAATCAGGGTATAACTGATTTTATGGCATATATTTCTCATATTGTTTCTCACAAAATATTTTTTGTATAGAAGTGAATGATAACAAAATAACTGAATTGTCAAAGTGCTTTATAATTTAAATTCTTTTACAGGGCTACCAATTGTTTTTCTTTGTTCGATTTTATTACTATTTTAGGCAAATAACTTTTGGAGTATTTATGCGATACCAATCCAAATCGTTGACCGGGTTGATACAATTAGTTTCACTGATTTTTATTTTTTATAATGTGGTAATTAATGCCCAGTTTTTGAACAATTCCGGACTCTCATCCCTCGTAAGAGAATATATAATTCTCGACAGCTCAAAACTTCCATCAAATCCAACTGCTTTTCTCGGAGATACCTCCTACTTCCCCTGGGATAAAAGAAACCAGTGGCAGTATCACTGGGAACATGTAAATGGACCTCCGGGACACCCGGAGATATACAAAAATAAATTCGTCTCAGAACAAATCATAAACGGCAAAGAATATCACCGTTACTCATATTTTCCGGGTAGCTCTCAATTGATCCATTATGACCCAAGAACACAAAAGGTTTACAACTCAGGTGGTCAGGTGGCGCTGGATTTTGTGGCTGAGGACAGTTCAATCCAAAATATTTATTGCCTCTTCGAGCGTGGAATGACCAATTATCTTATAGAATATGAAACTTTTACAGGTTGGGGCAATACATTTACCGAACAAACATATTCAGCAGTATATAACTATGGATTTGCAAAGGGAATAGGATATACTTTTTTCCATGAACCATTTGGATGGCCCTGGCCATATATAGTGGTGTATGTTAATCAGGCAATAATTTATGATTCAGTTGGGGTAACCCTTTATTTCGATCCGAGCAAAAAGCCGACAATCACTTATTCTGCCCCATCTCTAACGGATACATCATATTTTAATCCACCCCTGGAGGTAAAACACCCGTACAGTAGCATTGTTCCCTTTTCATCATTTAATTTCATCGATTATATAGAACTAAAAGGCTTTTATGTAGGTCCCTTATTTGATACGATTATGCCTGTAACTCATCCAATTTATTACGAGCCCGGTTCTTTCACATGTTATGTCAAATTCAACTTAAATGATTCTTTGATGAGGAAAGGGTATTCGTTCAAATATCAGATCAAAGCGGTAGATCAAGCGATTATCCCTCAATCAACCATCAAGCCCGGGGCAAGTTCATATTATTCAGTAAAGTATCCCCCAAATGGAATTAAATCGGAAGAGGACAAAGATATCGATTTTCATCTATCCCAGAATTACCCCAACCCTTTCAATTCAGAAACTTTGATATCTTTTTCGGTGCCTTTCAACGCCTCACAATCATCAAAAGTGACTTTGAAGATTTTTGATTTATTGGGGAGTGTAAAGGAGATTTTATACAATGGTGAAATGGCATCAGGCGATCATCAAATTCGTTTCTCCGCGGAGAATCTTCCAAGTGGGATTTATTTTTACGAATTAAATATCGATGGGAGAAGAGAGATTAAAAAGATGATTCATCAAAAATAGAGTTCGAGTTAGTGTCAACAGATATGCAGAGATTTCTGCGGATTATTCATAAAAAAAAGCCGTTCAACCTTTAGAGTGAACGGCTATATTAGAATAAATTTTTCATGTTAATCGACCAGAAAAAGTTCTAAGAGTCGGATTCTGTGCAGAAGATTTACTTTTCTTGCAGTATCTCCTTAAAGAATAGATCTTTATCAAGACCTTCCTGCCATTGACGGTGTCTTTTAACAGAATCCATTCTTTTTGATTTAACCACAGATAAGAATCTGGAAGCTTCTACTGGTCCTAAGTTCTCATATAACAATAGCATTGCTTTTCGATACAATTCATTTTCATCAATAAATTCACTTGGTTTCATTTCAGGTTCTCCTTTATGCAAAATGTTAATGGATCGGTCACGGAAACTTTTAATCTAAGTTTGGCTGCCTTTTTCAATAGTTTGTCATCACAAGTAATAAAAATGTCTGAACACTGCTCTGCCATCGCGAGGTGAGTGGCATCTGCTATTCCTAAACCTCTACGAATGAGCTCTTCTGCTCTTTGTAGAACAACCGGTAGGTCATAAAAATGATTTTGGTCGTAGGTCCTCAACAAAGTTTCAACTTGTATCTTTTCAAAAGAATCAGAAATACTCGCAACTTCCCGATAATGAACAGTCGAAATATTAAGTTGGTAAAGTCCTTTGTGAACATGGCTCAAAATCAAATAGAATGCCGAAGTCTCCATCCGAACTCTTATTTGATTTTGATCATCAAAGGGGCGACAAATAGTACAAACATCTAAATACAACTTTTTCATAGTGTAATATACAAAAAAAAGCCGTTCAACCTTTAGAGTGAACGGCTAAAAACAATACAACTTACAGCTGTCAAGCTTCAGGATTAAAACTCGATATTACCCCATCCACAATTTGTGACCGGGCATGGATCTCATTGAGTTTCTGAATTATTTTTAACATTTCAGATCTCCTTGATTCAATAATATCCGTCAGGAAATTTTTGATTTCGGGAGAATTGCAGTCTTCCATCATGTTTTCATAAAAATGCACTATGCTGGTCTCTTTGCGAAGTGCTTCCTGTAGTGATGCACATGAGTTTTTACAGATTTTATTGCAGTTGAAGTCTTTATCGGTCATTTTAATTCCTGCCTTGCTGTTTAAACCGGTTCTTTTAAGTACTCAGAAATTATCTCTTTCCCCTTCAACAATGCCTGTTCGTTGATTGGGATGAGATGATGATGCCTCTCGGGAAGAACTTTCTTTAAAGCAGCCAGGATACTTTCAAACTGAACTATCGGCTTCACTTCAAGAAATGCTCCAAGCATAACCATGTTGGCAACTTGCTTTTTGTTTAACCTTTCGGCTTCCCTGAGGGCACTTATTCTGTAGATGTTAATGTCTGTCCTCATAGGAGGTTGAATTATAGTGGATTCCTCATAAAAGAGGGAACCGCCCGGTTTAACTGCCTTTTCGAATTTCTCCATGGAAGGCTGGTTAAGGATTATAGCGGTGTCATACTTACTTACGAGAGGTGAGCTGATTCTGCTGTCTGACACGATTACCACACAATTTGCAGTTCCACCACGCATTTCGGGGCCATAAGATGGCATCCAACTGGTTTCTTTATTATCTATAAGAGCGGAGTAGGCGAGCATTTGTCCCATGGAAAGGACTCCCTGACCACCAAATCCGGCAATAATGATCTCTTCTGTTTTCATATCTATTCCTAAACCTTAATTATTTTTAACCATGACAGGATCGCCCGTTTTTGGATCGGGAACCTTGATGTCGCCGAGTGGGAACATGGGAAGCATGTTCTTTTCAATCCAGTCGATCGACTGAACAGGACTCATCTTCCACCCTGACGGGCAATTTGAGACCACTTCAATGAAGCAGGTGCCCCGGTTTAATTTCTGATATTCAAACGCATTTTTAAATGCTTTTGTTAATTTACGAACTGCATTTGGGGTATGCACTGCGTGGCGAGCTACATAATATGCCCCCGGCAACTGTGCGAGCAGTTCTGTAATCTTTATGGGGTTACCCATTGAAGCTGCATCTCTTCCATAAGGAGAGGTAGCAGTTTTCATTCCGATGAGTGATGTGGGAGCCATCTGGCCGCCCGTCATTCCATAGATTGCGTTATTTACAAACACCATCAGGATGTTTTCACCGCGGTTTACTGTGTGGATTGTTTCTGCGGTACCAATTGCAGCAAGATCGCCATCTCCCTGATAGGAGAAAACATAATTTTGTGGTCTTACTCTTTTGATTGCTGTGGCAACTGCACTTGCTCTTCCGTGAGCTGCTTCCTGCATATCAACATTCATATAGTGATAAGCAAAAACTGAGCAACCAACGGGAGCCACGCCAATTACTTCTTCCTGGATACCAAGATCACGAACCACTTCCATAAGTACTTTATGGATGACACCATGCCCACATCCTGGGCAATAGTGAAAAGGTTCACCTGTTAGAGTAACGGGATGGTTGTCATAAACCATACAATCGGGGTTAATTAAAAATTGTTCCATCGTGTATCTCCCGTTATTTCATCATTGATTCAAGTTTTGTTAAAATTTCTTCCGGATTAGGGATCATTCCACCCATTCTTCCGTAGAATTGAACATCAGCTTTACCGTTTATTGAGAGTCGGACATCTTCGACCATCTGACCGGCATTCATTTCAACAACGAGGAATTTTTTTATACGGTCGGCAGTGGTATTAAGAACCTCTGTTGGGAACGGGAAAAGAGTGATGGGTCTGATAACACCCACTTTTATTCCTTTTTCACGGGCAAGTTCGGCAGCTTTCATACAAATTCTGGCAACTAATCCAAAAGCAACAAGGATCAGATCTGCATCTTCTGTATTGATAGATTCTGATTTAACCTCTATTTCCATCGCTTTATATTTAGCCTGGAGATCAAGATTTATCTGTTCCATTTTTTCAGGTTGAATGAAGAGAGAAGTAATAACATTCTGTTTTCTTCCTTCTTTTTTACCTGTGGTTGCCCACTCAGGAATCACATGAGGGAATTGACCCTCTGCGGGTAATTCCACTTTTTCCATCATCTGGCCCAAGGCACCATCTGCAAGTAGCATTGCAGGAACCCTGTATTTTTCAGCCATTTTGAATCCTTCAAATACAAAATCAACCATTTCCTGAACGGTTGAAGGGGCAAGTGTAAAAAGTTTATAGTCGCCGTGGCCACCACCTTTTACTGCCTGAAAATAATCTCCCTGTGAAGGTTGAATTGTGCCCAATCCGGGACCACCACGCATAACATTAACCAATAAACATGGCAATTGTGCAGATGCGATGTAGGAGATTCCCTCTTGCATCAGGCTCATTCCGGGAGAAGAGGAAGAAGTCATAACTCTTGCTCCTGCTCCGGCAGCTCCATAAACCATATTGATTGATGCCACTTCACTTTCTGCCTGAAGGACAAGCCCCCGGCGAAGGGGAATATTTTCGGTAAGATATTCCATTACTTCTGATTGTGGAGTGATAGGGTAACCAAAATAAGCATCAAGTCCTGCTCTTATAGCAGCCTCGGCCAATGCTTCGTTTCCCTTCATCAACTTTATTTCTTTTCCTTTTAATTCTTGTTTCTCCATCGTAGTCTCTCTTTTTAAACCGCTTTAGCTTTTTTCTCGCGATAAACGGTTATTGCCGAATCAGGACAAACCAGTGCGCAGTTCACACAGCCGGTACAGTTATCCATATACAATTCAACGACGCGGTATCCTTTTAAGTTAATTTTATCAGAAAGGACCAATCCTTTCTGCGGGCAAGCCATTACACACAGCTCGCAACCTTTACAGAGTTCTGTATCAATAATTATTGTGCCTTTTATAGCCATTTTATGTGATCTTTCCGTTTAAGTCCATATGTCCCCTTCCATTCAACTACTATGCCAAACTATTTTGTGACTTAAACAGATGTATTAACAACAATTAAACGGAGAGATTACCAATTTATAGAAACATCCCTTTTGATAATTCTAATAAGTGAGAAGGAAGAATAAAATGATACTCAATTTATCAGGTGATATTTTTTTACCCCGTTTTGAACTTAATATTAAATTTATAAGTTACAACATCAATTAAACTAATGGATACAATGAGAAAATATAAAATAGCCCTGCTGATTCTTTTTATGCTTTCACCCGTGATGGTTTCTGCCCCTCTTTCGGGTGTGATTTCAGGTAAAGTAATTAATATTGCAACTAAACAACCTGTACCTTTTGCCACTGTTGTTGTGGTTGGAACCCAAAAAGGTGCCACAACACTTGACGACGGCTCATTCTCCATTGATGGACTTGAACCCGGAACTTATCAAGTCAGAGTATCTGCAATCGGTTTTGCCACTATAACAAGAGCGGATGTTTTGGTAACAAACAACAAACCCGCAGAGATAACATTTGAACTGCAAGAGACTACCCTGCAATTAAAGGATGTGACGATAACATCAGATTATTTTTATACACCACCCACAGATCTAAACTCAACCACTACCTTCTCTTATGAAGAATTGAGAAGAGCTCCCGGCGGGTTTGAGGATGTTATCAGAGCACTTTCAATTCTCCCGGGAGTGGCACAGGCTTCAGCCGGAAGAAATGATCTGGTTGTTCGCGGTGGTGCACCCTCTGAAAATTTATATATTCTTGATGGAATTAAACTCCCGACAATTAATCATTTTGGTTCGCAGGGAGCAACAGGCGGTCCACTTTCATTTGTGAATCTCGATTTTGTAAAAGAATCGGTCTTCTCAACAGGCGGGTTTTCATCATTATATGGTGATAAACTTTCTTCAGTATTAAAAATTGATTTAAGGGATGGGAGAAGTGATAAAATAGGTGGAAAAGCAACTATTTCAGCTTCACAATTTGGTTTTAACCTTGAAGGACCTCTGTCTGAATCATCAAATTTTATCTTTTCTGCCAGAAGAAGTTATCTCGACTTCATCTTTAAAGCCGCCGGTTTTGGATTTGTGCCCGAGTATTACGATGTTTTAACAAAATTCGATTTTAACCTCGGCAAAAACCAAAAACTTTCATACCTCTTTATCGGAGCATTCGATAATGTAAAGTTTTTTAACGATACCGAAGATCAGAGATATGATAACTCAAGAGTTTTGGGAAGTGACCAGACCCAGTATGGCACGGGGCTTACTTTCACAAACCTCTTGGAAAAGGGTTATTTCAAAGTTGTATTATCACGCAGTTTCATCGATTATGATTCCCGTCAAAGCGATTCACTTTTGAATCCCATCTTCAAAAATGTTTCAAGAGAGGCTGAAAACAAACTTCGTTTTGAGTTTTTCCACCAGTTCTCAAAAATTACCGAACTCACTTCAGGAATCCAGGGTGAATACATCACAACCCAGTATGATGTCAGGTTACCCCGATTCAGAACTTCCTTTGGAGAATTGTTACCTGTGGATTCTGTAAACACTTCCAAAAATTTCTATAAATACAGTGCATTCACAAATGTAACCCACAGGTTTTCAGCCGGACTTCTTTTTAATGCCGGATTTCGTGTTGATGACTTTAGCGGAATTAATGATGGGCTCCGTTTAAGTCCAAGATTCTCGGTTGAATATAAGTTTAACCCTGAAACCGGAGTCTCCTTCTCAACCGGCGTATATTACCAAACACCTTCATACATCTGGTTGATTGCAGACTCAAGAAATACCGATCTTAAACCAATCAGAGTTGATCAATATGTTCTTAGCCTTGAACACAGAGTAAGTGAAGATGCAATTTTGAAGCTGGAAGGATTTTACAAAGATTACAAAAACTATCCCGCAAGTCTTGTAAGACCATATGTGGTACTCTCAAACACAGGTGCAGGCTTTGAGGGATCAGATAATAATTTTGAATCATTTGGATTTGAACCGCTTACAAGTTCAGGTGGTGGAATCGCAAAAGGAATCGAATTTTCCGCACAGAAAAAGCTTTCAACCATTCCACTGTACGGTTTAATGAGCCTTACCTATTCCGAAATTGAGAACACTGCCTTTGATGGTGTGCCGAGACAAGGGAAATTTAATCAAAGATGGCTCTTTAATCTTTCGGGTGGATACCAGTTCAACGAATCCTGGGAAGCAAGTTTTAAATTGCGATATGCATCCGGTGCACCCTACACACCTTTTGAATCTGACGGTTCCCAACTTGTCTCGAGATATAACACAGGAACACTTCCCGATGTACACAGCCTCGATCTCAGAGTTGACAAAAAATGGTTCTTTGAAACCGTTACCCTTATTACCTATATAGATGTGCAGAATGTTTACAACAAAAAGAATGTTTTTGCATACAGATGGGACAGACGCGATAAAAAAGAAGACGGCGGAGGCAATATTGGAATATTACCTTCGATTGGCGTAAGTCTGGAGTTTTAAATAAACACCCTCGCTACATCAATCAGTAACCCGGGATTGTGAATCAGGGCAGTCTTAAAGAGATTGCCCAGACTTCGCTTGTCATTTGGTACTTTTGCAAATGAATGAGCAATGGAGTTAAATTTCTCATCGGAGAAATTGTAAATTCCATTTTTAATTCTGTCAAAAGTTTCGTGCCGTTTGCCGAGACGATCCATCCATTCCTTGTCATAAGTTAACAGATGTTGTGGTTTCCCCCTTTTAATCGATTCCGCGGCAATTCTTCCTCCGATACTTCCCCCAATCATTCCCGAAGCTATACCACCACCCGAAAGCGGATTTACCTGTCGTGCTGCATCACCAACGAGAATGATACCGGGTGCAGATATTCTTTCAAGTGTTACACTGCAAGGAACACCTCCGGCAATGGAAGTTAAAATTGCTGCATCAGGGTAATTTCGCTCCATGAATTCTTCGAGAAATTGCAGAGCAGATTTCTTTTTGCCGATTGCTCCACTGACTCCTAATCCGATGTTTGCCGAATGACTCCCCTTCGAAAATACCCAAAGATATCCCTCAGGAGCAGCATTACTTCCAAAATGGAAATAGATGGTATTGGGGTCAACATCAATCCCGGAAATGGTATATTGAACACACGACTCCATATCCCTGAAATCGATATGTGTTTTAATTCCTGCCCATCTGCCAACCCTGGATTCAACTCCGTCGGCAGCGATAATCACATCAGCTTCTACCTCATGCTGCTCACCACGATAATCAAATTTAACACCGGAGACTGCATCACCATCGAAAAGAAGTCCATTAACATACGCTCTGGTGAGAATCTCTACTCCGGCATTTGCCGCAGATTTGGCGAGTTCATAATCAAAAACTCTTCTCTCGAGCACAAATCCCTCTTCGGGAAGAGGAAGTACCACTTCGGTGCCATCAGGGGCGTTCATCGAAAATTTGGTTATGTGCGACGCTATCCATTTTTCATCCGGTTCGATGAATTCCTCCACACCTTTCCTGCTGACAGCTTCTCCACACCTTACCGGATAACCGATATCCCTGTCTTTTTCAAGTATAAGTACTGAAACACCCAACTCTGCCGCATATCTCGCTGCCATCGAGCCGGCGGGACCACCACCAACCACCACAACATCATAATATCTTTTCATCGTTTAACCACCCCTTCCTTGTTGAATTTTATCACCTCAATGGGACAACTCCAAACACATTTTGAACAGTTTGTACACCGTGGATCAATAATATATATCTCTGCTTCCTTCAATTCTATTGCATCCTCAGGGCATACCCCTACACAGCAACCACAAAAGTCACATTTATTTGGCAAAATATCTATCATAAGTTTGCCGGTTTTCGCCATTCTATATTCAGGGGTATTTGTCATAATCTTTACTTTATCTATTAGAACTTTAGAACCTCAGAACTTCAGAACTACAGAACTTTACAACTTTAGTGACTTGAGAAACTCAAGTACGGTGTAAGAAAAATTTATCTGCGAAAATCTGTTTAATCTGCGTGTATCTGCGTCCCATTTTTATCCGTGGAATCTGTGTTAAATCCGTGGAATCTGCGTAACTATTAATTGAATCTCCGGAGTTCTTAGAACCACCCACCGGGGTTAAGGTTTTGTTTTCCTTTCCAGATTTCAAAGTGGAAAATATATCCTTCGAGGCTTTTGCCCACAGTACCGATAACGGAACCCGCCGCTACTTTGTTACCTTCACGGACGGAAATACTTCCAAGGTGTCCATAAACTGTGCGGTAGCCTTCAGTGTGAGTAATTATCACAACGCTGCCATAACCGGGAAGCCATTCAATTGCAGAGATGATTCCGTCTGCTACACATTTTACTGACTGTGCACTTTCAACCTTAAAATCGATTCCGTAGTTCACAGTAACAGTTTTTAATTCTTCGTTTTTATTTTCACCAAATGGTCTAAAAATCTTTGCGGAACCCACAGGTTTCATCAGGTTCCCTTTAAGTGATGAAAATGACTTCCCTTTTACCACCTGCTCTTCATAATCTTCGACAGGTGATCCTCCAATAAACTCTTCATCATCCTCCAAAACCGTGGTTTTATCTTCAGTTTTGGTTGGAATATCAGTTTTTTTTCCGGGTTTTGGTTCCGGTTTCGTTTTTTGCTTTGTTTCCGGTTTTTTAGGAGTTGGTTTCTTTTTGGTTTTGTTCTTTTTTGCCAGTTCTTCTTTGGCAATGAGTTGATCAATCAAAGAACCGATCTTTTTCTCGGATTGTTTTTTGGCTTCAAGTTCTTTTTTTAAGGCATCCTTGTTTTTGCCGATATCAGCAAGCAGATCTTTTTGTTCCTCGATACTCTCCTTCAACGATATTTCTTCACCCTCTTTGAGAGCGATTATTTTCTCTTTTTCATTTTTTTCAAATTGAAGTGAGATTTTTGCCGATTCCAGTTTTTCAACCGAACTTTTGAGATCAGCAATAACACTCTCTCCCTTGTCAGAAAGGGCTTTTAGATATCGATATCGACGAAGTGCTTCATCAAATGAGCCGGAATTGAGGATATAAAGCCATTTATCCTTTACCAATCCTTTATAAACAGCAACAACATATCGAGCGTAAAACTGTCTGAGTTGATCCATCTGCAACTCAATCCCGGAGATTTCACTCTGAAGTCCGGATATCTGTCTCGATTTAAGTAGCTCTTCCGCCTTTAATTCATTAACTAATTTGTTGAGAAGAAATACCTGTTTGTTAAACTTCTCAATCGATTCATACGATCGTTTTTCCTCTTTTGAGGCCTTTTTAAGCTCATCTTTTATCGCTTCAATCTGACTCTTGAGTTTGGAAAGTTCATCTTTTTTTTTCTTGATATCCCCCTGTTGAAGGTGACCATCCGAAAACAAAGTAAGGGCAAAGACAACTATCAATAAAAATTGTTGCCACCCGGAGACTCGAAAAGACAAACTAATACTCAATCACCGTTGCGTCTGCGGGTGGTGCAAACTCTATTATCAAATCTTTATTAACGGTTATACTCTCGTAAACAATTTTTAGGGATTGTTTCAGTTTTGGAGATTTCACGTCGATCTGTTGAGGAATTAAAACACCTTCCACTTTTTTAAAGTTGGAATAATTACCATCCAGAAGCAATTCTCCTTTTTTGGTTTTTACTGAGTAGTTCTCAACAACAAGACCATCTGCCTTGATTCTATATGAACTCTGGTTCCCTGAAACTGAATCAAGATAGGTTACGGAAAAATAACCCTTGTCGAATTTAAATTCCACTGGTTCGGTATATAACCTTTTTGTCATGTTTACTGCACCGGCGAAGGCATCCCGAATATCATCAAAACCAAGATCCATCTTAAAAATGTTACTCAATGCAACATCGTCAACACCCCCTTTGTAAAGAGTATTGTTTAACGACTCATAAAACTTAAACTCGGTTTCGGTTAACAGGACATTTGCAAGTTCGATTCCAAATGGACCATAAACATTGATATTAAGAGAATCAGGTCTTTTTAAGATAGCCTGGAAAAAAGCTGTGTTGTCAAGCTCGGGAGTCACCACATGCATCTCCCCTTTACCGTCAAAAGTTCTGATTTTTCTTCGGTTGGCTTCCATCTTTTTCATCAGTCGTTCAGGTTTGATATTCCCGTCAACAATTTCTTCATCATCAATCGACTCTTCAACGGTGGCACATCCCTGCCATACAAACATAAGGGGAAGTGCAAAGAAGAATAAAAACATCATCTTTTTCAAATTTCGCCTCTTTCAATTTTTCTTTTAATTGTTTCATTTTCTTTATTTAACTCAAGGGCTCTTTTCCAATATTTTTTGGCATTTTCTTGGTCACCCAACATAAAAAGTACATCCCCGATATGATCGAGAAGTTCGTGATTGTCGCCATCCATAGTCAAAGCTTTTTCGATATAAACTTTTGCTGTGTCATAATTTCCAAGTTTAAACTGAACCCAACCGTAAGTGTCCAGATAAGACGGGCTATTCGGATCAATCGAAAGTGCCATCTCTGCATATCTCAAAGCATCATCAAGCCTTACATTTCTTTTTGCAAGAGAATATGCAAAATTATTACATGCGAGAGCATTTTTTGGATCAAGTTCAAGCGATTTTGTATATAAACTGTCACTAACCGTCTGGGCACCCATCCCGTCATAAACAATTGCAAGGGAATTTATCAATTCAACATTTTCGGGTTCAATTTGCAATGCTCTTTTATAATTTTCAATAGCAAGATCATTCATTTTTAATCTTGAAAGAGTGAATGCATAAGCTGAAAAAGTGTTCACTTCTGCAGGATTTAATTGAGTGGCCTTGTAAAGAAACGGTTCCGAAGCTCCATAATCACCCGTGAGTGCGTATGAAAGCCCAAGTAAAAAATTGATAATAAAGTCTTCAGAAAAACTTTCCCATGCCCTCTTTAAAACAAAAGATGATTCTTTGTAAAGCTTCCCGTCATATAAAACTCCGCCAATTCTCTGCCACAATTGGAGATACATATAAGAATCACCCTGAATTTTCCCAAATCTTTCCTGCGCAGTGAGACTATCCTTTTTCAGAACAGCGTTAGCCCCGGTATAAAAATGTGTAAACCAAAAAACGGTGTCTTTTTCTATCGCAGTAAAAAGCGTATCCACAATCCTGATGTATTGAGAATCTTTGACTGCCTGTTCAAAATATAATCCCCCGAGGTTTAGCTTAAATTCAAGATTTACACCCGGATTTTTAACCAATCTGATGTAAGGTTCACTTGCTCCGAGATAATCCTCTTTTTCTACAAATATCCTCGCCTTTGCTTCAAGAGTAGGGATTCTGTCGGGAAACAACATCAAAATTCCGTCTAAATGTTGAAGAGCAAGATCATATTTTTTTTGTTCAACATAGTTGTTTATCAGAATTTCCCGCAATTCAAGACTGGAGGGATTATACTCTAAAAACTCTTCAAGTATTTGAGTTGATGCCTCTTTATTACCTGTTTTGTCATAAAGATCGGCAAGTCTGATGTAGGCATTCCAGTCTTCCGGCTCTTCATCAAGAATTCTTTTGTAGATTTCAATTGCTGAAAGTGGTTTCGACTTTTCGTAAATTCCGGCAAGGCGATATAAACAATTGTAGTCGTTTGGATATTTTTCAACTAATTTTTCGATCACAGCGGCTGCCGAATCCGGTTGTCTTGCAGAAAGATGGATATCAGAGAGGAGATAAAAATACTCCATCGTTTCTCCATCATTTAAAGCGGCTGCCCTTGCATAAGGAAGAGCTTGCGACAATTTTCCGAGGAAATAATAACATCTGCCTATTGCATAACTTATCCCGGGTGAAGGATCATATTCAAATGCTTTTAAATATGCATTTACTGCAAGAAAATAGTCTCCTCTTGCTTCAAACCCTGTTCCTGTGATAAAATTTTGTAGCGCTTCCTTCTTTGAAGGTTCAATTACAGGTACCTGAACCACTAATTTTGGATCATCCTTTCCCTTTTCTTCGACAACAACGGAGCTACACCCTGATGTTATCAAAACAAAAGCGCACACAATCGAAAATTTTAAAACGGATAAATAAATGTTCATATTGGTTTGTTTACAGGGAGATTCTGTTGATTGTTCCTGAAAAAGAGGAATAACACGGCAATTTGTGAAAAATTTGTGACAATAAAAGTCCAAAAATTTACATTCCAAAGTTAACTATTTTGAAGGAATTGCTATTTTATATTTAAATTACGAATAATTAATTAAGATCATTATTTTGCCGGAAACAAAGAACAGTTTGAACATCCTGATAATCGGAGGAGTAACTTTTGTTGTCCTCATCATCATCTCTTTTCTCCTTTTCAACTATTACTTCTCAATTTATGAAGTGACCTTTGGAAAAGTGCCTGAGAAAGTAAAAATCGGCGATTCGGTTACGATCTCCCTTACACCAATCAACGGGGCTGGCACAATAGTACCCTTCCGCACTTCTCCATTCGAAATCAAATTTATCGAAGGAGAATCGATCATAAAAGTTGTTGATGACAAATCAGCCGAAGGCGAGTTTGTTTTCAAAACCACCTCCCCCGGAATCACTAAACTTTTAGTCACCCCAAAACATGCACTAAAACCAACAATATTCGAGATCATAGTTGAAATCCAATAATTTAAGATAGAACACGGATTTCACGGATTACACACTGATTTTCACGGATGGGATTTAAAAGTCGAGAGAATTTTCAATCGTAATCCTCCCCTCGCCTTTTAGGAGAGGGGCCGGGGGTGAGGTCTTTTTGTGGTTTATCCCCTCCTTTGCGTTCTTGGCGGCCTTTGCGGTTTAACTCCTTCTCAACTTCCCTTGTCCCATTTATCACGACCTTTTCAATTTATCTCAATATTTTTTGTAAATTAAGGGTTATAAAAAATAAGAAATTGTTGTATGAAAAAGATATTCATCATCGTCTTTTCCTTTTTGTTATCCATTCCTGTTTACTCCCAAATTCTTGCCGGAGAAAAGCTTGATTTTGAGCCCCGGTTTCTTGTGGATATGCCCACTGCGGGAGTGTTAAAACGAGGTTATGTAAGTGTAGGTTCCGACCTGATGCCGGGAGGTGTCCTGCTTACAAGGCTTGATGTTGGTGTATTTGATAACTTGAGTTTTGGGATTTCTTACGGTGGTGAAAATGTGATCGGTTCAGGTGATGTTTTTTGGTATAAATATCCGGGTGTTAATATAAGATTTAAATTAATTGATGAGAGTCTCTCTCTTCCTTCCATTGCTGTTGGGGCAGACCTTCAGGGAAAAGGGAGATATTTTGATTCCGAAAGTAGATACGAAATAAAATCGCCCGGTATCTTTGCCGCTGTGAGTAAAAACTACAAACTGCTCGGTTATTTAAGTCTTCACGGAACTGTGAATTATTCCTTTGAACAGAAGGATGGTGACGGTTTTGCCAATTTTATGGTCGGAATCGAGAAAACAGTTGGTCCAAGTGTAAGTGTAATGGTGGAATACAACTTTGGATTTAATGACAATTCCAACGACCGTTACGGAAAAGGTAACGGCTATCTGCATGCCGGCATAAGATGGGCAGTCGCCGAAGGATTTTCACTCGGCTTCGATTTCCGCGATCTGCTCAACAACAAAAAATGGTCACCCTCAACCGCCGACAGAGGCATAAAGTTTGAGTTCACCAGAAGAATACTTTAAAATAGTTACACGGATTATCACGGATGAAAGTGGGACGCAGATACACGCAGATTTGACGTGCCGAAGGCATCCCTTTGGGAGATTTTCGCAGATAAATTTGAATAGTATACCACGCAGGTACTCAAGCTCTCAGGTCACTGAAGTTCTGAGGTTCCGATACACTGAAGTTCTGAAGTTCTGAGGTTCCGAAACACTGAAGTTCTGAGGTTCCGAAACACTGAAGTTCTGAGGTTCTGAAGTTCCGAAGTTCCCCCTGAATCCTTTTTCAATTCCCTACATCTCACCAATAAAGAAAAAGATTTTTTTACCAACGGAGAAAACATGACCGAGCATCTAACTAAAGAGACCTTCCTTAAAAAGGTTTTTAATTTTGAGGAAAACCAGGATTGGAAATTTGAAGGTGACAAACCTTGTCTTATCGATTTTTATGCTGACTGGTGCGGTCCCTGCAAAATGGTTGCACCTGTTCTCGAAGAACTGTCGAATGAATACAAAGACCAGGTAAATATTTACAAAATAGATACAGAAGCCGAGCAGGAACTTGCTGCTGCTTTTGGAATAAGAAGCATCCCTTCACTCCTATTTGTCCCTATGAAAGGACAACCAAGAATGGCTCAGGGAGCTCTTCCAAAACCTTCCCTCGTCGAGATAATCGACAAACTTCTTATTAAAGAAGAAGAATTAAACTAAACCAAAAAGGCTGTCTCAAAAGGGCAGCCTTTTTTTTAATATATATCCTTTTAACCCTCTAAACAAGATGAAATGATACTTAACCACTATTAAATAATACCCTTCCTTGCCCATTAGGTTTTAAAATTTCTTCTTTTTATATTAAGTGGTCAAATGGAACTCATTATGAGAAGTTTTTTAATTATTATAGGCATGGCAAGTTCACTCCTGTTTTCGCAATGGAGCGAATTAAAGATTTCTCCTTTTAACGGGAAGATCAATGGTTTTTACCTGACCGATTCACTGAATATAACTGCGGTTTTTTCCGGTGACTCATGTTATGTTATTAAAAGCAGCGACGGAGGCAGAAACTGGTACATCTCAAAGAACATTCCAAAAACTGAAATTCTAAAAGTTGAATTTGTTGATGAACTAAATATCTTCCTGCTGAATAAACAACACCCTCTCCTAAAGACCTCCAATGGTGGAGAGACCTGGAACTTCATAACAATCCCCTCAAGATATCAATATCCTCACTCTTTTCAAGTTTTCTCCCCGGATACAATATATGTAGCAGCTCCCATTAATAACAGTTCTACCTATAAAACTCATATGCTCAAAAGTTACGATGGAGGTAACAATTGGGCAGCCATGGATACCTCAGTTACCCTCATCTACTCATTTAAATTTTTTAGCACAACTTCGGGTTGGGTTTTTGGTGGCTATATCTATCGAACTACCGACGGAGGAAATACACTGAACCCGGTTCCGATTCCCGTTGATATGCAAAACCCTGAGTCCATTGATATCCTGAACGAAAACACTCTTGTTATTGCCGGAAGCCGCTACCAACAGATATTCCCAGGCCAGTATTATCCCAAGCCGATAATGTCATTTTCATCCAATGGTGGTGCCAGCTGGCTGACTCAAGACCTTGGTTTTAATTATATTTCGGGATATGCCCTGAATGTCAGACTGCTGAATGAATCAACTGCAATAGCTTTACTCAGCATGCCAAGCGACAAGGGTATAATCTACACTACCAACAAGGGTGTTAACTGGAACTACGGAAATTCCGCCGTGAAAGACTTTAGATATGATGATATCAAGATACTTGATAACAGAATTTACCTTGCAGGATCAGGAGCTTCATTTCTTGTTTCGGGAAATTCCAGCCTGACTCAGTGGGATGTCCGAATGGATCAGACTTTTATTAAGTTAAAATGTGCCGGATTTTTAGACCCCGGTTACGCAATTGTGGGAGATGAGGGAGGCAATCTTCAGGTCTCGACAGATAGAGGAAACACCTGGCTTAAAAAGAAAATGCCAACAGGAAAACTTAACAAAATTCACATGGTTAATGATTCACTGGTATATCTTCTTGATTCTAATAAAATCTACAGGTCAAAAGATTTGTGTAATACAATCGAATATGTTACATCACGACCGGCTGGTGTTATTAGTGATATTCAGATAACCGGAGACGGGAGCATCTGGGTATGCTCAGGAAGTTATATCTTCCAGACCGATCACACTGGTCAGTTTTGGAATACCAGACTGACCGCATTGGGTGATTCTTTTCAATGGATAAAACTTTTTGAAGACGGAACCGGATACACTTCAAACCGTAACCTCTACAAAACCACCGATCATGGCAACACATGGAACTTGATTGGTGCATATTATTTTTTCATCTCACAGATTGTCTTTTATGACAGCAATAATGGATTTATAGTTGGAAACAACGGCAAGGTTTTCAGAACAAATGATGGAGGAATCACTTTTTTACCTGTAGAAATTCCGGGTATGTCAAATGCATTCAGGATTTTCTGCAAAGATTCCTTAAATTTTTATCTGAGTGCAAACAAATTGTACTCAACCTATGATGGTGGTGAAATGTGGAAAGAGAATGAATTTATAAACATTTCCAACATTCCCGCTTTCTCCTGGATGACGATGTATGACCATTTTGAAGGTATCGGCGTATCCCTCACTAGCAACACAACTGCCTGGAAAACCCACAACCGCGGCAACACGCCCGTTGAACTCTCATTGTTCTCAGCACTCCCCTTTGGGAACAAAGTTGTTCTTCAGTGGACTACCGAAACCGAGACCAACAACATGGGATTTGAAATCGAAAGACGGGATAAATATGGAGATTGGAAGAAAATTGCATTCTCAAAAGGATCAGGTACATCAACCCGCAAGATTTTCTACGGTTATGATGACTACGAGCCAAAAGCTCCCGCAATCCTTTATTATCGATTAAAACAGATCGATTATAACGGTGAATTTGAATACTCAAATGAAGTGGAAGTGTTATTGGGTGAAATACCCGAGAATTATTCAATACAACAGAATTACCCAAACCCGTTTAACCCTTCAACAAAGTTGACATTTTCACTTCCTGAAGAGAACAAAGTAGTAATCAAAGTCTTCAATGCTATGGGAGAACAGGTAAGAGAGATCGACAGAGGGATTCTAAGTCATGGTTATTTTGAACAGGATTTTGAGATGGGTACTGAATCTTCGGGAATGTATTTCTGTCAGGTTTTGTGCACAAATACAATCTCCGGCAGAACAAAATCACTAACGGTTAAAATGGTGTTGATGAAGTAAACTTAATTATTGAAGGAATAATAAAATGAAACGCTTGATACTTTTTCTGTTTGTGATAAATTCCATGCTGTTTTCGCAGTGGGAGGAAGTTAAGATATTTCCCGTTAAAGGCGATATAGTAAACTTTCATTTGAAGGATTCATTGAATATCACTGCAGTTATAAGAGCGGAAACATCGAAGGTCATAAAATCTACCAACGGTGGAAGAGATTGGTCAGTTGTAAATCCTGGATTACCCGGTTCCGTTAGAGATGCAATATTTTTAGATGAAAATAACATTTTCATATGTAATTTTTCATCTGCGAGTATTTCGAAGTCTAACGATGGAGGATTAACCTGGGTCTCGGTTACAGTTCCATCAAGATTCGAAAGGCTTGACTGTCTGAATTTTCTTGACATTAATCTTGGGTTTGCTCTTGTTTACGATTCAGATTTTCTTGATCAGAAACGACTGATTAAAACAACCAATGGCGGAGCCACTTGGACCGTTATGGATTCTTCTTTTAATGATGGACCCTCCTCTTATAGTGTACAGACCATGAGGTTCATTAATTCACAAAAAGGTTGGTTGTTTTCTGATATAATTTATCAAACAACAGATGGAGGCGTTTCTTTCACAATTTTGCCTAAACCAACAGAAATGGCGAGTATCCGATCAATAGATATCCTTAATGACACATTAATGGTTATCGGTGGATATAGAACTTATTCTGTACCACCGTATTATCAGTATCTAAGTCCGCAAGTTGCCTATTCCTCAAACAATGGTCAGACCTGGAAATTCAAGGATCTCGCCGGTTGGACCAACAGTAGGATATTAGATATTACTTTTATAGACCCCGAAACCGTTATCGGAGTATGTTCCGAAGGTATAGGGGTTGTTTATACAACTGACGCAGGCACTACTTGGGGTTTTGGTGAAGGAAGGATAAGAGATTTCGAGATTTCGTCTGTCGAGATCAAGGATGGCAAAGTTTATGCCGGCGGTCAGGATGGTTCTTTTTTTTCATCGGATACCGATTTTACTCAACCCTGGAATCATATAAGTGATTACTCTATTGCCCAATTTCGAGATGTTTACTTCCGTGACCCGGGGTTTGTTCTAATTGCGACTGATAATCAAAAAATCTTAATCTCCTCGGATAGAGGGAATAGCTGGGTGACAAGGCGGTTGGATGCAGGTGTCCCCTATTCAGTTTCTATAGCTGCTGATTCAGTGATATACGCTGCCACCTACTTGGGACTGTATCGGTCAACTGATATGGGAATGACTTTCGACTCTATCGGAATATCCCCTCCATTTGGACCAATGTCTATTGAGGTCTGGCCAAACAATGATTTTTGGATTACTACATCCGGCGGTATTTATTTTCGGAGTTATGACAGTCAAGACTGGGAACTCCGTTCTCCAAGGATTGGCATCAATTATCCTGGCAATATCTTTAATGACGGGACAATTTATTTTGTTGGAACGGGGAAGTTCTATAAATCTACAGATTTTGGAATTACCTGGAGTACACCATTGAACTCAACCACGCTATATAATCATGCGGATTTTTATGACAAAATGAACGGAATAGTGACCGGACAAAATGGATTAATCCTGAGAACCCGCGATGGTGGAGCAACATTTGAACAAATAGTTATTCCCGGAGCAAATAGTTATTCCTCCAGAGTTTATTTCTTTGATTCTTTAAATATCTTCATAAACTCATCAGAGCTCTTCTCAAGTTATGATGGTGGTTGGTCATGGAAGATAAACGAATTTTCAGCTCCCAATTTCCAACCGGTTTTGTTGTGGCTTCATTTTTTCGACTTTTTTGAGGGGATCGCTGTTTCTGACTTTAATGGACTTGCTAAAACCCACAACCGCGGAAACACACCGGTTGAGTTATCCGCATTTTCTGCTATCCCGTTAGGAAACAAAGTCACACTTCAATGGACCACGGAAACCGAGACAAATAATATGGGTTTTGAGATTGAAAGACGGTACAAATATGGAGATTGGAAAAAAATTGCTTTTTCAAAAGGATCAGGAACATCAACTCGTAAAATTTTCTATGGCTATGATGATTATGAACCAAAAGCACCGGCCATTCTCTATTACCGCCTAAAACAGATCGACTATAACGGTGAATTTGAATACTCAAATGAAGTGGAAGTAGTCTTGGGCGAAATACCCGAGAATTATTCAATACAACAGAACTTCCCAAACCCATTTAATCCTTCCACTAAGGTGACATTTTCACTTCCTGAAGAGAACAAAGTTGTGATCAGAGTCTTTAATTCAATGGGAGAGCAGGTAAAAGAGATTGACAGAGGGGTTCTTAGTCATGGATATTTTGAACAGGATTTTGAGATGGGCACTGAATCTTCGGGAATGTATTTTTGTCAGGTGCTATGTACAAATACAATCTCCGGCAGAACAAAATCACTTACGGTTAAGATGGTTTTGATGAAATAGATAACGATTTAAGAGTACTGCATGCCGAAGGCATCCCTTCGGGAGATACACGCAGATTAGGCAGATTTTCGCAGAGGGGATTATTTCCCCCACCTTTACAAGGAGGGGGTTAGGGGGCGGTATAGTTACACAGATTTCACGGATTTAGCAAAGATTAACACGGATGGTTTTTGTAATTCTTTCTTTGCGTCCTTTGCGCTCTTTGCGGTTTTGTCCCTCGGTAAACTCTGTGTGCTCTGTGGTTTTTAAAAATGTATATTTGATAAAATGAAAAATAAAAGTATAAATATGGAAAAAGAAAAATATCCCCGCCTGTTAATCAGCATATTTACACTAATGCTGGTTCCCTTTTTGAATATCTATGCTCAAACCACTCCATTTTTTGTATTGAACCTTCAAGACAAGGATAAGTACATCAAAGAATTAAATTCTTGGTCAGGCGGACATTACACATCGGTTAAATCTATGCATGAAGCATCAGTTGATTCAATGGTGATTCATGATGGTATAAAATTCTATAAGGGTTATTTCATTTCACCCTCTTCTTATTTTGGAATGGATGAAGCAAATAACAAATTATACATCCTGGAAGACATTAACAAATATATGATGTTAGATTTTAACATCCCTCCCGGTCAAACTTTTTTAGGATATGTGGGTGGAGGTTCCCCTGTTGAAATTACTGTTAGGGGCACAGATTCTCTGAGAAAATACAGTTTTGGTGAGATTACAATCTCAGGAAGCAGCGAAGAAACATATACTGTTGAAAGAGGTCGAGGCTTTACATTTCATCGTAGAGGTTGGCAATCACACACCGGTGGAGATAGTGAGAATTTTTCCTCATTCGATCAGATTCGTTTCAACCAAAATGGTGATACAATATACAATACAACAAATTGGATTCCGAGAATCTCATTTTCTCCTGAGATGACGACCGCGGAATTTGTGAAAACCTTTTCTGTTAACACCAATCATGACCTGAACTCTCAACTTTCAAATTCTATACCCGGAATAAATTTTAACGATTCACTCTTCATTCGTTATTTTTATACAAACGGAGTAGATTCTACTACAACAGTGGTTGAGAAAGTACCTGCCGAAAAGCCTAAAACAAACATCACTGTGAATCTCGATAGCACAAAAATGAAAGCAGGTTACAGCTTTAATTACCGTTTTACATTGCGTGACAAATTTTTTAGACCGAAATTGGTCTCCCATCCATCATCAATCGGCTTTCATACTTTAAGTTACGACCCAAGCGTTGGATTAATAGAGGATGATCCCCAAATCCCTGTTTCGATCGATTTGAGGTCATTTCCTAATCCTGTTTCACTGAACAACAATTTGGGAAACCACTCTGCCACCATACGATTTAATATGCTATCTGCCGGTTATGCAAAAGGGACACTCTATGACATCCTTGGCAGACCAGTAGCAGAGATTCTGGAAGGAGACTTCCCTGTCGGCGAAAATTCAATAAAGTTTAATGCTGAAGGACTCTCGTCGGGTATGTATGTTTTTCGATTGGCTACCAAATCCGGTTCAGAGTTTATAAAAATATTAGTGACCAAATAGTCTCCTGGTAAAACTGAATGTAATGTACCAGGTTCAAAAAAACTCTTTTTGAGAGTAAAAAATGGAAATCATTATGAAAAAATTATTTATCATACTTTTAGTGTTTAATTCGGTTTTGTTCTCGCAGTGGGAATCAATCGAAATCAATCCGGTGAGCGGACTGCTATTTAGTTTCCACATGAGCGATTCACTGAATCTTACTGCTGTTTTTATGGATGACACTTGTTATGTGATAAAAAGCAGTGACGGGGGAAAGAACTGGATTCGTACGCAGAGAATTCCGCTCTCTTTGATCGTGGATGCTACTACCATTGACGAAAACCATATATTCGCGCGTGCGGTTTATCCGAATCAAATGGTTTTTACCTCAGATGGAGGTGTGACCTGGTCGAACTTCACAATTCCTGTAGGATATGTTTATGTGGAAAAAATCCAATTCCTCAACAACAATACTGCTTTTGCGTCTGTAATCTGGCGTTCCGGGTCAATCGATCGTTTACATCTAATTAAAACCACCGACAGGGGGGTAAACTGGGATATTATTGATTCAACTTTACTCTCCTATTCAGCTTTTCACTTCAAAAGCGCTCAAACAGGTTGGATCTTTGGCGGCAACATCTATCAGACTACTAATGGCGGCACTTCTTTTACTGTGATTCCCGTTCCCGCCGGAATGGGAGTTTCATCTGCTGATTTAATCAATGATACCGTTATGGCTATCGGGGCAGCCCGGTGGGTTCAGGTTGACCCTTGGAGGGGGTATTATGTCCCGATAATGGGGATAACCACAAACTCCGGTGTCACTTGGCTGGTGAGAGACATGGGAGACTCAAATTTCACCGGTAAACCTGTAAATCTACAATTTCTTAACCCTTCAACCGTTATAGCAACTCGTGTTTCTGACGGTGGATTGTTATATACAACCAACTTTGGCGCTTCCTGGTCAGGAGGAATTGGACCCGAAAGAACCAGCAAACTAAATTCCCTTAAATTTTATAACGGTCGATGTTATGCATCCGGAAACGGTATCTTGTTTATAACCTCCGGCACAGACATCACTAAAGCATGGGAAATAAAAAGCGACCAGGCATACTATTTAAATTCAAGTGCAGCTTTTCTTGATCCGGGTTATGCAATTGTCGGTGATGAAGGTGGCAGACTTTATGTTTCCACCGACCGGGGAAACAACTGGGTGACAAGAAAAATGGAAAAGGGAAAAGCAACAAAAATTAATTTGGTGAATGATTCTCTTGTATATTTGGCCAGTGGGAATGTCTTGCATAAATCTGAAAATCTTTGCCGTACGATTGACTCCGTTGCAAAATCACCATCGGGTAGTATCAGCGATATATCGGTGCCAGGAAATGGCACAATTTGGATTTCATCGGGGACATCCCTCTTTTCCAGCAGTAATGGTGGAATTAATTGGGAGACCAAATTGACAATCCCCGGGAATTCCTTCGACCAAGTGATTATCTTTGAAAACGGGACAGGCTATGCTTCCAATGGGAAACTCAATAAAACCACGGACAATGGAACCACGTGGAACCTGATCGGTGACTATGCTTTTTTTGTCTTGCAGATTTGTTTCGTGAACAGCGATTTTGGATTGATCCTCGCAAACGATGGTAAGGTTTACAAAACAACTGATGGGGCCATGACAATCTCTCCAATGATTATCCCGGGAATGAGCTATCCAAAAAACATTTATTTACGAGATTCACTAAATATTTTTGTAAATGCAAATGAGCTCTATTCAACATACGATGGTGGATGGTCGTGGAAAGTGAACGAGTTCGGGAATACCCCGGGCAATAATTCATTATTATGGATGATGATGTACGATCATTTCGAAGGAATTGGTGTCTCACGGACGGGTATAGGTTCCGGGATATGGAAAACCAACAACCGCGGAAACACACCGGTTGAACTCTCATTATTCTCAGCACTCCCCTTTGGAAATAAAGTAGTTCTTCAATGGACTACCGAAACCGAAACCAACAACATGGGTTTTGAGATTGAAAGAAGATTTAAGAATGGCGATTGGAAGAAAATTGGTTTTTCAAAAGGTCACGGAACGGCAACACAAAAAATCTATTACACATTTGATGATCTAACACTTTCAGAACAAGGATTTATTTACTACCGATTAAAACAAATCGACTACAACGGAGATTTTCACTATTCCAAGGAAGTTGAGGTAATTTATGGCGAAATACCTGAGAATTATGCAATTCAACAGAACTATCCCAACCCCTTTAATCCTTCAACGAAGGTGACATTTTCACTCCCTGAAGAAAACAAAGTTGTGATCAGAGTCTTTAATGCGATGGGAGAACAGGTAAAGGAAATTGATAGAGGAGTTCTCAGTCATGGATATTTTGAACAGGATTTTGAAATGCGCAATGAATCTTCGGGAATGTATTTCTGTCAGGTTTTGTGTACAAATACAATTTCGGGCAGGACTAAATCGCTTACGGTTAAAATGGTATTGATGAAATAAACTTAATTTTCAAAGGAAAAATAAAAATGAAACGATTGATAATTTTATTATTTGTTATGAGTTCTACACTATTTCCACAATGGAATCATGTAGATGTCAGCCCGTTGTCTGGATCGATTTATGAATTCTACATGATCGACTCACTCAATATAGTTGCCGGCTTTAGCGGTGATTCACAAAATATCATCAGAAGCCGGGATGGCGGGAAAACATGGGAATTCATGTATATAATTCCCCCTGGCTATTCCTCTCAACTGAATTTTGTTGACTCTCTGAACATTTTCACTTATGCACTAACCGGAGCTCCGAACAGGTTATCCAAAACTACAGACGGAGGTGCTTCTTGGAACGACATCTCCCTCCCCGTCAGTGTTTTGGATGTAGATCAAGTAAAATTTGTTTCTCCTGCTATCGGTTACGTCTTTGTGGTTCAACAAACCACTGCCGGCAACAAGTCGAGAGTCTTGAAGACAACTAATGGAGGAATTGATTGGGCTCCACTTGATACAACGATCAGCAAAATTTACTGGACACAATTCGATGATATTAATAACGGCTGGATATTCAGTGATAGTGTTTATAGAACTACAGATGGCGGTGCTTCATTCTCCGTTTTTCCTACTCCCCAGGGGATATCATATGTAAGAAGTGTGGACATTTTGGGCAATAACATCGCCCTCGGTGGTTACAGAAATTATACAATTCCACCCTACTACAATTCATATATAATTCAAACTGCACTCTCCAGTGATGGGGGTTCTACATGGTCTGTAAAAGACCATGGCGACAAAACCGTTGAAGGATACCCCTTAAAAATAAAATTTATTGACCCCAACACGGTTGTGGTGCTAAGATATTTGAAAACAGGCGTTCTTTATACTACGGACAGGGGATTAACCTGGAGCACAGGAAATTCCCCCGAAAACCTCTACGGTTACGGAGACTTTCAAATACTTAATGGCAAGGTTTACATGGCGGGTGGTGGAGCTATTTTTGTGGTTTCAGGGCCTGATATCTCCGCACCGTGGGATCTTCGGCTTACTGCTGCATTCACACAGTTTATGACTGCCGACTTTACCACGGCGGGTTTGGCGATTGCCTTCGCTTCAGGTGGAAGAGTCTATATCTCAAGAGACAAAGGTAAGACCTGGACTATGAAGATTACTTCAATGGCTGTACCCACATCTGTTTTTATAGTAGGTGACTCAACAGTTTATATAACTGATTTGTACCGACTCTATAAAACTGACGACCTTTTCTCATCGTTTGACACGATTGCCCATTTTCCAGATGGCTACATAACTGATGTCCGAATCAGAAATAACGGTGAGATTTGGCTTTGTAACAGTAAGTCAATTCTCTCCAGCAGCGATAATGGACAGAGCTGGGTTACTCGTTATACTTCTCCCGGACTATATATTTACTCGGATCTTGAGATATTTGATAACGGAACAGCTTATGCAGTTAATGGAGAGGTTCTTAAAACCACAGATAATGGCATTTCCTGGGTAAATCTAAACCTGCCTATCCCGACTGCTACCGAAATCGAGTTCTATGACAGTAAAAATGGTTTCATCGGTAACCCGGGTGAGGCATTTTACAAGACTACAGATGGAGGGATGAGTTTCCTAAAGTTATTGATACCCGGCATGTCGTCACCTCAAAAGATATATTGTCAGGATTCTTTGAACTTTATGCTTTCCGCAAATGAACTATATTCCACCTACGATGGTGGATGGCTGTGGAAAGTAAATGAGTTTGCAACCCAACCTTTTAACAAAACTTTCAAATGGATGTATTTATTCGATCATTTCGACGGTATTGTATTGGGTTCCGGCAAAGAAACCTTGTTTATTACATCAAACCGTGGCAACACACCTGTTGAACTCTCATTATTCTCAGCACTCCCATTTGGAAACAAAGTGGTTCTTCAATGGACAACCGAGACCGAAACCAACAACATGGGTTTTGAGATCGAAAGACGGGATAAATATGGAGATTGGAAGAAAATAGCTTTCTCAAAAGGATCAGGTACCTCGACCCATAAGATTTACTACGGATATGATGACTATGAACCAAAAGCACCGGCAATCCTTTATTACCGCTTAAAACAAATCGACTACAACGGTGAATTTGAGTATTCGAATGAAGTCGAAGTGTTATTGGGCGAAATACCTGAGAATTATTCAATACAACAGAATTACCCAAATCCCTTTAATCCTTCAACAAAGTTTACATTTTCACTTCCTGAAGAGAACAAGGTAGTGATTCGTGTTTTTAATGCCATGGGTGAACTAGTGAAAGAAATTGATAAGGGAATTCTAAGTCATGGATATTTTGAACAGGATTTTGAGATGAGCAGCGAATCATCGGGAATGTATTTCTGTCAGGTTTTGTGTACCAATACAATTTCAGGCAGAACAAAATCGCTTTCGGTTAAGATGGTTTTGATGAAGTAGATAACGATTTAAGAGTACTGCATGCCGAAGGCATCCCTTCGGGAGATACACGCGGATTAGGCGGATTAACGCAGATAATGATTGTAATGGTTACACAGATTTCACGGATTTAGCACGGATTAACACGGATGGTTTTTGTAATTCTTTCTTTGCGCTCTTTGAGGTTTTATCCCTCGGTGAACTCTGTGTGCTCTGTGGTTTTTAAAGATTTTTATTAGATAAAATGAAAAACAAAAGTATAAATATGGAAAAAGAAATATTTCCCCGCTGGTTAATCAGCATATTTACACTAATGCTGGTTCCCTTTTTGAGCATTTATGCTCAAACCACTCCATTTTTTGTTATGAGTCTTCAAGATAAGGAACAGTACATCTATAAATGGAATCAATTTGATAATTGGAGCAATAGTACTACCATTTCTAATTCGCAAACTTCAGTCAAGTTAATGATTGAAATCGATGGTATCAAATTCTATAATGGTTATTGTGGCAGTCCGTTTAGTTATTTTGGGATGGATGAAGCTAATAATAAATTATACTATTTACGAGGCAGTACAAAATATATGATGTTAGATTTTAACATCCCTCCGGGTGGAAGTTATGTCGGACACCTCGACAATCTTGGCGGACCATATACTATTTATGTTAGCGGAACTGATTCAATAAGAACTTATAGAGTCGAAGTCACCAACGAGTCTACAATCAAAAAAAGCGAATATCAAGTTGAAAGAGGACTTGGGTTACGCCGAATCTACTACTACCATTATTATCTGACTTTTTGGGGATATAGCAGGGAGTACACTGCATTCGAAATGTTAAGATTTAATAAAAACGGTGACACGATTTATTCTGTTCAAAATTGGGCACCTGTCCTCACATATTACTCGAATCCAAATATTTCCGTGTTCGAGAAGACTTTTACTCTTAATACGACACACGATATGCACAACTATTATGCCCAATATACCTCGGATTTAAATTTTAACGATTCACTCTTCATTTGGTATTATTATTCCAATAATTCAGTTTCAACCGAACCTGAATTAAGAGCTATACCGGCAACATCTCCTACAACAACATTCACTATGCAACTTGACAGTGCAAAAATGACAGCAGGATTAAAATTTAGATACAGATTTATTTTGCGTGATAAATTTTTCAGACCAAAAACGGTCTCAAATCCCTCTCCGATTGGGGTTCATACTTTAACTTATAAACCAACTGTTGGCTTGATTGAGGATGATCCCCAAATCCCTGTTTCGATCGATTTGAGGTCATTTCCTAATCCTGTTTCACTGAACAACAATTTGGGAAACCACTCTGCCACCATACGATTTAATATGCTATCTGCCGGTTTTGCCAAAGGGACACTCTATGACATCCTTGGCAGACCAATAGCAGAGATTCTGGAAGGAGACTTCCCTGTCGGCGAAAATTCAATAAAGTTTAATGCTGAAGGACTCTCGTCGGGTATGTATGTTTTTCGATTGGCTACCAAATCCGGTTCAGAGTTTATAAAAAT